>Ga0307974_1000578_pt1 | contig 23036 bp, 19 predicted proteins | sample OrgLakmetagen784_FD_201812 | JGI IMG/M metagenome (GOLD analysis project Ga0307974, IMG submission 201812) | Saline water microbial communities from Organic Lake, Antarctica - #784 | ecosystem: Environmental > Aquatic > Non-marine Saline and Alkaline > Saline | place: Antarctica: Organic Lake... | reverse complement strand
ACACACACACACACACACACACACAGACACACACACACACAAACACACACACACACACACTCGCACCTGCCCCTGCCCCTGCCTCTCCGCCGGTGTGTCAGGAGAAGAGAACAGGTTTCCTGTTGCTTGAGCAGCGCTTTCCACCCTGCGATGCAGACTGCCTGCTCCGCCATTACTTGTTCCTCCAGATGTCGTACCAGAATGCCTGTGGCGTGCTGCTACCTGCGGGTCAAAGTTATAACTAAAAGTCTATACACCAGAATACATATTGCAAGCAACTACCTGTGGATTACAATTGTTGTAGTGTGCGCGCTGCCACTCAATCAATCAATCAGTGTGTGCGCTGTCACTCAATCATATGTAGAATTTGTATGCTGGCAAGGATCTCGACAGTAAAAGCACAGTGGAGAAATTTGCTTGCTGACTGCACCTTACAATCTTGCATATACAATCTTGCAAGGATATTTTGCCTGCTGGCCGAAATTTTAGGCAATGCTTTGTCCTAGGCTGACCGCTTAGAGCACACAATCTGCCTTATTCCTCAAAATGCGGCTAGACGCATTTACCAAATGTAAGCTTTACATTCAAACAGGGCAATATGCAGAACCAGGCTATTAGCAATGCAATTTGGAGAAGCCTGAACAAGCGCCTGAACAAGCGCTAAAAGGTTAAACATATGATGGCATTGCCAAACAGGGAGCCCTTAAGGGCACTAAGCATAAATATCAGGCCTTCCCCATGGCTATGACCGTCCTATATCCATTTAGATATCTTCTTGCTCTTTCCCTTACCCTCATGGCAATGCTGTCGGCAGCATCAGTGCTGGCTGTTCCACCTGCATGAGGTGAAAAGAAAGAACACCTGTATTTACATGCTGGCTAAGGTGAAAGAAACCTGTAATTACATGCTGGCTGTTCCACCTGCAGAAGGTGAAAAAAACAACAGGCACAGTTTGGCGACCAGCACTACAGGCCTGTATTCATTCCAGGTTCTTTTATATCATAAAGATTAATGCACTTACACAAGTCACTCGCCTGCAAGACCTAGAGTTCTGCAAGCAGAGAACTCTGCAGTTTTACATTACGCTGAATGTTTAACCAACGCATTCCATTTGTTTTAATCGCCAGCAAAGGGTTGATGTTCAGTCCAGTTAACATCAAATATTCGAAGGGTTATCTGAGCAAAAGTCCGAACATGCACTTTTTTATGTGAATCGACTTTTTATAATAATAAAGGTGGGCGGAAAAGTTTGGGGGCGCGGGGGGAGGGGAAGGGGGGAGCTGTCGACCCCCCCATTTTAATATTCAAAGGTTGATTTTTCGAATTGTCTGTAAGTTTTAATAACCTTTTTATAATTTATAATAATGAGACAAATCATGAGGAACAACCGTTGCTGTGCTGGATGGGATAAGAGAGGGGACAAGGTGGATTTGATAATGAGGGTGACAGCTGAGGATCGCACAGCAGCAGCAGCAGCAGCAGCAGCAACTGATTACAGATTCCTGGAACTCTGGAAGAGGCCTACGGAGGAGAAAGTGTGCAGAGATTGCAGCAAATGCCTCACAGCAGCTGTCTTGCAGTTGAAAAAGCACCTCAGCACTTTCAAGCCATAATGCAAAGTCATGCGCTCCCGCAATCAGGAGGAAGCATCAGTAGCAGCAGCAACTGAGAAAACGAGGGCAGCAGAGCAGGTGATACCTCCTGGAGCCCTACTGCTGGAGCCCTACTGGAGCATCTCAGGCGGCGAACGGCAGGCAGGAAAAAGTGCACCCACGCTGATGCACAGCTGTCAGCCCTGGACGCACAGCTCCACGCAAGCAGTGTGGAGCAGGATGGCATGGATGAGCAGGAGGATGCTGATGATGGTGCAAATCCTCAGGTAGGCTTGAGTAAATGTGTGCAAATGATGGAGTGACAGCTGCCCATTGAGATTTGTTCCCGCCACTACACGCATCCATGAATGCACACACGCTCACGTGCACACATATACACACACGCTGGCTGCACTCACAAACTGTGCACACAGGGTGATGGTGATCTTCCTGAGCAGGGGCAGCCAAGCACGGCCGTGGAGGATGATGTTGCGAATGGCCAGGTAGGCTGGTGTGCAAGCGTGCAATTAAGCACGACAGCTGATATATGTGTATGTATAAAAGGACCGGCCACGTTATTCACACGCTGCACATGCACAAGGGCGTGTGCGCACACAAAAACACATGAACACGGACACACATATATGCACTCACAAACTGTGCACACAGGGTGAAGGCGGTCTGCCTGAGCCGTTGCAGCTGGGCACAGCCATGGTGGATGATGTTGCAAATGGCCAGGTAGGCTGGTGGCTGCTGAGATCGGTGTTCCTTGACCTGTTGTTTTTGGAAAAGCCGCTGACCTGCCACGCTGCACACTCGTGAACACACATGCACAATTACACACGCACACATATATTCCACACACGCACACACACACACATACGTGCACACACACACACACATACAAACACATACGTGTGTGTCTGTATTTAAGTGTTGCTTGGCCCCCAATGCGAATGCTCTGTTTTTTTAGCATGATGGGTAGCACAATCTGAGTAGACGGAGTGATGGGTAGCACCATCACTCCATCTACTCGGAGGCGTGCAGCCTCCTCCAACAGCGCTGTTGCTTCACTATGCCTTGCACCATTGTGGCCCGCCTTGCCCAGGTAAATTAGTGTCTAGAGGGCATGGCGGGACTTTTGAGGCTATTCTGTTATTAATACATGCTTTTTGTGTGTTGCGTAGTTAAGACCATGATGAATAGGTTTGAAATGAGACATTGTCAGTCACAGGTAGACGCATGCAAGTGTATGTGGTGAGACACTGTCAGTCACAGGGAAACGCATGCAAGTGTGTGTGCAAGCACAAATGTGAGTGAGATTTGTGAGATTTGTGGACTAACAATGTGAAGCTGTATATAGCTGCATGCATGTTCTGGATGTGTCACTATGTGCCAATCTGCTCGTGAGGCGGAGGGATTTGGTTGAGTATGCACTGTCATTGCTGCACCCTTACCAATCTCTCACTGATATGGCTGCACTATTTAATTTGCTTTAAACGCCAAAAACTCCAAACAGCGAACAACAACTTCCTCCTCTTGCAGGTGGAGAAGCTTTACGATACCTGGTACCAAAGTGGCTCCTTTTCCTTAATTATTGTGGGGAGTGGCTTTCACTACCTGCATAAGTTTCCCTTTTTTTTCTTTCTTCATGCAGGTGGCTGAAGCAGTAATTGATCCTGTCTGCCCTGCAGCAGAGCTTTTTGAAGTGCTCAAACAAGTCTGCTACGAGCGCCGTCTGTGTGTCTGTGTGACCTAGAAAGCAGGGGCATCAACTTCAGCACCAGCAGCATCATCCCACTCTTTAAGCAGCTCAGCAGGAGCCCGGCCTGTACCATCCACCATGCTGATAATCAGCACAAGGGCAAGCGCTTGCTATGCTACGTGTGCAATCAGCACAAGCAGCAACCACAATAGCAGCTATAGCAGGGCAGCCGTGCTGGCATCCAACGTGCCCCTTGTCAGCAGCATCTTGCAGCCCAACACAGATCCTCAGTGCTTGGCATTTAAAGACGCATTCTTCAGCTCATCGGAGCTTCAAGCTGCACTGCGTGAGCGGGGCTACCACGACGCAGCGCTTGTGGTGGAGATCTTTGGGCGTGCTGACATGGCGTAAGACCAGGAGCGGCTGAGACGCTTGATGCAGCTGAAGCAGCTGCTGCTCTTGGTCTTGCTGCCCACCATCTTCAGCGTGTCACAGATGAGCAAGTCCCATGTGCGAGGCGCGCCGCGCGATGGACAGCAGGCAGCTGTCCACACTGAGCAGCATGAACAGCAGCTGGGCCATGCTGCACAGTGTGGACAGCTACCTGCTGTTCATCAAGCGCTTTCCAGTGATTGCAGAGCATGCAGTGGCCTGCTTTTGGAGCCAGGATGATATGGAGGGTGTGTTTGCATCACTCTGCTTCCTGTGCGGCTACAGGCCAGGTGGCAGGTGGCCCTGTCCCGCCTATTTTGCAGCGAGATGCTGGCAGCCTTGCGTCGCAATCCTTTCCTGCCCTTTCACCTCCCCATCTCCACAAAGCGCTCCTCAAGTACTACGCAGCTAGCGCTGCAGCAGCAGCAGCAGCAGCAGCAGCAGCCAGCTTTAATGACGGCAGCAAGATGGACACAGCAGCACAGCAGCAAGCGTTGGATGGCCGTGCGAGAGCAGCATCAGCAGCCCTGCCGGAGATGAAGCACGCGGGCCTTCGCAATAAGTTCCACAAGGGCAAGGGTGGATGCTAAGCTGCTTGCACAGCTACAGATACTGATGAGGACGTCTTTTTTATCGACTATGTTGTACAATAGATAGATACAAATGAGGACGTCTTTCTAATTGACCATGTTGTACAATAGATGTTGTAAGTAGCAAATTGAGGGATTCTGTCGGGGGGGGGGGCCAGGGCGGGGGGGTTGAAGTTCCAACTGAACTCGTATACTCCTTGAAACGCTATTTTGGAAATTTCAAAATGTGTTGGGACAGAATATGCTTTAATTTGGACCAAAAATTTTATTTGGCCGGTAAAAAGTGACTTGGGGGTGATCTGGGATACGTGATCTGAGACATTTGATCTGAGCGACCCCTGCCACAAGTTTCGAAATTGGGATGTCGGAATATTATGTTTAATTCAAGGATTTCAAAGCACTAAAAATTACAGGGTTTGGTTAAGCTGGCTGGTCAGATACAGCACATGGCTGCTCATAAAGTAAGGTTCACGCCGCGGCTGCTAAGGCAGGTGGCCCTAATTGGCAGGTTTCAAACTCAGCTGCATTGAAATCTAGTTTTCGGGCAGTGTTTTTGCCTGGATGGTTGACCAGGTGTAGGTTGCCCCTCCAACACTCGGTGGAGCCAAACCAGAGTAGAACCCCGGTTGCCTCTAATGAACGATCTTTAATTCATCCTTTATTTTATATTCTCTTTCATGGCACTCTATTCCTTATCATCAAATGCAACACTTCTACTTCCTGCAAAGCAATGCTTTCAGCACTTATTTTCAGACACACTTCTTCCAAAACTTCCTGCTAAAATTGAATTACATGCGCACAACATAGGTTAAAATTATGTTAAACTCCAGACCGTAAGTACACATTCTACTCCACACTTCCTATTTGCACATGATTTCATATTGGTCATCAGCTATTGCACGACATTGATTTGCTCATGATTTCATATCAGCCACTAGCTATTGCACACCATCGCTTTACAAAGGCCTACCTTATCCAGGGTGCATCTTCGTAAAGCAAAGTCACACCTCTATCTAGTCACACCTGAAACCAGCCACACCTGTATCTAGTCACAACCTGTATCTACTCAAACCTGTACCTAGTCACAACCTGTAACTAGTCACACCTGTATCTAGTCACACCTGTATCTAGTCACAACCTGTATCTAGTCACAACCTGTATCTAGTCACACCTGTAACTAGCCACACCTGTATCGAGTCACAACCTGTATCTAGCCAAAACCTGTATCTAGTCACACCTGTAATTAGTCACACCTGTAACTAGTCACACCTGTATCTAGTCACAACCTGTATCTAGTCACACCCTACATCTAGTCACAACCTGTATCTAGTCACACCTGTTTCTAGTCACAACCTGTATCTAGTCGCACTGTATCTAGCAAGAATGACTTCACCCACCGCGCTGACGAGCAACAGGCTTATCATTCATTCCTGTGTTTGTGCTTCTTATTGTGCACACAACTGCATTGGCACACATAGAGACGGTGCGATTGCGGGCATACCTGTCATTGGCTGCGCTGGAGAAACTAGTGGCTCACTAGGTTGTACGTCAGCCTCTACATTGCCGGGCCTCAAGGGCTCAGGCTCTTGCTGATCTATATCTGAGTGTGTATGTGCGTGGAGTGTGTGTGTGTGAAAGTGTGTGTGTAAGTGTGTGTACAAGTGTGCTCTGTGGCGTTACTACCAACAAAAGCATCATTACCTCTTTATATTCTTTCTACATTCTGGGCACACTTGCTCACTCTGCTTGGCAGCGCCAGAGTCAGTTCTGTTTGTAAACGCTCGTGTGAACGTTTTTGCAGATTTTACATAGTACGATAGTTGTAAGAATGCACGTTCCTTGCTGATAATTAAGGCCCTTGCAGATAGGGGCAGATAAAGAGGGGCAGATGATTAGATGCCCCTTGCAGATAGATCAGAAACCCCTTGCAGATAGGGGCACATGAATAAGCCCCTTGCAGATGATTATGCCCCTTAATGATGATTAAGCTCCTTGCAGATGATTAAGCCCCTTGCAGATAGGCTCGCAAATTCATACTGCACACATCTTACCTGATTTGGGTACTGGATCCGTAGAAATGGATGAGGAGGGCAGATCCACACAGTAACCCACACTGCAAGATCAACAAGTGTACAGGGTATCGCAGCTCTACACAGTAACCCACAAAGTGCACAGGGTATCAGAATTACACAGTACCCAGTACTCAGCTCTACACAGTAATCCACAAAGTGCACAGGGTATCAGAGTTACACAGTACCCAGTACTAAGCTCTACACAGTAACCCACAAAGTGCACAGGGTATCAGAGTTACACAGTACCCAGTACTCAGCTCTACACAGTAACCCACAAAGTGCACAGGGTATCAGAGTTACACAGTACCCAGTACTCAGCTCTACACAGTAACCCACAAAGTGCACAGGGTATTGCAGCTCTACACAGTAACCCACACTGCAAGATCAACAAAGTGCACAGGGTATCACACTCTGACCATCTGAGTAATTCATGCTGCGTATAACGGGTGGAAGTCATATGATATGCTCAAGTTAAAAACATTTGCTTTGCTGGATGTTGTTCCTCCTCAAAGTGCATGACTGTTTGCATCCAGTTTGCTCACATTTGCTGCGTGGGCGCCCCAAACCATACAACAAACGCAGCTGTGAATTGCCACAATTGCCCCAAAACTCCTTTGACTTCTTACTTCATCTTCTGGTTTCCTTGTTACATATTCGCGGCTTAGTGCACATCACACAATGTACACATGTAAACAATAAACAATATAGTAAACAATATAGTAAACAATATAGTAAACATTAAACTATATAAAACCATACAACATGTAACGCACCTGAAATGACGGGGGCGAGGCACGGCCGGGTTGACAGCCGCAGTCGGGGTGCCTTGAAGAAACTCTGTGCAAGCATTACGTCATAGAATATAAGAAAATAATTCGACACTGAGAAAGAGTAGCATGCATCATAGACAGATCAGTGTGCATTAAAGGAGGTAGTATACATTACTCGGATGGTGCGTGTTTGAAGCAGTCTCTGCATAAGGGGAGTTTATAACAGTTACTGTGTACGACTTGACTGCAATAGTACATGAACGTTGTAGTGTGTTACTTTGCTTCAGCAAGCAATAAGAGAATGAGTTATAGGAATGCCCATAGAGGAAGGATGATATGAATGCTGATTTGGTATAATAATACGAGTGCCAGTTGCAATTTATTGCTATCAGCTGTAATTTGAGCATGACACGTCTTTGGCACACTCACAGGTGTATCATGCCAGTTGCAGTTTATTGCTATCAGTCAGCCCAGCCAAGCCCACCCAAAAAAAGGGGAATTAATACCCCACTCCTAATGCACATCTGAGGTCACACAGCGGGTTATAACCATAGATGTAACACTTCTGCATAAAAATAAATGGGTTTGGGGTAAAGGGTGTGAGTGGGGGGCTGGATTTGTGCCGTTTCCCTGCCAAACTAGCTAACTATAGTGACATGAGTGCAGAAGTGTATGTCCAAGCACAAATTTCCCCCATTTTTTTTGTTTCCAATCAGTTTTTAGGCCCAACCTTACCCATTGGGCAAAAAAAAAGGGGGCAAAATATTTGCTCCAAAGGACTTAGTGCGTGGGCTTGTTTGCTAGGCAACAATGTGCATTTTTTGAAAACCATGGAAGCACGGTGTTTGGAAGCCATCTGAGTATCAGGAGTTGTTCAGTATAATTCCCAGGAGTGTTTTATCAAGTTTTATGGCCTGGGATGCTGGGGGTGGGCTGTGGTGGGCAGCGACAGCTGAAATTTTCAAAAAGTATGCAATTATTGCACACCTTCTAAAACACCTTTCTGACACCACCCCCTTTTTTTGTGGCTTAATAAAAAAATATATGTAGTGACACCTATTGAAATGCCCTGCCTCTGAGCCTGTTGTGTCATTTTTCCATAGATTGGGCAGGTTTCCCTGCCAAAAGTGGGGTCAAACGGGGTCCAAAACCGGAACTTCACCCCAGACCCCCGGACCTTCACCAAAATGTAGGGAATATTATTTAGAACACCTTTATTTTTTTCTGGCACCGGGGAGGAGCTTTTGGAAATCCACTTTTTGGCAGGGATTTCCACCCAGGTCCACCCTGCCCATCTGGGCACCTCCCGCCATAAACTGAGTGTGCAGGGGTGCTTAAATTATTATCAAATGAACCGTATGCGTACCCGTATGTTCCGTTTTATCCTCTAAGGCTGCACCAATGCGCATCCAACATATTTAGGGTTATTTTTAGGGTTCAACAAGGTTATAGGGCTGGCCTGAACCCTAAATATACAGTGCATATATACCGTTCTGGCCAAATCTAAACACATCCCCACTTGCTAGGTATCCATTCAAAAGGCTGCTTGTCTGCACACACCTGCGTCTAATGAGAGTTATTCAGCAAGGCCACACCAATATTTACACATGATCTCATCAACATATCATTTTACTCTCAAACTCTCAAACAATGGCACACCTGTAGGTCCAGTGTCATCCTTAGCCAAACCAAACGGATCTTCATAACTGGAAGTGGGCTCCTCTGGTAACATAAATGCTGCCCGCGGGTGGCTGTGCCTGTTTACATCATGAAACGAATAAACCCAGGTATTCATCGAGGTTTTTGTGAGCTCCTGAGATAATTTTCCCTGCTTGCAAGCTTGGCATGGAACAGCATCTATTAAGGATTGCATCAGCGTAGGTTATGTTTCCATCGCATTGCAAGATGCACTTGTTGGCGGGGACATTTGTGACCACTCATAAGGCACCGCAATATGCCCTAAGAGAACAACAACACTGTCGAGCACTCTGCACTGCGCGGAAGTGCCCAAGCCTTTGGAGGCAAATGCAACTGAAGAATGTTTCAAGCTGGCCTGGCACAGCTTGTGAGTTGATAAAGGTAATGAGGTTCCTTTGCCTACAACAGGACGTTGCGCCAGAGGAATTTTAAGACTGCATGTTCCCAAGCAACTGGAGCCAGGTGATCCAAATGCCACTTATTGGGTCAACCCCTATATCTAGAACAAAGTGCACACTTCCCAGACTAATTTCTAGCTACTGGAGCCAGGTGATCCAAATGCCACTTATTGGGTCACCCCCTATATCTAGAACAAAGTGCACACTTCCCAGACTAATTTCTAGCTACTGGAGCCAGGTGATCCAAATGCCACTTATTGTGTCACCCCCTATATCTAGAACAAAGTGCACACTTCCCAGACTAATTTCTGACTACTGGAGCCAGGTGATCCAAATGCCACTTATTGGGTCACCCCCTATATCTAGAACAAAGTGCACACTTCCCAGACTAATTTCTAGCTATACTGGAGCCAGGTGATCCAAATGAAATGTAAAATTTTATGTCGCACACCTTTTCTGGGCAAGAATTTCAGGCAGCACGCTTCCCAGGTGAAATATCTGCAAGCATGATTTCAGAACGGTCAATTTGTTTTACTCCTGGTAGAATGATGCAAAAACTGTACACCTGTTGCGCAAACATCAAGAGATGTAGCTCGTTAAAAATGCGGAAATTGCCAAGACATTACCAATGCCTGCTCTTTGAAGAATGTAACCTTAGTTCGTCACTGTACCATTTCAGCTCCGCATCAACATTAATTAAACCAACCTCAGCGGCAGCACCAATGGCCTCCCATTTAGAAAGCAGGAAAGCGCGCCATATATACAGGGCTGCAAAATATTTGAAAGAATTGGACAGTTAGATAGGATGCATAAAATAATGACTGCCGCCACTCTTTCTACATGAGCTGTTCTGAAACATGTCAGAGTGTCACGTGTGCTGTGCATTGAAAGTCAGGAAGGGTACAATCCTTATATTTTTGCCAATCATGTCAGCCTTGCGTGTGCTGTGCATTGAAAGTTAGGAAGGGTACAATCCTTATATTTTTGCCAATCATGTCAGCCTTGCGTGTGCTGTGCATTGAAAGTCAGGAAGGGTACAATCCTTATATTTTTGCCAATCATGTCAGCCTTGCGTGTGCTGTGCATTGAAAGTCAGGAAGGGTACAATCCTTATATTTTTGCCAATCATGTCAGCCTTGCGTGTGCTGTGCATTGAAAGTCAGGAAGGGTACAATCCTTGTATTTTTGCCAATCATGCCTTGCGTGTGCTGTAAATTGAAAGTCAAGGGGTGTATAATCGTTTCTTTTGCCGGACATGTCAGCATTACTTATGCTTTGAATTGAAGTTGAAGGGGACGCAACCATATTGCTGCAACAGAGAAAACCTGAAAAGTCCTAAATTTTTTGTGGAATGACACACATCCACACACATTTACACACATCCACACACATCCACATATCCACGCGTACCAAGTAGAGGTGCATGCGTGATCCAGTCCAGCCGAGCCCCCAGAGTGAAATGTAGGGATGGGGGCAACACGGAGGCAGGGAAGGCCCTCACTGTATGTGTGTGTATGCGTATATGTGTGTGTTCAATGCTTGCACTTGACTGTGGGTTATTGCCAAATATAAAACAAAAATGTAGCCCACAACAGAGCCCGACATGGCAGCACAAGTTCAGGACCGTCGACCAAGCCTGAGTCAGCTACTCTGCACCCCCGCGGACAACAATGCGCAAACAAAAAGTGGCCACAATCTTAGAGGGCTCACTCAACTTTTCTGCTGTTCTCCTAATGCTGAATGCCCCGGACCAAACATTGAACCGTGCACTTCTGGAATGTCCATGCCAGACGTGCTGTTCCTAGTACTCCCCACCACCTCTCATCAGGAGCCAGTTTTTTGCACGCAACCCACTTACTCACCATCTGATCATTCCCTCATCATCTAATCAAGGCATATGGCTCTCATTTTCAAAGTAGGTCTTCGGCATGTGTGTGGGATGAAATATATATTTTTCTGTGTATATTTCCATCTTTTCAGACCTCAGTAGAAAGTGTCTCAAGATACAAAAACTCTACACATTTCAAGTAAGTCAACAGGGAGGGGGGAGCAGTGGTTACTTTGAAAATGCACCTCTTCAGGGTACAAATAATCAGAGGTTGCAAGCAGGAGGAACAGTCATGCTACAATATAACACCATAGAGTTTGACCTTGTTTTGCTGTAGTTAGCTAGAATTGTATGATGGTGCTCGAATTTTGCCCAGTGTTTCAGAAGCAAGGCAGCAACAAATCAAAATATCATGTGGCAGCACATGTAAGCCATGTGTCAGATGGTCATGATATAAGCATGTTTTTAAACTGATCACCAAGTGGTGTCACACATGCTTTTGTTCTGATGCAGTTCTGGTGAGCAGAGACGAATATTTCAAATTGCTTTCTGTAGTACAATGAACGGGAAAGAAAGCACTGCTGCAGGCAACTGACACAAGTCCTCAGCTCCCTAGCATTGGAGAAATTTATAGAGGAAGCACTACACTGATGGTCAGGTCTGTGAAACAAAAAACACTCACAAGTTAAGTGCGCCAGAGGAGGGACCAGGGCCAAGGGGGCCCATGGTGCTAGGCTTTGGTGCCCCTTGAGAAGGATGAGTAGCGTAGCCATGTTTCCAACTTGGTGTAGGGACAGGAAGAACCACCCAAAGGAAGCCAGGCCATCCTGGGCAAGTCGGAAATGTAAATCAGGGTGCTTGGTTATGCAGCTGACATTCAACATAGCCACATGGTACAGGAACAGGAAGAGGCACCCAAAGGAAGCCAGACTCTGTTGAGCGAACTAAATGTGCATAAGTTGGGAAGGGTGTAGGGGCAGGAAGGAACACCAGAAGCCACTGATCTAACAAAACATGGTACGAGATTGCAATTGCGCGTCTACTTTCTGGCTTTCTTTTAAATTTTTTTGTACCTGCACCTTTGTCTACGCTTATGATGGGGGAAAAGCATATACAGGCATTTGTTAGGTATTTAGGTACTATCACTAAGAAGCCTCAGCAGTCACGCAGAAAAGCAGTCAAGGGATCCAGATAGTGTTTCCCAATGAAAATAGCTTTGTAGGTCTAACCAACGCTTTCAGCGCCCGAGTGAGTTGCAACGGCTTACAACACGCCTCCAAGGCTGCATTCATTCTGACACTAATGCTTGTGAAAAAGCACCGTAAGGAGCTACCCACTGACTACCATTGCATCATACGCAAGTGACACAACCAGCAAACAACCCGGACCTTAACAATAAAAGCGAAGATCACCCAAGGCAAATTGTCAGTGCTACAGGTGTATCATGCCATACTGTACGCACTCGTCAAACAAGCTAAATGCTCAAAGATGCAGCACCTATGATTCCTTCCCATTTTTATGCATTAACCCAAACTCAATAATACTGCACTGAGAAATAGTGTGTGAAGTAAATGATTGAGTAACAGTGAATGAAGTAAACATACACGCACCTGCAATTTGTGCTTGTAATACCTCACAGCCGATGTCTTCTTGTACAGCGGAAACACACCCGCATGGAAAATGGCAATAGCGACAACGATGCAATCCAGGATGTACGACCACGCCAGTGCTGCCCTGCAGTTAACATGAACGCATCGCATTATGTGATTGCCTTGTATGCAATGCTGCATGACCACTTTCATAAGGAATACAATGAAGTGTAAACTGTCTGTTCGACTATTTAAAATTTGCGTTAAACGCCACACCAACACCCACACGTAACCTTCACCTGGCATCCGGAGTGGCATTGGGCTCAATGAACGGCAGATCCTTTGAGGCTTTGAGTGTTTGCCTGTGCTCAGCAAAATAAAGTGGAGCATATGACGCTAGTTGTCGCTCCCGCAATTTTGTTCAAACATAAAAGAAACAATGGATCTTTTTCGTTTTGTCCTTATCGGTGTGCTGCGAGCAATAATTGTACGCAGTCGGCACACGCCAAAATGAAAATGGACTCAACCATCCTGTTTAAGGATTTGCCCTCGTTTCAGGCTCGCACGTGTGCTTCCTCCTGTCTAAACTTTGCACTTGCCTCGCTCCCGAGCTAGGCACATCCCCAGCTAAGCCGCCGATCAACGCTTGGCTGGTCTGCATGTTCAAAAGGTCCCATGGAGAAAGTTGTATGACTTGTAGCCTGCACCCAAAGAGGAAGGGTAAAGGAGCGTGCTGAGCGAGGAATGCTTGTTTGAGAGAAAAGGTGTTGGAACGGACATGCATTTATTTCCTTTGTGGCGTTCCATGTTATTATGCAAACAACCCAGCAAACAAAACTTTAGAAAAAACAGACTCCCTGCAAAAAGCTTGCCCTAGTGTTCACGAACCCATGCATCTAGGCAAATCAATTTTGCTTGTAACGATACGCTGCAGCCCCAAAAGAGACAATAAGGGTAAGCTTGCTTCCAACCAAAGCCTACAACTTCCTTCCTTTACCTGTAGGGAGACAGCCAGGAGATGTGCAAGTAGCCCACACCCAATGCCAGGAATAGGACCAGCGACCCAGACAGCGCCGTGGGAAGCTGGCCAAACTGAGCGGAAGTGTTACGCATCATGGTTCATGGTTTGTATTGATGAAAAGACATGCAGGAAGAGCTAATTGCACTTGTGTCATCGAGCCAGATCATAAACGTTTGATGCCCCCGCCAGTTTCACCAGCAGCCATCGCACCTTGAAATATCCTGTAATGTACATTCTGAGTATCGGAAAGCTTCAGGCTCCGTCAGCACTGCGTGGGCTTAAAATATTGCACATGTTTATTATGTTTAGAAATATATCAAGATTCTATCATTATATGTGAAATCGAGGGCATTCCGATTGGTCGAACAATATCCTCAAAAGCCAAAATGTTTTGCAATATTTTGAGGTTAAAGAAATATGATAATCGTCATACGGCGTGTCTTCTGTGGTGCACTGTCACTGCTACCTTCAGGACTCTCTGTGCTCAGGCCAAACCTTGTCGTGCTTCAGACTCCATTTATTGGCCGGCTTCTATCGACTCTTTTTTTTTCCCTCCACGATCCTTTCTTTTTGTCAACCCCCTCTCCGTTTCTAATAAACGTTTCTTATCGACGCTCCCCTAGGCGCGGTTGCTGGTCCTCCCCAGCAAGCTCCCACTGAGATGCCTTTCAAGGCAAAAATAGTGATGTAACCTTACAACCTTACCTGGCTGTGTCTCCTTGGAAGGGCGTGTACTGCCTTGCTGTATCATTGTTGCATGACTGCCTACAATATCTGCTTGTGCTAGCAGACAGGCACCTATGTACCTTGATGGATAGCTTTTATAATCCCATTTGGCCAGCAGCGTTGAGCCTATTAGTAATTATAAAATTTGCAATGGGATGACTGCAGCCTGACAGCATGTGGTAGGCGCAGTCTAGCTTTTGGCAGGTGGGGCAGATTGGTGGGCGTTCTATGGTTGTACTGGGCGGCACATGTTGGCTGTATATCAAATCTGTGCGGCAAAGCATGACATGTTTCCTTTCCAGAGGTGACACTTGTATTTTTTCGAGTTACTTATGTCTTTTAACAATGCCTTCTTTGATCAGCTCTTGGTATTTTGTGTAGCAAATTGTGGAAATTGGTTTAAATCTTTTTTGATTTAGGACCTAGGTGTTGGACGTGCATGTGTGCTTTTACAGCATCGAGGTCTGAAAATGGAGAAACTTCCTGCTGGAGTATTTGGTAGGCAAGCTGGGGATAAGTTTTCCAACCTTGCTGGCCAGACTATGGATGAATGGGGTTGGGCGTTGGTGTTGATGTGGGTATCATGGCCACTTTGGTTTTCTGCAAAGCAACTCACACACTCATAGCAGCAACTCACGACGTCGCACATGTATTCAGATGCATACATATGTATTCAGATAAGAAACCTAACACATGTATTCAAATACAGAACCACACACACGTATTCAGACGCGTAACCACACACATGTATTTAGACGTATAACCACACACATGTATTTAGACGTATAACCACACACATGTATTCAGACACATAACCACCCACCACCTTTAGATCAAGATGCACAGTCTGGAACAAGCCACAGAACAACAGGTTTTTCCTGCCGGTTCTGCTAACGCTGACTGCGTGCCGTGCAATGCCGAACTTTCAGCAATATCATGCTAATATAAGCCAAGGTGCGCTGCGATTACGTGGTTTGTTGCTTAAGGATGAAATGACTGAACAGGATCAAGGGACAGGCGGACAGGTGTTATTTGTGCCTCCGGATAATCATGAAGCACACACATGCCGTTATGCAACTACCAGCAGCCTTGCATTGTGCACGCACATGCAGGAAGGCCTCCTTGATCAATAATTGAGTTATTAGTGGGCATTTTATAACACAAACAATGGACATTTTTTCTCTTTGATTGGGGTTTGGATTCACTTCACTTCACAGAGCTGCGGCAGCCACGTACACTGAGACACAAAGGGACGATCTGGCTCTGGCAAATTTATGGCTGCGGTCCGCAACCAGAACTTTGCCAGAGGGGGTTATCTGAGGCCCAAAATGGGTATGGTTTTTGCATGCTCCTAGGGTATTGGCCCCCTAACTGGTACGTTTCAAGCTTACCTCTGATATGTAGTAAGTAATTCAAATGCAGCTGAGCTTAAAACGTACCAGCTAGGGTGCCCATACCTAATCAGCCGCAGCGTGATCCTTACTTTTTGAGCAGCCATATGCTGTACCTGACCAGCCAGCGCGCACCAAACTGAGTGATGTTTGGTGTTTTGAATTTCTTATAATAATAAAACGATTATTGCAATAACACTGGAGCAAAACCATCAAGTGGTTGGCGAGATATGCAGATTAATGCGCCATTCCCCATGCAAAGCACCCATGAATGGGAACAGGTGCACGTTGTGTGCATGTAGTCCTGTCACTTCTTACGCAGGGCGGCATGATTAAATCTGAGCACGTGCTCTGGTAGCTTATATAATCAGCTTCAGTGTGAAGCTAGGTCGGGTCCAATTTGATGAGATGCTGTGTCATTTATTTCAAAAATGAGCTTGTTTGGACTTTTGCTCAGATAACCCCCTCTGGCACCTTGCCACAGTCAGTAATGAGTACCAGAGAGATTAACTTTTTTGATAAGACTTGAATATACTTCAATTGTACCGACTGATGGCCCCTTAAGTTGAACGTGTGTTTTTCAAATTCCAGGTCTTACAGTGGGGGTCACCCACCACCTGATGTCTTTTACAGTGCAGGTCATCTTGGTTGATGTACGCTGAATTTGAGCGCATTGTGTCATGCTTTTCTCGTACAGTGACGTGTATGTTACAACAAGTGCATGCAATGTCAATGTGCGAACCTAAGCTCGATGACCTTCAACTTTTACTATTTACTACGCTTCCATCCTTTTTGTTTCCGGGGTTGTACACAAGTCCTAGACGGAGGTATCACTCTCTCAGTCACGTGCACACCAAGCACACAAGCAACGGCAAAGTCAATCTGACACCTCTTCTCTCGTTTGTGCTTGGACAATCAGGCCTATGGGCAGACCAGACACATGTCTGGCCATTCGGACCTAGGCACTGTACGTGCCTGTTACATTGTCTGGCAGTGGTTGCCCACCTACACCTGCCAGCAGGTAATTTAATGTCCGTCTACTCACACTGAACTTTAGAAAATTGGAAAGAGGGTAACAGATAACTAGGACGTCAGTTGAACATTTAATGGTCAGTTTCATATGTATTGACTGGTCAGTTGATTCATATGTATTGGAACAAGTGTGCAAATAAGACGCGTGCAGCAGTGTAGTGGCGACATCACACATGGAGTAGCTTTGAGTATGTTTCACAATATTTGACCAGCAAGTGCATGCACTTCCACAACTGAATATGGTCTACTTGACCGACTGCAGTGCTTGCGGCTACAGGGTGTTTAGTTGCAAACGCTACCAAAACAGTATGACACCGAAAATATAGGTTAGTGCATATTACCTGGAAAGGAAGTTGTCTATGTAATATACAATGTCCACACCGGAATTGGTGTAGCTGATGAACCTACCACTGCTACATTTTTGCCTCTAAATACGATGTAGTGAATGTATGTTTGACCACCGGCCGTGATGTTGGCAGCAGCAGCAAAAGTTTCACAGTAGCGGCAGCAAGAGCAGCTCGGCAGAAGCAGCAAGTAACAACCCACTGACCATCCTCCGGCCTCAGAAGGCCCAGATAAAACAAGTGCCCTGATTAGCACTGACCAACCTCATAATTGTAATATCGACGAAGCACCCCAAAACAGCTCCAGCCAAAACCTAACCCGGAAGGTAAACGAGTGGCGGGATTTGATCTACACTGATAGCAGCCTCCAAAAGAATGAAATAGGGCAAGACACCGGATCAGGCGTGCACCACCCTCGCTTAAATGTTTTCCACAATTTAAGCCCAAAAGGCATGGGTATAACCAACACTAATACACGTGCAGAGCTAGCAGCTATAGCAGCTGCAGTCATACATGGCTACTCACATATAGCAACAGACAGCCTTACATCATTGCACCAAATCATTAAGCAGCTCTCACACCCAAATCTACATCGCCACCACACCCAAGGAAATGTCCTTCAATCCATTTCTAAAGCAATCCGCCAATCACCATCGCCCATTCACCTCTTCAAAGTAAAGTTACATGCCGGTATTATCGGTAATGAACACGCTGACGCCCTTGCTAAAAAGTCAGCCACCACCAACTCCGACATTGCAGACACTTACATCAGAATAGCAGGCCCTGAGGGAAATCTCTTCTTCAACATCCACTGGCTTGCAAAAGAAGGCATAGAAAACCAAACACAAACCCATACAACAAACATGGCCCAATCTCCTCCCCCAAAGCTTTGGTAAAGACCAAACCACCGTGATGCCCTTCAAGCCCACATGCATCTTCTCCATAAACTGGAAAATGCCAAAACTGAAGCGAACTACCATGCGTACTACCAGACCGTCATAAAGGACGGCACTGCCAATGGAGCCACTAGCAATGCCTACCTAACATCATCCGATGTCCCCTTTCAGACCAAATGTATCATTATAAAATACAGAACAGGCACCCTATATAATTAAATACATGCGGAATTGTTCAAACTCTCAACAAGTCAAACTTGCCCCCTCTGCCCACAAGTAGACAGTGCCCTGCACATTCTTTCTGGGTGCCAACGCACTCAAATAAGGAACATGATAACCGAAAGACACAACTTATTAGTATGCCGCATGATTTTTAAGGCTATCAGCAAAACAGGCTCCTTAGGAATATGCGTTGTCTCCATGGATATAGGCAGCAACGAACGAATGACCATGCAAATCTGAAACAGCCGAAAACGAATCATTCCCAAATGGCTCTTCCCACCCCGCTTCTCAGATAAAGACAGATTAACCTCCAGCCGCCCAGATATTGTGCTGGTTACTCCAATCACTGCACAAACACAAAAACAACAAACTACTGCCAGCAGGGGGGTGGGTTCTTTGGAGTGGCAGGAGGGGGCAACTGAGGGAGATTGAGAGCACCCCGCCAGCAGCACCGCCAGCCACCAGCAGAACCACCAACCCCAGACAGCACCGACCCTAAGACCTCAGCAAACCTCGGCGTGACATCCACCTCGTCAAGTTCAGGTACTGTGAGGACACCAGACCTGAGAACCAGCTGAACGCCGCAAAGGAACAGCACAAAGACCTTTGCAACAACCTCCAAGGAGCCTCCGTTACTCTTTACATCATCCTTTTGGGTGTGGGCGGCACCTTCTACAACACTCACACTTTGAAGCCTTTCAAGGAACTGGGTCTTGACTTTCAAAGAGTTAAGAAGCTTGACTCCAAGCTCCATGTGTACTATGTGAACTTCGCTGCTAAACTTGTCCGTACCAGCCGCGCCCTTTCCAGTACTATTATCAACTCTCATCAGGAGCCGGTTTCAGGCCAAGCCTGCAACCCTCTTGATCTCCATTGATTTGTCCTTTTCCTTTTCGCGGTGGAGGAGTTTAACGGTACTCGGTACCAAAGTGGCGCCTTTTCCTTGATTAATGTGGGGAGTGGCTTCCACTGCCTGCGTAGTTTTATCTTTTTTTTTATTCTGTGATAGAATTAGTTAGTCCATGCACTTCCTACAATCGTATAAGTAGTTTTAGTCGGGGGTTCTCTAAATGCCTTGAATGTCATTTTCTCTCAACACTTGTGATTTCTTCCTTCCGTTATGAGCTTTTCATCTTACTCCCTTACATATATACTTTACTATGCTGCCTGAGACCAGCTATTAAGCCCAGCAGTCTGTCATCTTGGTTACACACCCGCAAGCAAACCTATGCCCAACACTTTTGGCACGCACGTAGGGGCATTAAAAAAAAGTATAAGCCATAAGCAAGTTAAATGAAAAGACATATTTATACTGTATTACTCTACCGGAATGCAGAAAAGGCCAGCTTAATTAGGCAAAGCATCAAGCAACAGGGAAACATTAGAAACACGCATCATCTGTTAAGAACCCTCCTACGAGCAAGCTACTCTGTGAATTTCAAGGCTCTGTTAATCCCTGGACATGCTACATCATGACATGCTGTCATAAGAGGGGAAAGAGGGAAGACATAAGAGGGGATAAATGACGTTGCCAACTATTAATGTGCATGATTTACGCATAACTATAAACAATCGTGGAAGCCATAACGACAGACATGTAGCCAGCCATTTGTCTCATCTTCATCCTAGCAAGGTTCATGAGTGCACGCCAATTATTTACGACATGCCAGGAATGCACTGTCTCAAACACTCACTGGCTTGTGCGTCATGAATAAGTCCTCAGGTGCGCCACAAACAATTTAAGGCCACACGAACACAGTCGGAAAGCATGCCAACAAATCAGCTGCAAGCGCGTTGCACATAGCTGCAAAAAGCAGGTAGAAAGCCAAGGGTCCAAGCAGCCAAGGTTTGAGCAACCTTCACGCAATAACATGCTAGGTCAGCCTAAAACACAACCTTGTTTGGTTCGTGCACTCGCGCTCTCATGGCCATACTCGCGCTCTCACAGGCCATACTCGCGCTCTCATAGGCCACACTCGCAGGCCATACTCGCGCTCTCACAGGCCACACCTCGCGCTCTCACAGGCCATACTCGCAGGCCATACTCGCGCTCTCACAGGCCACACCAGCAGGAAAAGTGCCAAGGGCTGCTCTCACAGGCCACACCAGCAGGAAAAGTGCCAAGGGCTTTGTTAGCCATCGCAGATGGTTAAAGAAAGGAGCCCACTTTGGGCGTACGTAGACATCAATGTGTGAATTTCTGCAAGAAAACCAAGGGACAAACCTCACATGGACATACGTGCTGCAAGCTCTAGTGTGTCACACCAAAAGAACATCTCTTGTGCTAGTGTGTCACACCAAAAAAATATCTCGTGTGTGGTGTGTGTCACACCAACAGGATATCGACAAAGGAAATCATTTTTCAAGACCTCTCCCAGACATCTGCCTCATTACAAGGATTGGGTTTTGTACATCGCATATCAAAAGTAGCGCTCGCCACTCACACGCCCTTTTGCAGATTGCATGTTATGCATTCTGTACTCGCGATTCCTGCAATTGAGGAAAGTGCATGTGTGTGTATATGTGTGTATATGTGTGTGTATATGTGTGTGTGTGTGTGCGTGCGTGCGAGCGTGCATGCATGCGTGCATGTATGTATGTATGTATGCATGTGCGTGTGTGTGTGTGTGTGTGTGTGTGTGTGTGTGTGTGTGTGTGTGTGTGTGTGTGGTTTAAGATACATGAGCAAGCGCACACAAAAGTAGATTGCATCCTCCAATTCATCGAGAAAGAAGGCCAGGTCAGTACTCCATGCTTGCCAAACCATATATCATATATCCAACGAAGCATGTGCTTAGAATTTTTATTTGCGTTTGGAGACGTGTGAGTCTGAACATCTAGCGCCTACCAGGCAGAGTAAAGCCTCCACGTTTTTCCAATCAGGCAAAACGAGAAAACCTACCACATCATCACCAACCATGCCGCATACGCACCCTTCTCAAATCTAGGACTGGATTTTACACGGCAAAAACACCAAAAACCAAGCTTATTGAGCACTCTATCAAAAATGCTTCTTCAAACTTCAAACTCTTCTTTGAACTGAAGATGCGCGATGCAGGATAGTAATATTTGCAGCCATTGTGCTGGTTTGGATGCTTCTGCACACAGTCCCCTTTGCATGCTTCAGCACACAGTCCCCTTTGGATGCTTCTGCACACAGCCCCTTTTGGGTGCTTCTGCACTCAGTCTCCTTTGAATCTGCACACAGTCCCCTTTAGATGCTTCTGCACACAGTCCTCTTTCCTCATTTAGTGCCTTGTGACTTATGATATGCATAAGGCAGTGAGGGGCTTATAGAAGCTGGCTAAGTTCTTCTTCCCTTGATCACTGTGGGTGTGCTTAACCACAGTAACCGGCGCAGCCTTTTGTCTATTGTAGAATTAAACACCGTCTGTGCACAACCCACATCCCATCAGCACATGGCCTAAACAGGTAACTCATAGGAATGCACGTTGTACCAGCACAAAAGTCAGAGCACCTTTTCTGGGTGCAAGGTTTCATCCTTTTCGAATGGGTCCAGCGCTTCCAAATGCTCAGCTTTGAAAATGAGGGGCAGGATGTAGCTGCAAAAGAGCACATAGGGATGGACGGCGTGGAGGGCGTGTAAAAATAAAGAGCGGTTAGATCGAGTGGAGAGGAGTCAGGATGTAACTGCGGGAGGGCACATAGGGAAGGGCGGCGTGGAGGGCATGTAAAAAAAAAAGGATTAGATCGAGTGGAGAGGAGCCAGTATGTAGCTGCAAAAGAGCACATAGAGAAGGACGGCGTGGAGGACATGTGCAACTAAACAAGGATCAGGCAAGAAAGAATGGGCCAGGATGAGGCGTAATGCACGGAACGTCTGAACCATGTCATAAGAAAATAGGGATAAAGCCTGCTCACTGCACTCCCATTTTGACAAGCAGCATGCACATGCATGCACACACATGCATGCACACATGCACTCACATGCACGCACATGCACCCTGAAGAATTAGACAAAAAGTATGTGCTCACAAGAGCCATGGCAAGGCAACGTGGCTCTCTAAATCCACTGGACACCAGTCAGAGCAAGGCCACACATGCACACACATGCACGCACATGCACTCACACCTCGACAAACAGTATGCACTAACAAGAACCATGGAAAAGCCACATGACCCAATGATTGAACACACTGGACATCAGTCAGGGCAAGGCAACACACACATCAACACAGTTACACACAAATGGGGATACAGGCCACCAGTATTAACCCTGGACGTACACCCACACCACACACCCGTCAGTTAGGTCAAGGTTACAATAAAATAACAATCAGGGGCAACAAGCGCACTTCACTCCTAAATGAATTGTTGTTGAAATATTAATTGAAAAATGATAACACTGTTACACTCACACACGGATGGGGATGACTAAATGAATTATTGTTGTAAATAATAATTGAAAAATGATAACACTGTTACACTCACACACGGATGGGGATGAGGGCCACTACAGGAGCAGGGAAGGCCACTCCCCCAACACCTGCCCAAGTCACGAGCGCCCACAGGCCTGTGTATATATATGTGTGTGTATGCTGTCAGTGTGTGTGTGTGTGTGTGTGTGTGTGTGTGTGTGTTTGTGTGTGTGTATGTGTGTGTGCGTGCGTGTATGTATTTGTCTTTGTGTGTGCGTGTGGTTGTGTCTGTGTTTGTGTGTGTGTGTGTGTGTGTGTGTGTGTGTGTGTGTGTGCGTGTGTGTGTGTGTG
>Ga0307974_1000577_pt1 | contig 23048 bp, 23 predicted proteins | sample OrgLakmetagen784_FD_201812 | JGI IMG/M metagenome (GOLD analysis project Ga0307974, IMG submission 201812) | Saline water microbial communities from Organic Lake, Antarctica - #784 | ecosystem: Environmental > Aquatic > Non-marine Saline and Alkaline > Saline | place: Antarctica: Organic Lake... | reverse complement strand
GTGGGTGTGGGAGTGAGTGTGGGAGTGGGAGTGGGTGTGGGTGTGGGTGTGGGTGTGGGTGTGGGTGTGGGCGTGGGTGAATGAATGGGTGAGATTGTGGAGAGGGGGGAGAGTGTGGGTGTGGGTATGGTTGCGAGCTTACGTGGCTACAAACAAAGACGCATACAAACAACACACACACACGCGTGCACACACACGCACACACACACGACACACACACAGTTGACTCTGTGTATGACCGCAGCTGTGCGTCCAACCCAAACCCTTTTCAAATCATGTATTGTACACACACGCACGTAGATACAGACGCACACGTAAACACGCACGTACACACATAGATGACCGCATACACACAAGTACACACACATACAGACACACACACATGCACGAGCACACACACATTCATACGCACACACATACATACACATGTAGGTACACACACGTAAACACACAAGTACACACATACACGCCCGCACAAACATACGCACACACAAATACGCACGCGCGCACACACATATGCACGCACACACACGTAGGTACACATGCACACGTAAACACACAAGTACACACATACACGACCGCATACACATAAGTACACACACATACAGACACACACACACATGCACAAGCACACACACATTCACACACACGTAGGTACACCCCCTCACACACACACACACACACACACGTAAACACACAAGTACATACGTACACGCCCGCACACACATACGCACACACAAATACGCAAGCACACATGCACATATACACACACACGTAGGTACAGATGCACATGTAAACACAAAAGTACACACACACACACTCACACACGCACACACAGAATGTGGTGCAGTCCGTCATCCATGTCGTGGACAGCGCCTCTGGTCAAGTGCTGCACCGACAGCTGCAACCTTACACACGCGGCCCTGCTGTGGCCATCCTCACTGACAACCTGGCGGTGGTGCAGCTGTGGGATGTGTCAGCAGCCAGGTAAGCATGTCTGTGTGTGTATGCATGTGTGTGTGCGCGTATGTATGTGTGTGTGTTTGTGCTGCAAACTTACACACGTGGCCCTGCTGTGTGTGTGTGTTTGTGCTGCAAACTTACACACGTGGCCCTGCTGTGTGTGTGTGCGTGTGTTTGCGTGCATGCATGTGTGTGTAGATATATTCATGAGGTTGTTTTGATGGCACCCTGCTTCAGCACACACACACCCCTCTCTTGAGTTAGGCGTCACCCACGTGTTTTTTCTTCTTGCATACGCACACCCACTTGTATTGCATACTCACAATTGCATACTCACATATGCATACTCACATATTGCATACTCACATATTGCATACTCACACCCACTTGTATTGCATACTCACATATGCATACTCACATATGCATACTCACATATTGCATACTCACACCCACGTGTGCTGCACACTCACACCCACTCCCACTGGCACCACCACCACCATATTCACACCCAGGTCCATGCTCACGGGTATAGGGTTTAGGGTTTAGGTTTAGGGTTAGGGTTAGGGTTTAGGGTATAGCCTATATCCTAAACCCTAAACCCTTGCGCTGTAAATACGATGATAATGACGCCACTCCCCGTGAGTTCAACATAATGCATCTTGCACACTCACACTCACTCCCGCTTACCCCACCATATTATTCCCGCACCCAGGTTCACGCTCACCTCCCTGGAGCTGTTCGACGCCACCCGCCGTGCGTTCAACATAAATTTGCATCTTGCACACTCACACTCACTCCCACTTACCCCACCATATTATTCTCGCACCCAGGTTCACGCTCACCTCCCTAGAGCTGTTCGACGCCACCCCCCGTGAGTTCAACATAATGCATCTTGCACACTCATACTCACTCCCACTTACACCACCACCACCATTTCACACCCAGGTTCACGCTCACCTCCCTGGAGCTGTTCGACGCCACCCCCCGTGAGTTCAGCGTGCTGGATGCGCTGTTCAACCCCAATGCCACACAGCCTCTGTCTTCCTTCAACCCACCCCCTCTAGAGGTGAGCGCTGTGTGTGTACGTATGTACGTGTGCGCATGTTTGTGTGTGTGAGTGTGTGTGTGTGTGAGTGCGAGGAAGTGGGGGGGGAGTGTGTGTGTACGCGTGTGGCATATACATACACGTAACACACAAGCACACACACACACTTGCACTTAAACACACACACACATACACACAAACGCATGCGCACACACACACATACATATATGACAACACATACACACACAGGTACTCAGCGCTTCGTTCTTCACGCGCCTGCCTGCGCGCGCGTTTGGCGTCACACGCACACGCGCAGGCATAACCTCCAAGCAGCTCCTGGCACTCACAACGAACGACCAGGTGTGTGTGCGTGCGTGTGTGCATCGCTTGCCTGTGTGTGTGTGTTTGTGAGCTCCTGGCACTCACCACAAATGACCAGGTGTGTGTGTGCGTGCGTGTGTGCATCACATGTGTGTGCGTGCGTGTGTGCGTGCATTGCATGTGTGTGTGTAGGGTTGGCCAGAACCATGTATGTACGGTGTGTATACGGTACTATGGGCAGGGAAGTCACCAATTATACGGTCATATACAGTGCATATACACGTTTATAGCCAACCCTATGTGCGTGTGTGTTTGTGTGTGCGTGAGTGTGTGCGTGAGTGTGTGTGTGTGCGTGTGCGTGTGTGCGCATGGCATTAAGCCTATGGCACTTGTTACCTTAACCATGTGCTCAAGAAGCGTTTTCTAGGCACGCTCAAGATCTTTTTCATGCCCTTCGTAACTTGCTTCCTCACTTTTATCCTCATACTATATTCCTCATTCTCATACTCATACCAATTCTTGTGTCCAGTAAACATCTAGGGTTAGCCAGAACCGTATATACACACCGTATATGACCGTATGTATGGTGATTTCCCTGCCAAAAATACCGTATGTACACGGTATATACCTATAAATGTATGGTCTGGCCAACTCTATGTATTTGCTGTGTTGCGCACTTTGAATTGCGCACTTTTGCTTCTTTCCGCACCTTGCACTCATACTCATACTCAATACCAATTCCTGTATTTGCTGTGTTGCGCACTTGGCATTGCGCACTTTTGCTTCTTTCCGCACCTTGCACTCATACTCATACTTCATACTCATACCAATTCCTGTATTTGCTGTGTTGCGCACTTGGCATTGCGCACTTGGCGTTGCGCACTTTTGCTTCTTTCCGCACCTTGCACTCATACCATTAGCTCAGACAGGGCGCGCACGCTCTCAAAGATTGGTTTGCACAAAGTACTGACTCCTTATTGTCTGCACGCTTCCCTCTACGCACATTACGCTGCTTATGCTTTCCTTCGCTTTCGCGCTTTGTTTGTCTACAATACACACACACACATTCACACACACACACTCACATTCACACACACACACACACACATACACACAACTCACACACACATACAACTCACGCTGTAGCTTACTCATACTTTTTTATAACACGCTTTGCTGTCCACATGCTTAGTTATCCACACGCATTGCGTTGGCACTCTCTGCTTTCCACGCAGTCTTTCTTTTTCACGCCTTTTGTTGTCACACACACACACACACTCACATTCACACACACACACATATATACACACACTCACACACACAATTTCACACGCAAACACACACACACACTCCATAGGTGTATGCCCTAGACCCTCACATACGCACACACACTCACACACCAACACACACATTCACACACACACTCTCTCACACACACACACTCACACACACACACACTCACACACACACACACATACACACTCACTCACACACTCACACACTCACACTCACACTCACACACCCACACACACATACACACACACACGCACACACACACTCCACAGGTGTATGCCTTAGACCCTCGCTATGTGGACCCCCGCCGCCCACGCAAGGCCAAACTGAGTGCTGAGGAGATGGAAGAGCGGCTCATGCCCTACGTAGACACCCTGCCTGTTGTGTCGCTTAACTTCATCAGCCTGGACAAGCAGGTGTGTGTGCGCGCGTGTGTGTGTGCGTGTGTGTGTGCGTGCGTGTGTGTGTGCAAGCTTGTATGTGTTGTGGGTGGGTGCATAGGCAGTGTGTACATGTCTGTGCATGTGCGTGTGGGGGGGTGTTTGGAACTGGGATGTGTTTTGTCTGTGTCATTCTTTTGCTATATATAGCTCATGCCTTACGTACAGACACACTGCCTGTAATGTCACTGAACTTCATCACCCTGACAAACAGGTGTGTTTGTGAATGTGTGTGTGTGTTTGTGAATGTGTGTGTGTGTTTGTGAATGCGTGCGTGTGTGTGTGTGTTCATGCTTGTGTTGAGTTTGTCCGTGCATGTGGTTTGCCTGTGTGGCCACGCTTTCAGTGTCACTGGTACAATTGTTACAAAAGCATACACACACATAAGCACACACACAAACACACACACACACATTTCCACACGTACATCCGCGTCAGCATTGTCACATGCACATGAGTGGCAAATACAGATTTGCAAGCACATGCACACACACACACCACACACACACACGCAAACACACACACACATACGTACACACACACACACACATGTGTCCACACGCAGGTGCTTGGCTTACGTGGCACCACCACCACTGCTTCTCGCCTTGAGTCCACCTCCCTCATCTTTACCTGGGGAGTGGACCTGCAGGTGTGTGTTTGTGTGTGCGTGAGTGTGTGTGTGCGTGAGTGTGTGTGAGTGTGTGAGTGTGTGTGTGTGAGTGTGTGAGTGTGTTTGTGTGTGAGTGTGTGGTTGGGTGTGTGGGTGTGGGAGGTGGAGGTGTGGGTGTGGATACTGGTGTGGGTGCGTGCGGTGGAAGGATTTTAAATTGCGTTATTTTGGTCTGCATCATTTCGCTCCTCTTCGATATCATTCTGCATCAGACGTCTGTCAAGGGCTTCAAGCGCACACACGCACTCGTACACACACTCACACACACACACTCACACACCCACCCACACACAGTACACACGTAAGGCCTCTGACAAAGGCTACACACACGCATACACACTCACACTCTCACACACACACACACACACACACACACACACACACACACACACACACACACACACACACATGCACACCACATAATGCTCGCAGTACACGCGCGCGGCCCCTGCCAAGGGCTTTGACACTTTGGACGACGACTTCAACTACGGCTTGCTGCTGACAGCCCTGCTGGGACTGAGCACTGCCTCTTTAGTCGCCCATTTCTACACCAAGAGCACCAGCCTAGCTTCCAAGTGGAACTGATTTTTTTGTAGCACATTTATGCAACAAAAAAATTAGCCTAGCCTTAGGTGGGACTGAAAAAGCAGAAAAGAAAAACTACGCAGGCAGCAAAACGCTCCCTGCTGCATCAATCAAGGAAAAGGAGGTACATTGGCCTGAAGTGCCATGAGTCTCCCCCACCATACTGAGCACTGCCTCTTTGGTACCCAATTTTTTCACCAAGAGCCCCAGCCTAGCTTTCAAACGGAACTGGTGTTTTTTTTTGATACAGAGAGTTTACAGAGTAAGCCATTTGTCAAAACGTGCGATTTCTAGGAACTGAAGTATCTGATGGCACATCTCGCTCCGCACCAAAAGCACCAGTTTGGCCTAAGGTAAGGTAAGGTAAGGTTACATCACTATATATGCCTCAAAGGGCATCTCAGCGGAAGTTTAGAAAAAGCCTGTAACCAAATTTATTTAAACAAAAGAGGAAGCGAGAGTTTACAGAGTAAGCCATCCATTAAAACGTGCGACTTCTAGGGACTGATGTATCTGGTATCTGGTGGCACATTTCGCTCCGCACCAAAAGCACCAGTTTGGCCTAAAGTTGAGCTGACTCTCCTTAGCGCCACGTTCTACACCAAAAGCACCAGCCTGACTTCTAAGTGGAACTGATCTGATAACTCTGCTGGCAAAGCAGGCTGGCTTAGCCTCTAATTAGAACTGAGCCGATGCCTGTGTTTGGCTGGAGGCTAATTAGAAAAAAACAGAGGTGGTAATCCGAGGCCCCAAACGGGGGTGTTTTTGAAATGTGAATTGAGTATGGTGGCCAAGACTGGCAACGATCAAGCTCAGTTCCCAAAGGTAGCTCATAGCACCTGAGCTTGAATGTTGCCGGTATTGGCAAAAATGTCTGATTGCCTGCGGCGTGAACCCTATTCTTCACCACAGAATCTCCATAGCAGGCCACCCACATTACCAAATCATATGATTTTTGATGTTATAGATCCCTTATAATAAACAAACACCATTGCAACAAAAATGGAGTGAAACGGTCAACTATTTGGGGATGTAGGCCAACATATGCTGTTTTCCCATGCAAAGCCACCTTCTTGTTTTTTTGTTGGTCACTGTGGGCTTTCAGCCCTGCCAATTTGCACACAGAGCGCCCCACATGAATACATGAATAAGCAAATTCTCGTGCAACTCATAAAGCCAGCTTCAAGTAAAAGCAAAAATAGTACCAATCGGATAAAGGGGCAGTGGGTGGCTGGCTTCCGAGTGCAAGAAGGGCACATATTTGGACATTTCCCCAGTTTATCACCTCTGGAAAAAACGATTTCTTGGCCTCACACCACACACAAGCTGTCTCACTTTTGTGCTCTTAGACCAGAATGGTGTTTGGAGGTACCAGTGTAGCACCGACATGGAAGCAACCTCACTTTTGTGCTGCCTGCTAGTATGAGGACAAATTGGTATCGGCTCATTTCTGTTCGAGCGGCTGAGGGCTAGGGTTACAGATAAAGCCATCAGTCCAAAAGTGCGACTGCTAGGCCGCGTGTGTAAGGTAAGGTTATATACTACGCTATACCATATGCCTCAAGAGCACCTCAACGGAAGCTGGGAAAAAGCTTGAATCCAAATCTGGCTAAACAAAAGAAACAGCTAGAGGAAACATGAAACCGATGTATATGAAAGAGAAAAGTGTAGAGAAAGAGAACGTTTTTTTTGAAGAAGCGCGAAGAGAAGGCATCAAAAAATTTGAAAAAAAGCTTTTGATATGCATGTCTCAGGACGTTTGAATAAGAAGCCTCAGTCAGAAGCAGGAAACCAGAGGCTGAGAGAGCCTCACGAAAGCAGGAGTGCCAAGAGAACATAGCGGAGCAGATGAGAGCTCAGGACAAAGGACACATGCAGCCCAAAAACAGCAGTAGCGCCCCTCTCTCCTCAACTGCCCACCAGCTCACCCAGCTACAACAGACCAGTCCGATGCTGTCCTCCACAACTTTCCAATTGAAACCGTGAGCCAGGGCATGCCTCCTGCCCGTGAAGGGAGCCGATGCCTGACTCGCCAGGAGCAAGTCACAAGCTACAGCCAGGCCCTGGTTGATGTGACTGCCACGGGTATACTACGGGTATACTATAAATAGATTCCGCTTGCGTGCGCATACTTTGAAAGTTGAGGCAGCAGCGTGGCTTGAAGATGGTTCTTGCGTATGTGACCAATGTCCTGGTGAAGATGAACATACTTAGAACGAAGTGCACAATCTTTTTATTTGCCAAGATCATCGAGTTTGTGAGCTGAGGAAACTCTTTTCCTTTCTGTTTACACCTTTTTTTGAGGACTTTTCAGCAGTCCAACCCTTTTGCTGCAACATGTCAACTACCAACTTGTTCATAATTTCCTTTCTCAGCAGAACAATAGACTACTTCTTTTTCTCTTTGAGCCTATGAATTTATTTGTGGCTGGCCGAGACCAGTCAGCAGCCGATCAGCCAAACAACCTGGCTGAAGGTCACCCCCCAATGTAACCATTGTAACCATTATCAACTCTCATCAGGAGCTGGTTTCAGGCCAAGCCTGCAACCCCCTTGATCCCCATTGATTTTTCTATCCTTTCGCGGTGGAGGAGCTTTACGGTACTCGGTACCAAAGTGGCTCCTTTTCCTTAGTTAATGTGGGGAGTGGATTTCACTGCCTGCATAGTTTTTTCTTTCTTTTTCTTTTGCTTCACAAACATACCGTAGTGCCTAAAATTGATTCCAGGCAGTTCAGCACAAACATACAAACATCAAATCCAGACCATTCAGCACAAACATACTAACATTCAATGTTGCTCCAGACAAATCAACACAAACATAACATTGATTCCAGACAACCCAACACAAACATTATATTGATTCCAGACAATTCAACACAAACATAACATTGATTCCAGACAATCCAACACAAAACATTATATTAATTCCAGACAATCCAACACAAACATTACATTGATTCCAGACAATCCAGCATACATAGCTCTGCCTAGGTACGCCACTAGCTTTGCTTCTTACTCCTCTCAGCAACCGTGCCCTCGGCCACAATCAGAATAGAGAGCAGTTAGATAATGATCTTTGGACTCATGAGGCTCCTGAATTCATTATTGTCGATACAATTTGTAGCCGATTTTGGAATAGTAAAACAATACAGTGTGAAAGAAACTGGCAAAAGGCCTCAGGGGTGCATAATGGTACGGTGCCTTATCAGAGGTGTTCCTGCACAATGTGGAAGGCGCTCGCCCGTGAACATCTTCACTAGGGACAAAGCCTGATCAGCCAAGATTAGTTCCCCCACTTGGGCGTGGATGAGAGTAGAAGGATGAAAAGAAGGTAGCCACATGCCACAAACAGGAATAGCAGGATGAAAGAAAAACTAAGATTCATATATCATATATCATACATCATACCTATTATACACTTTTTAGTAGCTTTATCAGGTGGCTGGCACACAGCAAAGGCCTGATTTTCTCTTTCGTACGTGAAGTACGTAACGTATAATCAATTTGTTTTGCTTCCCATTCACAAGCTGAGGAAGCGCACAACAATAGAATGAGGAGGTTCCTCCTGCAAACAAGAAGCAAAGTAACAGCCTTCCATTAACACAAGCTAAGCATTCGTTGCTGCATATCGAAAGCATACTAATACAGACAAAACTGCAGTGGAAGCGTTTAGTGTTTAAATGCAGGCTATAAAAGAAACAATTGGTGTAAAAGCCTACAAGTACAAACTTACCTTGGTGATGGAGTGGTCGCTGGGCTACCCTCAGGATGACTGCATGCCATTCAAAAAAGGATGGGCATGTGTAGCCAAGAGGCATGAAGTTATTTAGTGTGCGCTGTTTAGCACTGTGTGCACTTTTTCGCACTGTATGTGCGCTGTTTAGACTGTGTTTGCGCCTGCATCCGTGTGTGTGCGTTGTTAAGGTTTAAGGGCGCAGGGGCAAGGAGCTACGCGACACGTATGCTTGATTAATAACCAAAGCTTTGCCACAAGTTCTAAGACGCTCAGCCCAGCAAGCGAACAAGCACGCGCACGCACGTACATGCGTTGCACCAATTCCTTGCCAGTGCACAATCAGAAAATTGCTGCTGAATTAATTGCTACTGAAGCTTCTCTCACCTCCAAACTAAGGTTGGTCAAGGATGCTGATCATTGAGTCGGACACGCTCCTCGTCCAACGAAGGGAGAAAGTTCAGCCTCCTTGTCCAACGAAGGGAGGAACTTCAGCCCCAACTTGCTACGTAAACCTCTGAGCCAAGATGCTGCAAAGTGTTATCATAAGGACCTGGTGCCATTTACATCTGCTACCAAGCAAATGTGCATATATGCTACGCAATGCTGTTTCTTCCATTTTGTGTAGCATGCGCTCAATTCTAGGATCAACCTCCATGTCACCTATGTGCCCTGTGCATGAGTGCTTTATAACGTGCGTTGTGTGCGCGCACGCGCGCGCGCGTGTGTGTGTGTGTGTGTGTGTGTGTGTCTGTGTGTGTGTGTGTGTGTGTGTGTGTGTGTGTGTCTGTGTGTGTGTGTGTGTGTGTGTGTGCGCGTGTGCGCATGCTCTTACGCACGCGCCTATGTGTACACTGTGTGCTTTTGTATGTGTTTCATGTATGTGTTTATATGCTCATTCCAGCAATTCTGCATTGTGCCTGCGTTGCTACACGAAACAAACATCACCTCGTTTGTCTTGAGGGGGCTGATACATGGCATCAAAGATTCTGCCCATCTCCTGCCCACGTTGAATGATGACCTGGAGCTCTGACGCTGCCATCTCATGCAAGAACCTCAAGTGCTCTCTCCTGGCTTGGATCTGAAAGTCATCCAGATCCAGGGCTGGATTCTTGAGTTCCTCTGACACAGACTTCATGTCTGCCATGAGCTTGTCTCTATGCTCGAAGAGCCCATCCACTTCCACCATCATGCTCTGCACCCTCTGTTCAAGCTTCTGATCTAAATCCATTATGCCATTAAATATACAGAGAAAATCCAATGCACTTCAAACTCGAAGACATCCCTGCCTGGTTCTTTGAAAAGTGCTTTTCTTGACACCCAGGAGTCTTTTCAGGAAGCCAAGATGAAGGACATGTGTGGGGGTGATTTTTGAGGAATCATATGTCAGAGAAGTAAAGACCAGCTGTCAAAGCAAAGACCTGAAAAAGCAATAGCATGGCATGTTTTCTGTGCTTGATACCCTTGCTGTCACCAATTCTGTAACTCTGGCAATGGCAGACCTGAAATTGTCTGCCATCTTCTTAGCAGCTGTGAGCATGCTTCCATCACGAGTAAGAGTGATTCCAAGGTATTTGAATTCAGTGACAAGTTCCAGAAGTGTGCCGTTGTACGTGAAGGTGGGAATCGCAGAGTTACCCCTGCTGAAGAAGACCATGACTTTTGTTTTGTCAGTGTTGAGCTTGAGCCCTTTGAAACGTGTAGAAATTGTTCAGTTGGAGTTGCAGATTTTCAGCCGTGTTTGAAGTAATGTCATCAGCATAATCACAGTGAGGGATTTTAACTTAATCCAGGGCAGTGGCCAGAGCACCTCTCTGTACAGGCCAGAGCACCTCTCTGTACAGTCAAGAATCTGTCTATGTCATTGTTATTAAGGGAGTACAGAAGGGGACTCAGAGGGCAGCCCTGTTTCAAGCCTCTGTTGGGCACAACCTCCTCAGAAATTTTGTCGCCATCAATGAGAAGGTATAGGCATCCTGTGTACATGGTCTGAATGATATCTCTCAAATACTGCGGAGTCTTAATTTTTTGCGAGTGTCTCCAAAGCTTCTCTCTTGGAACACTGTCGTAGGCAGCAAAAAGGTCCAGGAAAGCAGTGTATACCTTCATTTTTTCCTTTTAGCAGTCGCGAGAATGTGGCGAAGAATTAAGAGGGGTTGGTTGGTGTTCCTTGTGGGGCAGAAACCAAATTGAGAGTCTGGTATATGGTTTTCAGCAAGAGCCCAGTCCGTCAGCAAGTCCCTGACCACGTTTGCAAAAAGTCTATAGATACAACCATTGATAGCCAGCAAACAGCAAACAATAATTTTTGGGGGACGTAGTTGGACCTTTTTTGTGTAGAGGCGTAATTTTGACTCTGTTCCAAAGATGTGGGGTGACACCGTCTGACAGGAACAGACGGAACAAGTCAGTAAGAAGGGGAAGTAGAACGTTTTCTGTGTGTCTCTTACCACAATCATCCTGAATTGTTTTCTCTGCGTGCTTGATGAAAGAAGTAGAGAACGGATCAAAACCTGGGCTGGACTGCACGTTCATGTTTGAAATGTTTTTTTGGACAGTGGTAAAGAGCAAAAGGCAACGGGCCGATCTAGCTACACCACCACGAGGCACTCAACATAAAAAACTAGGGAAGCTAAGAGTTTGCCAGGATAAAAGCAGCTGAGCCATTGTGATGACTGGTGCGCCAAAACCAACTCCAACACAACCCAAAGAGAAGAGAGAGTTCCCCTACAGAAAACGCAGTTTCACCAACATGTCACTCTCAGCATAACGAGCCCATACTAGGGAGACACGGAAGGAGTACAGTGAGCTAAAGGTTTAGATAACAAGAGTCGGGTTGTTCTAATAAGAGCCGAGAGCAAGGGGAAGCAGGCCAACCTATACCTAGATCAAGGTGGTAGACACGCTAGGCAGGGAGCTGCAGTGAAACAGCCAAGGAGCCGTTTGGTCTAGCATACACAAAGGGATAAGCCTGGCCTAGGTCAGAGAAACTGGAGACACTACCTTGGCAGGCTGCAAAGTGTTTTAAGGCTGCTGAGGAGAAGATCAACTGCCCTAGTTTCTACTAGGGCGGGCTCTAAGCCTGTCCTGGCTAGCGTGCTAAACATCATACCCCTAGCTCTTAACATGGCAGTCGGGGCGGCTAGGCACACAACATACCACACTTCCTTCCTCACTGTTTGGCATAGCTGCTCTAGCAGCCACACGTGCTGTGGTAGCAGCTGCACGGAAACTGGGAGGTTGTGTTGTATGGCTTGCCTGATGGCTGAAGCTCCTGTGCAAATCCAAAAGGCGTGCTCCCGTAGTTGTGGCGCCTGTGCAGCACGTGGCGATGCGGCTGAGTGTTGCCAGCCACAAGGGCAAGCTATCCCCCGCTTCATGGGCCATCCGTGGCCCCCTGCTCCCATTACACCATGCTGGAGAAGGGCATCAAATTTCCAGGTTTTCTCCCATGGGAGCCTCCATACTTGGCGTACTCGCGCTCGGAGCGCCTTTGTTATGGCCAGGGCTGTGGGGTGCGTTTCTTCTTGCGGCTGGGTGAGGGCGGCTAGGGTAATAGCTGACTCTGCTGTGCATTGCTGCCAGGCTTCCTAGCTGTTTGGCTTGGCTGCATGAGGAAATTTGTCGCTGCACGCACTGTGAAGGTGGAGGAGCTGAGGCTGAGTGAACCTGGCGATGACTGTATTGCGCCGTGTTGGTGCTGTTGGTCTTGCTGCTGATGGGAGGTGTGGGGCAGCCACTTTGTTGACCTCCGAGGAGTCCTCCTCGAGAAAATGGGCACCTCAATAGCGCGCAAACTGAGGCCTATCTAGCTGAAAACGGCCTTGAAGGCCCGTAGAGCCCGTGTCTCCACACTTTATGGTGGTAGGCCCGTAGAGCGTAGTATAGTGGGTTCGATCTAAACAATTGTCGGGAGATCACCCCTATGGTGACTATCGTAAAGATATACACCAGGGAAGTGCCTGCCAATTTGCACAATATCTGATTTCAATTCGCTCTTTGCACGATTCACAGTCGTAGCCAGGCAAATGCTGGTTCAGAGTTCATCTAGCAGCAGGGCCGCAGCAAAAGAGTGATGAACCAGACCATGTTGGGTGTTCCAGACCCTCTCGTTGTGCATGTGCTGCTCCTCACACATGAGTTTATGTATAACATATTGCCTCCCTCATTTTTGATATCCTCGGTGTGAGTTTTTGCTTTATGTGTCCAAAACTCACAGATGATTCCCCCTCATTAATTTATTGCGGTCAGTTGGTCCAGGCAGTCTTGATTGCTGTTTGCTGATATCACTCAGTGCTGCAATGTCACAAACAGCATTGTGCCGTTTTTCCTTTCCAGGTTCTTTTTGGTAGGTGCTACAAGTCTGGAGCTAATATAACAAAAATTATCACAGTTCTTACATGTTTTACATACACAGCCTAGCAGTCGCACGTTGTGACTGATGGCTTTACTATCTGTAACTTAGTAACAATATACACGTAATGGCTCGCTGATTTTTTCACCTATGTGGACTTCCACCAATTTGTGTCCTCCTCTGGCCGGTGACTGTGAGGAATTTTAGTAAGGAGAGAGTTTTGCAAAACTATTCGATACCAAGTGGCTTTCTTTTCCTTAATCTATTCCCTAATCCATTTGGGGGTTTACACTGCCTGCGTAATATTGTATTTATGCAAATGTGTTGCTGTTCAATCTGCTTAAATGTTGTGTCGTGACTTCTTCAGCCAGCAGGCTGACAAAGTCTGAAACATTATGTTAACACATTTTCTCACACATTGTGCTATACTAAAGGGCTACACATAGATAGGCTGCAGTGGCAGCAACAACACAGGCGACAGCACTCGCAGCAGCAAAGATAAGAAAATCACGATTAGTAGTAGCGTGCTGTCAGATTAAATTACCGTCACTGCAAATAAACTGCTCTGTCACACGATTCGTCGCTGCCACTGATTGGGCGTGACAGTACTGTGTGGCGCCACCAAGGTCATAACAAGAAGTCCAAACCGACTAACCTGAGACACGCACTGCGGTGAGGCTTCAAGTAGTACACGCACAACCTGGCTGAAGGTCACCCCCCACCATTACAAGTAACCATTGTAACCATTGTACACGGAGTCCAGCACTTGTGAATCAATAACAGGAGCAGCCATTCACTCACAGAGGGTGTTTCAGACTGCAGCAAGTGTACACACTAGCTACGAACGCCCCAGCGCATTCTGCTTCAGAACCCTGAGCAAATGTGCAATTCACAGCGAACTTTGCCTCAGTATCCTGAACAAATGTGCAACTCACAGCAGCCATGTCCATGCAGGCGGCATTTGTGGCATGGCCTGTCTGCCTGTCTGAGTCGTACGCAAAGCATGTCCTCAGCAATTGCAAATCTCACACAAACTTTAGACCAGAGCTCAAACTAGCCGGAGCGCAGCGTGCAATAATGAGAGACTTGCAGCTAGTGCTGACATTAGCCAGAGCCCCCACCCCAAAGCACCCGAGAGACAAACAATCCAGCGTGAATGAATGAGAGACCCACAGCTAGTTCTTCTCCTTAATTAATGTAGGGAATGATTTTTCACTGCCCGCCTGTTTCACTAGCCAGGGCCCCCCACCACAGCAAAAGCATAATGCAATGACTTCCCTCAGCTTGTCTGCAGCCAGCCTCATAGTAGTTCGAAACCTCATATATGAGTATATACTCAAACCGTGACACCAGCGTTCACTAGTGACACCAGCACTAGTGACACCAGCGCTCACTACTGTATAACCGTGACACCGGCGTTCACTAGTGTATAACCGTGACACCAGCGTTCACTAGTGACACCAGCGTTCACTAGTGACACCAGCGTTCACTAGTGACACCAACGTTCACTACTGACACCAGCACTAGTGACACCAGCACTAGTGACACCAGCGTTCACTAGTGACACCATCGTTCACTAGTGACACCAGCACTAGTGACACCAGCGTTCACTACTGTAGCATCACTTCCCCCTGCTACGGCAGAACATTCAGGCAGTGACTTCCCACAGCTTGTTCACAGCCTGAAAATGACTCATCGCGGACTATGGAAAAACAATCAGGCAATAAATTCCCACAGCTGGTTCACAGCCTGAAATGACTCATCGCCGACTATGGAAAAACAATTAGGCCATAACTTCCCACAGCTTGTTCACAGCCTGAAAATGATTTATCGCCGACTATGGAAAAACAATTAGGCAGTGACTTCCCACAGCTTGTTCACAGCCTGAAAATGACTCAACGCGGACTATGGAAAAACAATTAGGCAATGACTTCCCACAGCTTGTTCACAGCCTGAAAATGACTCATCGCTGACTATGAGAAAACAATCAGGCAATGACTTCCCACAGCTGCTTCACAGCCTGAAAATGACTCATCGCCGACTATGGAAAAACAATCAGGCAATGACTTCCCACAGCTTGTTCACGGCCTGAAAATGACTCATTGCCGAGGGGTCCATGTCGATTTGGATGATGTCTCCGTGCTTTGGATCGCTGACGGTGCCTGTGTGTGATTGAGGGCAAGCACATCTTGCATTTATGCATCTATTTTATAGGTAGGCTCTATTTGTTTTTTTGGATCGCTGACGGTGCCTGTGTGTAATTTTGAGGGCAAGCACCTCTTGCACCTTATTCCTTAGGGTCGGCCAGAATTGTATATGAATATATATATCCCATACATGCAACCATATATTTGGTGATTTCCCTGTTGAAAATACCGTATATATATAAATATATGGTTCTGGACAACCCTGATGTTGTATCTTCCCTTTAAGTAGGCTCCATCCGGTATGAAACCTTGCCTCGTTATCAGCACAGGCTTCCACTCCCGTAGTACAGCGCAGATAATTGGGGTTGGCCAGAACCATATATGTACGGTGTATATACGGTACTTTTGGCAGGGAAGTCACCAAATATATGGTCATATACGGTGTACATATACGGTTCTGGTCAACCCTAAAGATATACTGCACATTTGCACATGGTTTGGATCCCTGGTTATAATTGGATGGTAGGCAAAGGGCGAAGGGAGAAAAGAAAGAGCAAATGGAGCATGCTTTATCTTTAAGGGTACTCGGTACCAAAGTGTCATACTTTTCCTTAGTTAATGTGGGGACCGGCTTTCACTGCCTGCGTAGATTTTTCTTTTTCCTTTTTTTCTTTCTTTAAGGGTGCACAGAGAAAGATGACAGAGAGGCTGACAACACGGAGCTGCTACAATGATGTTAGGATTGGCCAGAACCTTATGCACACACTGATATTAGGGTTGGCCAGAGCCGTACCACATGCACCGTACATGACCGTGTGTATGATGATTTCCTTGTATGCTGAAAACACTGTATGTAGGTTCACCGCATAAAAAATATATGGCGTATATACGTATAATGTTTGGTTATATTCGACCGATGATGTTTGATCCTCCCAATGCTAGAAATCTGAGTTTTGCAATAGTATATATTCATCACGTCACGCATCTCAAGCGCATGGAGTCAGCCAGGCCATTGCACAACCACATCAATCAATTTGGTCAGGTGATCTGGAGTGGCGCTCAGATCTGCGTTTGTGATCACAGCCACATCCACAATACACAACTTCGCACTGATCTTTAATGTGACGCCTGTTCTGTGACCCCTGTAACCTCTGGTTGTTGTAGTGACGATCAGATCCACTCAGATCTGCGTTCGTCATCACAGCCAAATCCCCAATGCACAACGTTGCACTGATCTTTCATGTTTTGTGACCCCTGGTTGTTGTAGTGACGCCCAGATCAGGTCATCACAAACAAATTTGAACGTGCACAAGCAGGCAAGTGCAAAGAGCAGGCCTACTAGATCAGGTATCACAAAAAAACATTCTAGTTTATAAAAGGCAAGCAAGCAGGCAACTACGAAGAACAGGCCTGAAGTGCGAGAGTTGCTTCTAAAAAACAAGATATTTAATAGCTATGACTTTACATGCTTACTCAGGAATCGTAGTTGCACAGGTATTGCTTTATTTTAAGAAGCAAGCAAGCAGGCAGGCCTGAAGTGTGATTGGAGCAAAACATGTTACACACAACCTTTGCTGTGTGCACGTGTGTGTGTGTGTGTGTCTGTGTGTGTGTGTAGGTGTGTATTTGCATGTGTTTATGCATGTATGTGCGTGTGTGTGAATGTGTGTGTATGTGTGCTCACCTACAATGTGTGTGTGTGTGTGTGCATGCGTTTCTGCATGATTGTGTGTGTGCATGCGTTTCTGCATGAGTGTGTGTGTGTGTGAGTGTGTGTGTGTGTGTGCATGTGTATTTGCATGTGTTTATGCATGTATGTGCGTGTGTGTGAATGTGTGTGTATGTGTGCTCACCTACAATGCGTGTGTGTGTGCATGCGTTTCTGCATGAGTGTGTGTGTGTGTGTGTGTGTGTGCGCGTACCTACGATGCGCTCCTCCTGATCCAAGCGCCACATGATTTTGGAGATGTGGGCAAACAGGCTCAGCTGATGCCTGTGCGTGCAATAAGTGTTGTGTACTGTCTCTGTTTGTATGTGTGCTCACCTACGATGCGTGTGTGTGTATGCGAGTCGTGTTTATAAAGCGACTACAATACGAGCATTACGGGGTGTGATTATGGAAATTTCCGTTACGTGAATGTGTGTATCTGTTACCTGTGTGTATGTGTGCATAGGTGTATGCGTGTATGTGTGTATGTGGTCAAACAGAGGCTGAGCTGCTGGTGCCTACGCATGTAATGAAAGTGTTATAAATTAATGTGCATTCGTTATGCTCACACTTACAGTACGAGCATTATGGTATTATGGTGTGTATATGCAAGTATGTGTGTGTATGTGTGTGTGTGCATGCGTGTGTGTGTTAAAATGATGCCGGTGCGTGCATTCATATGGCTCTTGACATCAAAACAGTTGTTATTAGTGAGATCATTAGCATTTTGCTATTAGTGAGACCATTAGCATTTTGCTATTAGTGAGATCATTAGCATTTTGCTATGAGTGAGACCATTAGCATTTTGCTAATTACCGTGTATGCGTGGGGGGAGTAAATAGGCATGGTACCCCACTAGAGCATAAGGTTGGCCAGAATTGTATATATACACTGTATATTACCGTATATTCGGTGATTTTCCTGGCAATAGTACCGTATTTACACCGTATGTATAAATATAGATATATAGATATAAAAATATGTATAAACAAATATATGTACATATATGGTTCTGGCCAATCCAAGTACGACACTATAAATATATATGTGTGACTCAAGCCTGCAGGCATTCACAATGTGGTGCAGAGGAATTTTTTAAGCATACAGCCCCCTAATCCACACATACCTTGAAAACGGCACCGAAATGGACTGAGCAAAAACACACCTGAGTGCAGGCTCCTCTGCTGCTACGGCTGCCTCCAGCTGCGTCTTGCGCACTGCCAGTGCCTCCTTGCGGGCTTGCAGCTCTCCCTGTTGCTCACCTACATCCGTGCGCGTCAAAGTGGGAGGTGCAGTGTAAGGGAGTGCCTGCATCCGTGCGCGTAAAATTGGACGAGTGCCTGCATCCGTGCGCGTAAAATTGAACGAGTGCCTGCATCCGTGCGCGTCATATCAAACAAGTGCCTGCATCCATGCGCGTAAAATTGAACAAATGCCTGCATCCGTGCGCGTAAAATCGAACAAGTGCCTGCATCCGTGCGCGTAAAATCGAACAAGTGCCTGCATCCGTGCGCGTAAAATTGAACAAGTGCCTGCATCCGTGCACGTCAAAGTGGGAGGTGCAATGTAAGGGAGTGCCTGCATCCGTGCGCGTAAATTTGAACAAGTGCCTGCATCCGTGCACGTCAAAGTGGGAGGTGCAATGTAAGGGAGTGCCTGCATCCGAGCGCGTTAAATCCAACAAGTGCCTGCATCCGTGCGCGTAAAATTGAACGAGTGCCTGCATCCGTGCGCGTCAAAGTGGGAGGTGCAGTGTAAGCGAGTGCCTGCATCCATGCGCGTAAAATCGAACAAGTGCCTGCATCCGTGCGCGTAAAATTGAACAAGTGCCTGCATCTGTGCGCGACAAAGTGATCACAGGTGCAGTGTAAGGGAGTGCCTTCATCCGTGCGCGTAAAATCGAACAAGTGCCTGCATCCGTACGCGTAAAATTGAGCAAGTGCCTGCATCTGTGCGCGTCAAAGTGATCACAGGTGCAGTGTAAGGGAGTGCCTGCATCCGTGCGCGTCAAAGTGATCACAGGTGCAATGTAAGGAAATGCCTGCATCCGTGCGCGTTAAAGTGGAAGGTGCAATGTATGCAATGTAAGGGAGTGCTTGCATCCGTGCGTGCGTCAAATCAAATAAGCGCCTACATCTGTGTGCCTTAAAATGATTGGCTGAAAAGTGTTTGTAAAATGGGTAGTGTGAGGTAGGTAGCCACACATGTCTTACGTAAGGTGCAAAGTGAGTGAGAAGAAGAATGTTGTTCGTACACACAGTTGCTTCTGCGTGAATGTGTGATTGTGTGAATATGTGATTGCGTGAAAGTGTGATTGTGTAAATGTGTGATTGCGTGAATGTGTGATTGTGTGAATGTGTGAATGTGTGAATGTGTGATTGCGTGATAGTGTGATTGTGTGAATGTGTGATTGTGTGAATGTGTGATTGCGTGAATGTGTGATTGTGTGAATGTGTGAATGTGTGAATGTGTGAACTAGGCGCAACAAGAAGGTTCAGACGGAGTGGCACCCACACTCAGTGACTGCCTAGGTATCGTTGTTTCAGGATGAATCGTTGTTTCAGGATGAGCATGCACATGTACGCACAGACAGATACTTGCACGTGCACAAATGCACATACACTGACCTCTCTGGTATGCTATATCCTGCATGTCCTTAACACAAGAAACCGCACACACACACAATATCACACGCGCACGCAAAACACACACATACACACACACACACACACTTCTCTCACAGCCCTGCAGCTCCTGAATGCTGTCTGTCTGCCCTCAAAAAACAAACACAAAATCACGCAAAACACACACACACACCTTTCTTTTGCTGCTCTGCAGCTCCTGAATGCTGTCTGTCTATCCACAAATAACAAACAAACACAAAAACACAACACACACACTTCTCTCACAGCCCTGCAGCTCCTGAATGCTGTCTGTCTGCCCTCAAAAAACAAACACAAAATCACGCAAAACACACACACACACACCTTTCTTTCGCTGCTCTGCAGCTCCTGAATGCTGTCCTGAATGTCCTCAAAAAACAAACAAAAAACCACACAAAACACACACACACTTTACTTTTGCTGCTCTGCAGCTCCTGAATGCTGTCCTGTCTGTCCACAAGTAACAAACAAACAAAAAAAAACAACACACACACTTATCTTTCGCTGCTCTGCAGCTCCTGAATGCTGTCCTGAATGTCCTTGATGTCGGCCTGCAGGGAGGCCATCCTCCTGGCGTGGCTGCCCTCTGCTTGTGGGTACTTGCTACCCGCCTCCAAGCCACTAGCTTCCTGAGACATGCCTGGCACCGAGCACACATACGCACATACGTAGGGTTGGTCAGAATCATATGTATACGGTGTATATACGGTATTATTGGCAGGGAGATCACCAAACACACGGTCATATATAATATATGGTGTATATATATGGTGCTGGCCAACCCTACACACACGGTGATACGACACATACAGAGTACACATACGCACATACGATGGTAGGACACATACGATGATACGACATATACAGAATACACATACGCTGATACAGAGTACAGATACGCACATACGATGGTACGACATATACGGAATACACCTACGCTGATACAGAGCACACATACGCACAAACGATGGTACGACATATACAATGATACGACATATACAGAGTACACATACGCACATACGATGGTAGGACATATACAGAGTACACATACGCTGATACAGAGCACACATACGCACATACGATGAAGCGACATATACAGAGTACACATACGCTGATGCAAAGTACACATACGCACATACGATGGTACGACATATACAGAATACACATACGCTGATGCAGAGTACACATACGCACATACGATGGTAGGACATATACAGAATACACATACGCTGATGCAGAGCACACATACGCACATACAATGATACGACGCTTACAGAGTACACATACACTGATGCAGAGCACACATACGCACATACAATGATACGACGTATACAGAGTACGATGATTGTACGACACATACGCTGATGCAGAGTACACAAACGATGCAACACACAGGCTGAAACTCAAATCGAGTCACATCGACAATCGACACACAGACTGAGCATTTCTTGGTCTGAAAGAACCTGCTACCAGCCTCCAAGCCACTAGCTTCCTAGGACATACCCGTCACAATTAGTTTGAGACGTGACGCAGGTGAAATCGAGTTTGTGTGCGTGCAATTTGTTTTTCCAAGCCACTAGCTTCCTCGGACATGCCCGTCACAATTAGTTTGAGACGTGACGCAGGTAAAATCGAGTTTGTGTGCGTGCAATTTGTTTTTCCAAGCCACTAGCTTCCTAGGACATGCCCGTCACAATTACTTTGAGACGTGACGCAGGTGAAATCGAGTTTGTGTGCGTGCAATTTGTTTTTCCAAGCCACTAGCTTCCTAGGACATGCCCGTCACAATTAGTTTGAGATGTGACGCAGGTTAAATCGAGTTTGTGCGCAAGCAAATTGATTTGCCTGGAAAAGCCTTCCCACCAACCTCCAAGCCACATGCCTGGCATGGAAAAAGATGCAACACAGGCTGGAAAAAAGGGTGAATTGCGTAGATCGATATGTATGTGGACACCTGCCCTTGTCTGTCTGAAGGAAGCGTATGCCAGCCTCCAAGCCACAAACAGCATTTGCAATGCATTTCAAAACACAGTACTCGATGTAATGCACGTGAAAACGGCACACACCTCAGAGAGCAACAAAACAAGATAATTTGTACCATTGCTCATGACGCGACGTGTGCCCAAAGCACTACAAGTAGGATTGGCCAAAGCGTGCCTTTCTACAGTGTGACATAACACATGACGCGACATGTGCCCAAAACATCATGGGTAGGGTTGGCCAAAAGCGTGCATTTGGGTACACAGGACACGAGCGTATCTCTAGAAGGTACCCGGCTTTTACATTATAAGTGTACCTTCCTATACACCATATATACATATCCCACTTAGTTTTTCTTGTATTGGTGATCACCAAGCGTTGATGTTTACACAAACTGTGTCTCCCCGATCTGACCAACCCTATTCCCATTCCATGACTTTTCTTTCCCCAGTCAGTCAGTCTGCCCCAGTCCTAATTTTTTATCACGCTCGTACGAAGTCAACGTGCTTCAGCATTAATCTTGTGTAGTTGCGAGCTCTAACAACATCTAGTTTTTGACGCAGCCTGAGCGCAAGCGGTGACAGCACACATGCGAAGGTCACGGAGAGGGCGACCGTTGCTGTAGCTAGCTGCAAGGAAGAAGCACAAAACCCTTAATTGTAGATTTAGATCCCTGGCTCTTAAGAGTACGGCCTTTAAACAAGGACCTCTCTTCGGCAGCTGCCTAAGTTTTCAGGGAACCTAGAGCTAAAGCTACAATTGATAGGTGTGTCTCACACGCAAGCAGTGTACTGCATTATTCAGTGCAGCTTTGACCATCTACCAACCTTTGATGACATCCTTGATGGCCCCTTGCTGCTGCGCACACACATGGTGGATGTTGTCCACCGTGCCCTCGATGTACTTGATGCTGTCAAAGTCATCCTTCTTTTGGTACTCCTGGCGAATTTCCACACATTGTGGTTCATAAACAAGCGTGTGTGTATGTGTTTGTGTGTGTGTGTGTTTGTGTGTGTGTGTGTGTATGTGCGTGCGTGTGCGTGTGTGTGTGTGTGCGCGTGTGTGTGTTTGTGTGTGTGTGTGTATGTGTGTGTGTGTGTGTGTGTGTGTGTGTGTGTGCGCTTGTGTGTGTGTGTGTGTGTTTG
>Ga0307974_1000573_pt1 | contig 23115 bp, 31 predicted proteins | sample OrgLakmetagen784_FD_201812 | JGI IMG/M metagenome (GOLD analysis project Ga0307974, IMG submission 201812) | Saline water microbial communities from Organic Lake, Antarctica - #784 | ecosystem: Environmental > Aquatic > Non-marine Saline and Alkaline > Saline | place: Antarctica: Organic Lake... | reverse complement strand
TGTCATGTCTTCAGGGGCAAATCGGGTCACACGCAGCATGCCGTCCTGCAAAAATTGGTACAGCGGGCTTCCAGGGCTGGTGTTGAGATCACCTACAGCAAAGCACGCATGAATGATCACGCGCACTTCAGTGAATGATTGCGCTCTTTGCCCAAGGCTTAGCGGGCTTACAGGGCTGGTGTTGAGATCACCTGCAGCAAAGCACGCATGAGTGATCACGCACACTTCTCTGAATGATCGCGCTCTTTGCCCAAGGCTTATAGCGCAATATCTCCAAGTGAGGGCTGCTCTTTTGCTTAGCTGAGCAGTTTTGAAGTGAAAGCAGCCTTTCTCTCCGCCAACTGGAAATGTTGTCAAGCGAAGGCACCTCTTTTGCTCTGCGATACTAACATGAGAAAGATCTTTTGCATTGCAGCCTTAATCTATTGCTACCCAACCTTACAGTTTACAGCAAGGCAAGCGAGGCCTGAGTGCTTGGAAAGGTTACGTGGCAATTACAAGCACGCAGAGCAGCAATGCGTAAAATAAGATGTGCTTTGTTTCGAGGTACCGGTCTTGACATTTGGAGAGTGTTTGTATCTGTTGTACCATGGGAGCACCATAACAAACCGACCTGTGAGTATTGCAGCCAGCTTCTGGACACTTGGAGAGTGCATGCATTTGTTGCACAATGGCTAAATCATAGCCATCACAGCAAACTGGTTACATCATAGCCATCACAGCAAACATTTGGAGAGTGTTTGTATCTGTTGTACCAAGGCAAACTTAGATCGTGTGCAATGAGGCAGAGGCCATACACTTGCCCGCCGGGTGCATGCGCGTTGACAACGCGTTGACACCTCAAGGGAGCTAGTACAGTTGGGAGCACCATAACAAACCGACCTGTGAGTATTGCAGCCAGCTTCTGGACACTTGGAGGGTGCATGTATTTGTTGCACAATGGTTACATCATAGCTAGGGTTGGCCAGAACCATATCGGTGTGTATACGATATATTTGGCAGGATAATCACCATATATACGGTCATATACGGTGTATATATACGGTTCTGGCCAACCCTAATCATAGCCATCACAGCAAACTGACCTGCGAGTATGCAGCCAACTTCAGGCCCATAACAAGCCGCTTCATCAGCCATTTCTTTCATCCTGCACGCACAAATTGAAACAGCACATATTCATTTTGGTAATGACGTTCAGCCACATTATAACCTCACACACACACACACACACACATACAAACACCTGGTAGCACGCCTGCGGGATATCCCTCCCTGCGTCTCTCGCCCCATATTTCTCCAGTTGACAACACGTGGAAAATTTAGGATGACAGTCATACAAGATCCAAAATGTTCCATGAAAACTTAGGAACCCTATCCAAGTGTGATACATGACTGATGCTGTGTGGAATTCTCAACAATATCTAAATGTGATACATGACTGAGCAAAAAGCTCCAGCCTTTTTCCTGTTTCTGGAAAGCAAGATTTGGGCGACCGAACGCCGCTTATATTGCTTTTTTGCTTTTTTGTATACAACAGCTCTTTCTGTTCTTAGGTGCGCAAGTGTGTGTGTGTGTGCGTGTGTGTGTGTGCGCGCGTGTGTATGTGTGTGGTTGTGAGAGAGTGTGTGTATGTGTGTGTGCGAGTGTATGTAGTTATGTGTGGTTGTGAGAGAGTGTATGCATCCGTGTGTAAGCAAGCGAGTGCTATGCAATATGCAAGTATGAGCGCCTGTCCAGCATAGTTTATACCTGTATTAAGCCTAACCTGATCTGATGCTGGCGATCCGTGGTCATACCAGGCTGTTCAGGAACCAAAGGTTCACAACCGCATGCTGACATGCTTACTCAGATGCCCGGAAGCATCGTTATCTTCATTCCGTAATCAATGCTTGAGGATTCATCAACTCTGAATATGCTTCCCCACTCACCTTTCAGCACCGTCCACATCTGATGAAACGAGTTATAAACTGACGACCTGCCCTCCCTTGTATCTCTTTTCCTACACCTTTCTAGCTACATACCCCCCCCCTCATTTTTAGCACCGCCTACAATTGTCTCAACCTTCCAGTTGTAGAACAACAACTGAAGCTCTCCTTTCCGTCCCACTGACAAAAACCTCTCAGTTGCGGCACACAAAAATCCACCCCAAAGCAAATACCACCCCAAAGCACCCCAAAGTATAAATCACCCCAAACCACCTCAAAGCAAAAATCACCCCAAAGCAAGGCTTGTTGCAGCAAAAACCAGCAGAGGCCTTGCATGTGATACCTTACCTCTCCAGCTGCATAATCGTTTTCCTCAACTCACGTGCCCCTCCCTTCTTTGTCTGTTTCTCTATCCCTAAACCTAACACACACACACACACACACTCACACACACTCACACACACAAACACGCACGCACACCCACTCACACACACACGCACACCCACCCACCCCACACACACACCTCCCCCCCTCACCTCTCCAGCACCGTCCGCAGCTGCCCCAGCTTCACATCCCCGCGCTTGGGCTTGAAAACAATGTGTGTATTTGCCACGATTATCCCTCCAGCACCTTGCACCCCACCAGCTGCTCCGTGAGAGTCCTCTGTGGGGACAGATGCCGTGTACGTTATTGCAATGAACGGCTTGGCCAATTTTGCGCCCAACATACAAACAGCGCAATTTAATGTACGGCGCAGGTATTCAGTGAGGTGCTGTGTGCATAATTGCAATGCACGGCTCGGCCAATCTTGCGACCAACATACGAACAGCGCAAATCAATGTACGGCGCAGGTATTCAGTGAGGTGCCGTGTACAAGTGCACAAGGAGGTGAAGCAAGAATCTGTGTTTGGGTACAAGATTTCTTGTGGAGCTGTCTGCCAATGAAACGCCAGCAAATACGACACCGTCCGTCTGAGTCACAAGGTCAGGGATGCATCCGTGTTATGAGTCCATTTTTTGAGAAATAGAGGCTGTTGGTGACACACATACCGACAGTTGGAAGGGCCAGTTTTCAATGTATTATAACATTTTACTTCAAAAGTTCTAAATTAGAACAGTAACAATATCACGAGCAAATAAAGGCGGAACGCTTTAAATGCATCACTCATGATTACCCAAAATCTAAATTAGCAAAGCATATATGTGTAATATATATATACGGTGTACATACTGTAAGTGTGAGGTGAGCAGGAGAGCGTCCAATTTACTTGTGCACAACTATCACTATCCTGCACATGAGCTAATAACTCACACGACACGGTGCCCCCCAATGCCTGCAAGCACTGTCACACAACCGCACGATGCCACCAGCACACTCAACTCCTCATTCAGGGCGTGTCCAATGGACACTGTCCATGCCAACACACGAGTGTCCATGCCAACACACGAGTGTCCATGACAACGCACGAGTGTCCATGCCAACCCACGAGCGCATTTCACGAAGAAGAAAAAAACATGCAGGCAGGGACACCACTCGTTACGTGAATTGACGGTAAAGCTATGCGTGATCATGAAGTCAAACACACCTCTGTCGGTTCAAACCACTGTCACTGCAAAGCACATCAACTCATACAATCTTCCAAACCTGGCTCCTCCAGCTTGTTGAAAAAGACTGGTCAAAATACCTCGACCGAGAAGCCAAACAATTGCTCGTCACACAATTGGACACTGCCACCCTTTGGGTGTGACATCGCACGAAGAAAGCCCATGCAGGCAGGAAAAGCCACTCTCCACATAATTCAAGAGACAGCCGCAGGCCCTCATTGCATAAGAGAATGGGCACAGGAGGCATCATGTACGTCACCACATAAATGAGGAATTACAGACGTTATATCACAATATTATAAAGAACATTATCAATAAGCAACATTGTCATAGGCAACATTCTCATAAACAACATTGTCATTAAACGTCGTCACATCACCATAACAGCAAAAGACGTGCTTAAACATGCGTACCAAACGCATTCAAGGAAACCCACACCTTTAACCTTTTGTAAAACCCAGCCAGCAAACGCCACAAGCAAACATCTCACCCACTCCTGCCCCCCCCTCACCTTGACACATCTGTGGGACTAAATGCACCAGCAAAGCGGCCTTGTCGTCAAGTCCACACTTTTTGTAGGCTATGTGGTCTATGCTGACTGCCTCCAGGCGAGAAGCCTTCCTACACGTGCGACAGCCACAACATTCCATGTTCACTCGTGCCACAATCACATATTCGCATATTTGCATATTTGTATTACAATTCCTTTCAAACTCCCTACAGGTGCGACAGCCACAACATTCCATGTTCACTCGTGCCACAATCACAAGTTCACATATTTGCATATTTGTATTACAATTCCTTTCAAACTTCCTACAGGTGCAACAGCCACAATATCCCATGTTCACTCGTGCCACAATCACAAGTTCACATATTTGCATATTTGTATTACATTTCCTTTCAAACTCCCTACAGGTGCAACAGCCACAATATCCCATGTTCACTCGTGCCACAATCACAAGTTCACATATTTGCATATTTGTATTACAATTCCTTTCAAACTCCCTACAGGTGCAACAGCCACAATACCCCATGTTCACTCGTGCCACGGTCACATGTTCACATATTTGCGTGTTTGTATTACATTTCCCTTGCATTTGCTGTGTGCGCGTGTGCATGTGCGTGTGTGTGTGCGTGTGCGCGTGCAGCAAATGTGGTGTGTTGCTTCACCAGGAGGTCAATCGGCAATGAGAGATAAATGTTTGCTGGCGGCAAGTGAGAGAGCAATCCAAGCTACAAGCCTTCCTGCCTACGTTGTTTTCACACACAGCATGCCGATGTGCCTGTTTTGCAGGCATACTCTAAATGCACCAGGGTCTGCCTGGTGTGGGAGTGTCAAAGATACCATCTACCACTGCAAGATTGAAGCTCATGCTGGCAACTCGGTAACGAGTGTACTGATGCCATAGCAATTTTCGCAGCCTGTTCCTTGGAATCATGCTGAACTTCGCTTCTCTTACTGTTTCTGTTCGTTTACCGCACAGCAAATATGCAAATATGCACAAAAAACAATACCGATGCCCCCCGTGCGTGGCAGGCTTTTGTATACACACAACTTGACAAATTGCACTTTAAATGTTGAACTATTTGGTGTATGCTTCACTCTTCTGTGTATGTACTTGCAATACGATGTGTCCCTAAGTTGTAACAGATGCAACCTCCGTACAGCAATATACCAAATGAAAATGTAAATTAAAGACGACCAGTCCTCATTCTAACACCGGCTCTCACCGCTTCAACCGTACAATGATGTGCTTTGTTTTACTGTGAACAACAAGTTTACTCCGCTCCACCTACCAAAACGTGGCACAGCCGTCCGACTTGTCCCCTGAGAAAAACGCTCCTTCATACCTGGGAGCAAAAAACAGATAGTGCACAGTGCACGTATGTTTTCTGCTGCCAAACACCTTTCTGAGTCTTTTCCAGGGTACTCTTCAATCATGTTAGAAGAAGGACAAATGAAGTGCATCCCAACCCATAAATGCATAAAATGTAAGAAGCTTGCAGGCAAACGTGTGAAGACAGAGCAAGGAAACACGATGGTTCAGATTTGACGGAGACCAATTTTTATAAGTGCTTACTGCAGCATCGTGGTAAGGCTAACCCACCCTTCCAATTTGAGTGCAGCCTTAAGCTCATGGAATTCATCAACCTGTGCACGTAGAGGACCGAGGGTTTCTTAAAGGAGACACAGCAAAGTATGTTGTTGCAAATGCAAGCGAGCTATTGCAATTCCCATCAACTTGTGTGCAAAAAGCGATGGAAATAGGAAAGGCTCTTTACCTCTTGAAGACAGATTATGTCTGGGCTGGCCTCGAGGACATGAAGAATAATCCGGGGCTTTCTGTACCTCCAATCTGAAAACTCTCCAGAGCACGGGTAGAGCGAGGCAGCTGCCGCAGGCTGTTGTAGGATCCATTTAAACAGAGGCTCACTCATGATTGACCACGGCTTGCACAGTATATGCACTGAACGAAACTGCAGCAACTCACCGTTGTTCCTCCAGCAAGAATATTGTATGACAGTAGACGGAAACGGAAAGGATAAAAGGGGGCGGAACTCGGCGTGCAGACCTGTGTGGGAAGCGAAAGCGTTTCATGCAAGCTTGAAAGTGAAAGGATAAGCAAACTAAGGTGCGCACTTCTCTCCACGCCCTGTCATTTGTTTCAGGCTCTTTTTTCGGGTTTCTGATGCCCATCCAATATTGCTTCAGTGCTGGAATAGGATCTAGCGGGGAATTATTTATTATTTATTATAGATATAAATGCACACCTCGAGGCTTAAACACATGGAAAATTTTTGTACCTATTTTCTGAAGGGGAAGTGTAAGTTTGGACAGGATTGCAAGTTCCATCATGCCCAGATAGGGCAACAACAGTCCAGACAATTGCACCTAGGTGGTCTGCTGGCTACTGCTGGTTCACATTCACAGTCAGGGGGCCAATACCAGAGCAACCACTACCAGCAGCAGCAACAGCAGCAGCAACGTGGCCACAAGCGCCCATACTTTGTTTCACAAGGATCGGGGAGGACGCAGCCGCGACGTGCTCCACTCACAGAGCCCCACTTTAATGAGAGGTCCTGGCAAGATAGCCCTCAGGTGAAGGGATGCATGCGATGATTTGAAAATATGGACGTATGGAGCGCACCATCCCCTCACACACACGCACACACACACGCACGCACGCACGCATGCACGTGCGCGCTCACACACGCATGCACGCGCGCACTCACTCACACACAAACACACACACACACACACAAACACACACACACAACACACACACACACACACACACACTTTCCCATGCACAGGCCTACACACAAGTCCAAGGTGGAGCTGGATTCCAGTTCCGCCTCATGTCCTACAACCTTTTGGCAGACAACCTGGTGCGTGATAGAGAGGGTGTGTGCGTGTGGGTGGGCGGGTGTGTGGGTGTCGTTGTGTGGGTGGGTGTGGGTGTGGGTGTGGGTGTGGGTGTGGGTGTGCACAACCTGGTGAGGGACAGAGAGGGTGCTTGTACACAGGTGCAACCCTGTGCGTGGTAGAGAGGGTGCTTGTGTGCGCAGTCTGGTGGGCAGCCTCATCTCTTCATAGTGCAAGGCAATGGATTCATAGTGCAAGGCAATGGATCAGCACTAATCGTTGTACCGTAGTGAAAATATATCACGCAAAAATACTGTTTCTGCGGCCAACTTACCCCTCCCCAACATAATCAAGTATATGAGGGGGTGCAGATTTCTGCGGGTTGGGTTAATAATTATTAACGAGCTGTTTACGGCTTGTAACTCCCGTAGGGATTCCTGCAGGGATGTTGACGCGGCATCAAAAGTCTACATGCAAAACCTTTTTATCAGCTCATCACCATGTCCAATTCCTGCTGAATTACTCTGTTCTTACATCGTGGGAGTGCCCCGGAAAAAAAGGACAAAATGCTGGGATGCAGTTTTGACATCACGTACCTGTTTTTATTTACCTTTTATTTACCTACATCATCCTAAATAGAAGAAGCAAAATGCAACGTGCAACCCCAACCTCAAGAACACGTTGTAGCACTCCTCAGTGTCGTTGTATTAACTGATGAGTTCAATGCACATGCACATCATAACTCCCAAACTGTGGAATTCCCCATTGCAAGCTTCCGAACACTGTTTTGACGTCATGGGTCTATTTCTGTTTAACTTAAACATCATCCTTATTACTAAACCCTCACCCCTAAATGAAGGCACTCTTTATATCCACGACTTGTCAGAAATCGTTTAGAGTTTTTTTGGGGGTCATAAGTGGGAGCCCCCGAGAGCCCCTGTGGGGCGTGTCCAGACAGGGATGCCCAGCTTCTGCAAGACCCCCCCGTCCGCTGAGCAGCTTGAGCAGCAACAGGGAGAGGATGGGAGAAGTTGAAGCAGCAGGTGCAGAAGCAGCGTGCAGACAAGCAGGATCGTGCAGCGGAGGCAACCAAGCACAAGCGCAAGCCGGGACGACGCCCCAAGGACGCCTTCGGCCTGCACAGCATTCGCTGATTTCTCAGTGCTTTTGGACAGTGTTTTTTTGGTATGGATTGCACCTCTGAGTCTCTTAGAGCCTTTCTAGCCTCTTGGTGCAGTTCTGAGGGCATTTTGCCCCTGCGGATTGGTGCGGCAAGCACTAAAATATATACATTGAGAGGGGTGCGGATCGGTGTGGACAGGGTAAAAATAACTCTTTTTTTTTAGGGTGCGGATTGAGTACATGTCATTCCGGTAGTCGTACTACGTCAGATGCGTGACTGACCAAGGCTCCTCAAAGCTGCAGCTAAAGACAGCAGTGCTGAACCACTGATCTGTACTGCAGGAGCATACTGCTGCTGGGGATAGGGAGATACGCACTGAGCACACAGCTGAAGCTGTGCATCTGTCAAACCTGTGCAAAGCTGACGAGCTGTGCAATTGTCAATTCTGTGCAACTGCCAGTCCTGTGCATCTGTCAGTCCTGTGTAAAGCTGCCAGTCCTGTGCAAAGCTGATAGTCCTGTGCATCTGTCAGTCCTGTGCAAAGCTGATAGTCCTGTGCATCTGTCAGTCCTGTGCAAAGCTGATAGTGCTGTGCATCTGTCAGTCCTGTGCAAAGCTGATAGTGCTGTGCAAAGCTGATAGTGCTGTGCAAAGCTGACGAGCTGTGCATCTGTCAATTCTGTGCAACTGCCAGTCCTGTGCATCTGTCAGTCCTGTGCAAAGCTGATAGTGCTGTGCAAAGCTGATAGTCCTGTGCATCTGTCAGTCCTGTGCAAAGCTGACGAGCTGTGCTAAGATGTCAGTCCTGTGCAAAGCTGGCAATGCTGACGCAAAGCTGTCAACCCTGAAGCTATGCATTTGTCTTGACAAACCTTCCTCTGTTGTGTGGCTTGCAATGCATTGCAAACGCGTTTCCCTCAGCGTGTGTGAGTCTGCAGGTGCTGCAAAAAAGCACAGTGACAGCTAGAAGCTTAGAAACAGCCCTGAGAGCAGCTCTGACTACCTGTACCCTGAAGATGTTGATGAACACACACTTACACAAACACACATTCACACACACTCCCTATCACTTTTACAGTCCCAAGCGCACGCTGACTACCTGTACCCCAATCGTACTCATGACTACCATCTAGACTGGTTCAGCCATGGACACAAACACGCACACACACGCACACAAACACACGATTACACAAAACACATTCACACACACTCCCTATCACTTTTGCAGTCACAAGCGCACGCTGACTACCTGTACCCTGATCGTACTCATGATTACCATCTAGACTGGTTCAGCCACAGGCAGCCGCTGGCCCTGCGAGAGATCAGGCACTGGGCTCCGGACATCATTTGCTGCCAAGAAGTGAGTACTACTTAGGGCACATAAATGTGTGTTTGTGTCTGTATGTATGCGTGTGCGTGTGCGTGTGCGTGTGTGTGTCTGTATGTATGCGTGTGCGTGTGTGTGTGTATGTGTGTATGCGCGTGTCGTTAATTTAATTGCTGATTTGCTGCCAATTTTTCAACTCTTCTATTCAACCTCCCTTTTTGTGTGCTACCTTGCTGCAATACCATTGCTGCCAAAAGAAAACGTCCTGTCTACAATTGTGTTGTGGACCACACGTCAAGTACAGAAACTGACGATGTAATGATCGGTTGCTATCCTAGGTCTTGTACTGTATTGTCGTACAGTAGGTGGTGTGGGTGGGTGGGGCCAGATGTTTCAGTTGCACCCTCCACATGGGATCAAGGTGTTTGAGTCAAATTCATTCAAGTGCAGGATGTGAGGCTATTATATAATGCAAATATTATATAACATTATATAACATTTTATATATGTTAAAGGCGTCCGGATAATATTAAACTTAACTCAGAAGCTCAGCTCTCCGAGCTCGGAATCTCAGTGCGAACTAAGATAGAATAATTGGCTAAAGTACCTAAGCTTTCAATACCACCTTTCAATACCACTCTCTACTCAATATTTCCTTTAGAAAGCATCAGCAATGGATTTCAGGGGTCTTAAAACCTTTCCCCACCAGAAATTATATGGAATCTCCCAGTCTTGGAGCTATTATATAAAGTATGATATTGTATAATTTAGAATTTAAGGGAATAGATGATTTTATCTTGCACTCGCGCTGTTCAGGTTCTGCTCAAGTGTCAAAGTGTTCTCATCGCGCTGTTCAAATGTCAAAGTGTTCCAATTACACCCTCCACATGGGTTTAAGGCGTTTGAGTTGGATACACTAAGTGTCGAAAATCCAAACCCAACCCAGTGTTTCTGATAGATCAAATGCGCCGATCTTCCCTTCCCAATTTTCTATGCCGCAAAGCTGTGGCGAATGGGCGTTACAATAGTTGTGCGGGTAGTCACGATTGTTGCGCGGGGTGTCATGCAAACGGTGCGGTAGTTACAGTATTCTTTTTGCAGCGTGTTACACAAAAGGTAGTTGCGGTGTTCCGTCATCGATTTCTCAACTGTTAAATATTTGACACACCGCGTGAAGAATGTCGCAAAGGTCGTGCGGCCGTACATACCGGTAGATACAATAGCTGGGCGGCGTGTCATCCTGAGCTAGATTTCAAAACCTTATTCTTCGTGCAGGTAGACCACTACTCTGAGTTGGCGCAAGAGCTTTCCAAGGATGGGTGCGAAGCCGTTCCTGTTGTCAGTGTTGGAGTTCTGTTTGTCGGTTTTCGCTGTCATTCTCTGATTAAACCAAAGCTAAACCATTCAACGACCAATTTTGTGTGTGTGTGAGTGTGTGTGTGTATGTGTGTGTGTGTGTGTGTGCGCGCGCGTGCGCGTGTGTGTGCGCGCGTGTGTGTGTGTGTATGTGTGTTTGTGTGTGTGTGTGTGTGTGCAAGTGTATGTTTTGGGAAGAAGTACAACGTGTGTGTACATCTATGTGTTGTTACACGCAAACTTTGCCTGTTTTGTATTGCTTGCTGCGGCCTTTGAGGCTGCAAGGTTGTCAAGCGGCAATTGCACTCCACATTTTACGACACTTCAATGTACGCATGCCACAGAGCTGTGGCTGCTGCAGCCCTTGGCGTGGCTGTTGTACGTGCAATAATGTTGACTGAGGTGATTTGTATGGCTCACCTCCTTGTAAAAAGATGATAGATGTGCGGTTGAAGCAAACTCACACATACACACATACACACATACACGCGAGATGGAAGTACGGTCAAAGCACACACACACACACACACACACAAACACACATACACACATACACACACATACACACACGCACACACGCACGCACACGCACACATACTGGTCGCTGTTTTGGTGGTCACGCCACTAGTCAGGGTTCTACCTCACAACTCACATCCTGTGTTAGCCTTTCTATATTAAATCACACTTGCTTTTCTGTCTGCCTGCCTGTGCTCATGCGCTCGTATCACACTCGCTTCCCTGTCTGCCTGTGTGCCTAAGTTGTATCAAACTCGCTTTTCTGTCTGTCTGCCTATGCGCACGCGCTCGTATCCCACTCGCTTTCCTGTCTGCCTGTGCGCCTAAGTTGTATCAAACTCGCTTTTCTGTCTGCCTATGCGCACGCGCTCGTATCACACTCGCTTCCCTGTCTGCCTGCCTATGCGCACGAGTTTGTATCACACTCGCTTTTCTGTCGGTCTGCCTGTGCGCACGCGCTCGTATCCCACTCGCTCTTCGGTCTGACTGCGCGCCCTAGTTGTATCACACTCACTTTTCTGTCTGCCTGTGCTCATGCTCTGATGCAGCCCACATCACACCACTAGGGTTGGCCAGAACCATATATCCACAACGTATACGACCGTATATTTCCAGTATATTTCATGATGATTGTCCTGCCAGAAACACCGTATATACACCGTATATATATACCGTATATACACCGTATATATATATATATATATATGGTTCAGGCCAACCCAACATGTCACACATGTTGCGTTCGTGTCAGGCTTGCATGCCTGCCTGTGCTCACGCAATGGTGCAGAGCCTGCCATACAACACGCCCGTCTCGTTCACCCATGTATGCCCATGATGTTATGACGCACTCGCCCCTTTGCCAGTCTGCACTCACTCACAGTGATTTCGTACAGAGCCTACCTCACAACACAAACTCGCATGTCACACCCATCTGTACGTGTGCATACACACACCCATCTGTATGTACGCACCCATCTGCATGTACGCACCCATCTGCATGTGTGTGCATCTGTATGTGTGCATTGCGCAGTGTACGCACCCATCTTCATGTGTGTGCATCTGTATGTGTGCATTGCGCAGTGTACGCACCCATCTGCATGTGTGTCCATCTGTATGTGTGCATTGCGCAGTGTACGCACCCATCTGCATGTGTGTGCATCTGTATGTGTGCATTGCGCAGTGTACGCACCCATCTGCATGTGTGTGCATCTGTATGTGTGCATTGCACAGTGTACGCACCCATCTGCATGTGTGTGTATCTGTATGTGTTCATTGCGCAGGTATGCAGGAGCTTATATGCAACGCACAGGGGGTCACAGAGATGGTTGCGCCACGTTTTGGTAAGCGTTCGCTTGTGTGTCGATGTGTGTGTATGTTTGTGTGTGTGTGTGTGTGTCTGCGTGTGCACGTGTGCACACATTAATCTATCACTTACTCGCGCGCGTGACTTTTACCCTGGGTAAAAGCACATGTGCATGCACTCATGTGCTCTTATTTGCACTGAGTAGGTGAGCCACAGCACATTTACAGCCGGCACTCAGTCCGTGGTCTGCAGCCTTATACCTGACGCAAACGTGCAGTTCTGACATCCTCTGCACACACCCTCCTGGAGCACAAACATAGTTGTGCTAAGTTGCACTGCTGCAACATACACACGCACCCACACTTACACGCACCAACACACACACGCACGCACACACATACACTCGCACACACCACAGGTGCACCATGTACAGTTGCACTGCTGCAACACACACGCACCCACACGCAAACGCACCAACACACACACACACACGCATGCACACACACATACACTCGCACACACCACAGGTGCATCACATGTACAGTTGCACTGCTGCAACATACACATGCACCCACACGCACACGCACCAAAACACACACACACACACACGCACCCACACACGCACCCACACACGCACACGCACACACATATACACATATACACACAAACCACAGGCGCACCTCCCGCCTTGTCGCTGTACGCATGGAACATGTTGCGTACAATCGCTACGAGCTCAAAGACAACGTGGCACTCCTAGTGCATCTGGCCCCACGTGTCAGTGCAAGCATTGCTGCAGGTGAGGTGTGTGTTTGTGTGTGTGTGTGAATGTTTAGTTGCCCCCCCTAGTGCATCTGGCCCCACGTGTCAGTGCAAGCATTGTTGCAGGTGAAGTGTGTTTGTGTGTGTATGTGTGTATGTGGCACTCCTAGTGCATCTGGCCCCACGTGTCAGTGCAAGCATTGCTGCAGGTGAAGTGTGTGTGTTTGTTACCTTGTATGTGTGTGTATGTGGCACTCCTAGTGCATCTAGCCTCACATGCATGGACAACCATTGTGCAAGCGAGGTTTATGTCACATGTACATGTGTGTTAACGTGTGTGCGGGGTGCAGGATGTGTGTATGAGCCGGTGTGTCTGTGCGTGTGTGTGCTTGATGTCATGTCAGATATGATCAGGGTTGGCCAAAACCGAGTATAGGTATTCACCGTGTATGACCGTATATTTGGTGATTTCCCTTCCCAAAAAATACCTTCAAATACCGTATATACACCGTATATATATATATATGGCTCTGTCCAACCCTGGATATGATGAATTGATGTGGACATGCTTGCTGATTCAGTCATGTGTAGGATTGGCCAGAACCATATATGTACATATATATATACGGTATATATATAGGGTATTTCTGGCAGGGAAATGACCAAATATACAGTCATATACGGTTCTGGCCAATCCTAGTCATGTGTCATGTGACTTGCATACATCCATCTGGTTGCTGCCTGTACGTGTGTGATGCTCAATGTATCTATTGTTTAGGACAATCTTTCCAGTCGCTTGTTTCCCCATTAAAAACATGCATGCCTTCATAGATTCGGTCTATTCATTACTCACATCCAGGACGGCAGCTGCAGGTGCCTTCATAATAACAATCTATTCTCATCACTCACATCCAGGACGGCAGCTGCAGGTGCCTTCATAGTTAGGGTCTATTCTCATTACTCACATCCAGGACGGCAGCTGCAGGTGCCTTCATAGATTCGGTCTATTCTCATTACTCACATCCAGGACGGTAGCTGCAGGTAGCAGCGTTTGGATAACCCCTTTAGTCTGTGTGATAAGCTGCAAAGCAACGTACAGTTCAACGTGTAGCTGAAACACACAACATAACACACAACACATAGCAGTCTAGCACACACACAGCATATAGTAACATTTAGTTGTTACACACTAACATATAGTAGTCTAATATAACATGTAGCTGTTTAGTATAGCATATAGAAGCTCAAAATGCATCTATAGTATAACAATGAGTCGTAACACACGCTTCCTACATCACATAGTATTCTAGTACAACATTTAGTTGTTGCACTCAGTATAAAAACTAAACACATACTTCCAACTTCACTACCAACTGCAGGGCAGCAGCAGCAGCAGCAGCAGCAGCAGCAGCCTACTGACACTGCGCCTGACGCCCCAGAAAGCCTTAAACCAGAGGCCACAGCAGCGGCAACAACAGCCGCCGCCGCTGCTGCGGTGGCTGAGGGTGCTGCTGAATTGGAAGCAAGCAGGCAAGGGGCAGGGGGCATTGTGGTGGCCAACACCCACATCCTGTTCAACACAAAGCGCGGGGATGTGAAATTGGGGCAGCTACGGACGGTGCTGGAGAGGTGAGGGGGGAGGGGGAGGGAAATGTGTGGGGGTGGGGGTGTAAGTGTGTGTGTGTGAGTGTGTGTGTGTGTGTGTGTGTGTGGAAGTGTGTTTGTGTGGGAGGGGGGGGGGAGAGTGTGTGTGTGTGTGTGTGGAGGGGGGGGGGAAGTGTGTGTGCGTGTGTGTGAGTGTGTGTGCGTGTGTGTGTGAGTGTGAATGAGTGTGTGTTAACAGAACAGAGAAATAAAGGGTTGGCATGAGCTTTACACACACACACAGATCACACACTACAAAGCAAACTGCACACAAGCACGCACGCAACCCACATAATAACACAACCCCACACACAAAAACACTCACACACACGCATACACCCACACACAACAAAGCAGACTGCACACGAGCACGCACGCAATTTTCAACACAACATATTCCCACACACAAAAACACTCACACACGCACGCACACACGTGCACACACACACGCACACACACACAAACACACACACACACACAGACACACACACACACGCACACACACACACAGAATCAGTGAGATGGCGCACGTTGCAGCTTCAGAAGGTGACGGCATTGGCTGCATGCTGGCTGGAGACTACAACTCCACCCCTGGCAGCCCTCTGTACGAGTTCATGCAGAACGGCATCTTGCACCTCAACATGTACGACAAGCAGACTCTTTCAGGTGCGTGTGAAGCCAACAAGCCAACGCAGGTTTTTGCAGAACGGTATCCTCCACCTCAACATGTACGACAAGCACACACTATCAGGTGTGCGTGAAGCCAGCACTGGTATTGCAGAACAGCATCCTGCACCTTACATGCACGACAAGCAGACGCTGTCAGGTGTGCGTGAAGCCAGCACAGTTTTGAAGGGAGCCATCGCTGTTACTCCAGATCCTTGCTATGATTTGAATGCAAACAGATGTGCAACACGGCCAGTGTTATTTGTGTTGTACGCATATCTACCAAGTATGTAATGAACATGGTGTATCACACACATATGCACGTATACAGATGCACGCACATACACACACGCACGCACGCGCACACACACACACGCGCACACACACACACACACACACACACACACACACACACACACACACACACACGCGCACACACACGCGCACACACACACACACACACACACACACACACACACACACACACACACACACCATGCCATGTCCAGGCCAAGTAGAAGGAGTTGGGCACTTGCAGTATCAACGTGGCCTCCAAAGTGGGCTGCCTCCCAAACAGGGCTACAGGCCCACACTTCCTTCTAGGCATACGATTCCCACTGCTAACCACAACCAGCAGCAGCAGCAGCAGCAGCAGCAGCAGCAGCAGCAGCAGCTCGCGGAGCAGCAACAGCAGCAGCTTTTGCAGCAGATGCAGCAGCAGCAGCAGCAGCAGCAGCAAAACTTCCGTGGCCCGTACAACCCCTCGTTGTATGAACCGTGGAGGCAGCAGCAACAGCAACTGCAGCAGCAGCAGCAGCAACAGCAGCAGCAGTACCAGTATCAGCAGCCACAAATTATGCAGCAGCAGCAGCAGCAGCGGCGGCAGGACCAGAGTCAACACCCGCAGCATCGGTAAGGGTGGCCAACGCTGTAGTGGTTTGTAGTGTGTGCATTTGTGTATATGTGTGCATATGTTTTCAGATAGGTGTGTGTGTGTGTGAGCAAGTATTTGTGTGTTTGTTGTGTTCGAATGATTGTGTTTGCATCATGTGTGCGTACATGCGTGTGCGTGTGTATGTGTGTGTTTGCAAGTGTGTTGCGAGGGGTAATGAAGTGGGGGGAGGGGCGGGTTGCGATTGCGCAGCAACAGATAAGTGCTATTTGCAGCGTGTAGTGTGGGGTTATTGTGTAGTGTGGGGTTATTGTGTAGTGTGGGGATATGTTAGTAGTGTGGAGTTGTTGTGTAGTGTGGGGTTATTGTGTAGTGTGGGGTTATTGTGTAGTGTGGAGTTATTGTGTAGTGTGGAGTTATTGTGTAGTGTGGGGTTATTGTGTAGTGTGGGGTTATTGTGTCCACACGCCTGGCTGGTAGAACACTGATCCAGCATTATGTAGTTTGTAATTCCGCATGCTTGGCTGCTAGGACGTCGATCCAGCATTTATATGTGATGTCAGTAAATGTGTGCGCAGCTGGCAGGATGTTGATCCAGCATTTATATGTGATGCCAGTAAATGTATGCGCAGCTGGCAGGACGTTGATCCAGCATTTATATGTGATACTAGTAAATGTGTGCGCAGCTGGCAGGACGTTGATCCAGCATTTATGTGTGATGCCGGTAAATGTGTGCGCAGCTGGCAGGACGTTGATCCAGCATTTATGTGTGATGCCGGTAAATGTTTGCGCAGCTGGCAAGACGTTGATCCAGCATTCATATGTGATGTTAGTAATTGTGTGCGCAGCTGGCAGGACGTTGATCCAGTTTTTTCCACGCGCATACCTAATGGGTGTCAGAGCGTTATTTTTGTTCAAACAACACCTACCTGGTGGGGCGTCAAAGCATCACGTTTTGTTCGAAAAGCGCTTATTTCTTACAGGACATCGTTCCAACATTATTCATTGTGTGATTTGCGAAATTCACGTGCTTAGCTGGTATAGGTCAATGCAGCACTGGAGCTTCTCCACATGCTTACCTGGTGGCGCGTCAAAGCATTATTTGTGTTCAAAAACACTTACCTGGTGGCGCGTCAAAGCATTATTTGTGTTCAAAAACACTTACCTGGTGGCGCGTCAAAGCATTATTTGTGTTCAAAAAACACTTGCCTGTTGGCGCATCAAAGCATTATTTGTTCAAAATACACTTGCCTGGTGGGGCGTCAAAGCATTATTTTTGTTCAAAATACACTTGCCTGGTAGGACGTCAAAACAGCTGCCAGCCTCCGCCCACCCACGCTCATGCACGACAGGCAGCCTATGACACACACACACACACAATTGTTTATGTTCACAAGCAGCAGTATGCACGCAGGCTGTGCACGCACGGCATGCTGTGTGCTTCCTTACAACTCTCGCGCTCTTGCTAGCACAGCTACTTAACTTTGTGTGTTTTAACGTGCATGCTGTGCGCTTCCTCACAACCCTCACGCTCTACGTTAGCACAGCTACTCAACTTTGTACCTTTTTAAAGTGCACGCTGTGTGCTTCCCTTGCATCACATGTGCAGCACTGTGCATGTGTGCAACACTGTGCATGTATGCAACACTGTACATGTATGCATCACATTGCAGCACTGTGCATGCATGCAACACTGTGCATGTATGCATCACATCGCAGCACTGTGCATGTGTGCAACATGACCAGCATCACTCATGCGACCGACATAGGAGACCCATAGCATGCACAGGCGCTACAGGCCTTAGCACAAAATGCCTGAAGCTAGCTGTTAAGCTGCGCCCCACAAACCTCTCGGTCCTGTGAGTTTGTTTGTTTACCATACACGCCCAAAACAAATATTTAGTTTTGCAATTCCGCACCCAATCCGCACCCCTTTCAATAATCATTATTACCCTATCCGCACAAATCCGCAGGGCCAAACAACCCCTGATGTGGCCCCAGACCTTCCCATTATTGCTTCATTTCATGCATTTTTTACTTTTGCAAAAGATATTGACCACAGGGTGGGCTGTTGCCGCCCTCTGCATGCAAACATGAGCCTGGCAGGTTAGCACCCAATAAGCAAGAGTTGTCAAACTGCTCAAAAAATTGACTGCACTCTAGTTGCATGTCAAAGCTCATTCCAAGTTCTCGTTCCAACTCTGTGTTGCGCGCAACTCGCACAACTTGTGCTCGCATCCCAATCATTTCACAATCTTGTCCATGCATATGCCCTCTCCCTCCTCATCCCCACTGCCCTCCCCCTTGCCCTCTTCCTCGCTTCCCCCCCATCACCTCGCTCGCTCTCCCCCTCATCCTCGTCATCCTCAAAAATAATTAAATCGCTCAATAATAATTTATTCACCAATCCGCACCCAATCCGCAGCCCCAATAATAAATATTTTTAATTTCTGTCCGCACTTAGCCGCACCCCTTAAAAACATTATTTTTGCAGCGTGATATATTTTCTCTGTACGGTACACTAATTTACGTAACAAGCGTTGCGTGGCTTTGGATGACAAGTGCCTGAAGCTAGGCTCTGGGCGTGTGCCTCACAACCCTCACGCTCGACGCTAACACAGCTACTCATCTTTATTTTTTCTCAACGCACACAGGCGTTACGTGGCTTGGGACGACGAAGGCCTGAAGCTTGCCCTAGGAGTGTGCCCCACAAGTTTTCCCCCTAGCAGTAACGAGGTCACAGGCTCTGGAGGGTCAAGGAGTTCAGGGAAAGGGGGGTGGCACCACCAGCACCGCAACGACGACTACAAAGTAATGGTGCGTGGGAGCAATGACTACCTCGCAACGGTATCAGTGGTAGTGTGTGCGTGGGTAGGTGTGGAAGCGTGTGTGTGCGTGTGTGTGTATGCATGGGTTTGTGTTTTGTGTGTTTGTGTGTGTGCGTGTGCGTGTGTGTGCCTGTGCGTGTATGTGCGTGCGTATGCATGAGTTTGTGTGTGTGTTTTTGTGGGTAGGTGTAAAATTGTGTGTATGTGTGCCTGTGCGTGTATGTGTGTACGCATGCGTTTACGTGTGTGTGAGTAGGTGTGAAAGTGTGTGTGTGCGTGCGTGTATGTGTGTGCGTATGCATGGATTTGTGTGTGTATGTGTGTGTATGCATGAATTTGTGTGTGTGTGTTGTGTGTGTGTATATGGGTAGGTGTGAAAGTGTGTGTGTGTGCCTGTGCGTGTATGTGTGGTATGCATGAGTTTCTGTGGGGGATAGGTGTGGAAGCGTGTGAGTGTCTGTGGTTGTGCGTTTGTGTGTGTGGGTAGGTGTGAAAGTGTGTGTGTGTGCGTATGTGTGTGCCTGTGCGTGTATGTGTGTGTGCATGAATTTGTGTGATTACGTGTGCGTGCGTGCGTGTGTCTAAGGGCGTATCAGTGTGCAAATGCAAGTCCACACACACACACACACACACACACACACACGTGCCCCCTTCTGTATACATGCATGAACTAGCAAGCGCACCAAAAGTCCTCGTACAGCAGTGCACACACACACACACACTCCCCCTTCTGTATGCTTGCACATGCTCACGTCTTTTGATCCATGTTGCTCGCGCAGAGGCACGACACGTGATGCAACAGGCTTGTCCTTTCTTTTTGCCTCCCACTCAGTGCATGCTACCATACTACACCGCCAACTTGCAGAGGGACAGCGCGCACAGGCAGCAAGCTTGCCAGGGCGACTATGCTGAAATTAGTCTTCTCTGTGTCCCACTCACATTGTGAAATACCCCCTTTGTAATGCCAACGTGCAGAGGGACAGCGCGCACAGGCAGCAAGCTCGCCAGAGGTTTATGCTGAAACTAGTCTTCTCTGTGTCCCCCTCACGCTTTGAAATACCCTCTTTTTAATGCCAACATGCAGAGGGACAGCGCGCGCAGGCAGCAAGCTCGCCAGGGCCTGCTCACTGTGACTTCTCCCCTTTACCCTCTGCAAAGCGCCTATGCCACAGTCACCGGCCAGGAACCTGCTTTCTCCACCTGCCACAGCAGATGCATCGACACGGTGTGTGTGCGTGTGTGTGTATGTGTGTGTGTGTGTGCGTGCGCACATGTGTGTATGTGTGCGTGCATGTGTGTTTCTCGTGTGTGTGTGTTTGCATTCGTGTGTGTTTGTGTGTGATTTTGTATGTGTGTGTATGCATCTGCGTGTGCGCAACCCTCCCAAAGGGTGGAGTATGCCGTGTGCAGATTTAATGTAGGAGAAATAGATCTGAAAATGAGTGGAAAATATTCAGGAAAGGCGTATTAAGGCGCTTCAAGATGTGTGCACTGACATTTGTGTTTACGACACTCTTCCTCTCCGTGCCTTTATTTGCACAATTTTGTGTTTGGTTGCGAGGAGTGCATTGTGCAAATTTGCTCAGTTTTCTGTTTGGTTGCGAGCAGTGCATTGAGCAAATTTGCTCAGTTGTTTTCAGTCTGGTCGCGAAGAGTGCATTGTGCAAGTATGTGTTTGTGTTTTGTTTGGTTGCGAGGAGTGCATTGTGCAAATTAGCTCAGTTTTCTGTTCGGTTGCGAGCAGTGCATTGTGCAAATTTGCTCGGTTGTTTTCAGTTTGGTTGCAAGGAGTGCATTGTGCAAAGTATGCGTTTGTGTTTTGTTTGGTTGTGAGGAGTGCATTGTGCAAATTTGCTCAGTTTTCTGTTTGGTGGCAAAAAGAGTGCATCGTGCAAGTAGCTGTAAGTGCAGTGCTCTGGAGCATTTGGCGTGACCTATGACGACAGATCACCTCCTGCAGCCTGTTGTGAGGAGTGACCTTCTGATGTGTCTATTAAAAACAATGCTGTAAAATAGGGTGCAGTCAAACCTGTGTGTATGTGTGTGTATGTGTGTGTGTGGACACTGTGTAGAAATGCCACACTCATGCGCAGGTGGACTACATCTGGTACACCCCATATGCTGTCGATTGCTCAGTTCCAAAGCAAGTAGAGATGCCACACTCATGCGCAGGTGGACTACATCTGGTACACCCCATATGCTGTCGATTGCTCAGTTTCACAGCAAGGGCAGGTGAGATCGTACGTGCACAAAAGGCTCTGACTTGCAGGGAAAGGGGTGCAGAGTAGATCAATGAGTAGGGTTGGCCAGAACCATACATATACGGTGCATGTACGGTATTTTTGGCAGGGGAATCACCAAATACATGGTCATATACGGTGTATATATACGGTCCTGGCCAACCCTAGCGTGAGGTTAAGGCTTGGGATAATAAGGGTAAAGATCAGAGCAGGTTTTGGTACCTCTTCTTTAGCCAATGAAACAGGCAAGGCTGACTGCTTGTTATGTAAGGATTTTATGCAAGGATGAGGTTGAAAGTGCAGAGTGAAGGCCTCAAGATGGTTTTTTGTGTGTGTGTGTGTATTAACCACACGCCGAAGGAGGGAAGGTAGGCTCAGGTAGCTTCATACGTGCACAGTGCATACACAGTAATTAAAGCAGGAAAATCTCCACATTGAACATCTCCACGCTTAATAGCTTCACTGATTCCAGGGGTGCTGTGCGAATACAAAAGCACATGATCATCTGTCATCTTTTTGGGTGATCTCAGATCGTTTAGGTGTGTTCTAAGGGACCTCATTCCGGAAATATAAGTAGTGATCTCCATGTCAATAAAGCGATTTTTGACGCGCTTGAGCAGCGAAGTGTTGTATTTAACAATCTGATCAAGTGCGCCATAATTTCTGCTACGCAAAACACACGCACGGACAATGATTCTTTGTGGTAACGGTTGTTGCTGCCAACATTTTTAAATGGAAACTCTTTTCGGTACTTACTGTCACGCTTACATAGTACACCTCACGATGAAGTCAATCACGCTTGGAGCACTTCTTACATGCTTTGCAAACCCTTTGCAAAGAACCCTGTCCAAACAAACAAAAAGGACGCAGGTAGTGTAAACACTACCGGCATAGATTAGGAATTAGGATATTGTTGTGTGTTCTGCACCACCCAATGGATGCAAAGAGACACACAACGTCCCTTTACACGCTCTGCTGCGCGCGCAGTCGACGCCCAGCGCCGCGCTCTCTCCCGCCCTGGAAGACAGCAGAGCAGCTGACCACGGCAGCGGCACAGATGGACATGCAGCAGCAGGCACCAGCGGGCAGGCACGCAGCAGCAGGGGTAGGGGCAGGGGTGGGGTTGATGCTGTTGATGGAAGCATGGAGTGCGATATGGATTTGGACTGCAGCGATGACGATGGAGGTGGTGTTAGTGGTGGTGGTGATGCTGCGGCTGCTGTTGGCAACACGCAGCTCAGGAAGGGACGAGGCAGTGCCAACGAGGGAGTGAGAGCATCGGAGGGAGGAGGTGGTAGTTGTAACCAACCCGTGTTAACGCCCATGCGTGTGCTGCTGCCTCCAGACAGTACACGCTTTCCAGTTGGCATGTGAGTGTTGGGCCCTGCGCGCAGGTTGGGATTATTATTGGGTTGTGCGATTGTGTGTGTGAGTGGGCGTGTATGTGTTAGTGCGTGTGAGTGTGTGTATGTGAGTGGGCGTGTACGTGTGTGTATGTGAGTGGGCGTGTATGTGTGAGTGCGTGTGAGAGTGTGTGTATGTGCGCTTTGCATGGGACTAAGTT
>Ga0307974_1000570_pt1 | contig 23147 bp, 32 predicted proteins | sample OrgLakmetagen784_FD_201812 | JGI IMG/M metagenome (GOLD analysis project Ga0307974, IMG submission 201812) | Saline water microbial communities from Organic Lake, Antarctica - #784 | ecosystem: Environmental > Aquatic > Non-marine Saline and Alkaline > Saline | place: Antarctica: Organic Lake... | reverse complement strand
ACACATAAACACAAACACACACACGTGCATGCACACCACACACACATTCACACAATATATACACATGCACATGCAATATACACGCAGACACAAACAAAACACACACGCGCATGTAAGCACATTTATAGTGATAAACGCAGGCACAAACGCAATACACACTTGCACACACATATACATTATACATACACACACACACACAAACACACACACGCACACACACACACACACACACCACAGAACCACACACACACGCAGTAGTACATGCTCATACACTCACATGCACAGATAATCGCACTCACATACATGCACGCACACACGTACGCACGCTGATAGGACTGCATTGAGCACAGTGACGACCCTGGAGACACCAAGGCTCCAGCTCAGGGTTCCAAGCAACAGAGCTCGGTGAGCTAGCTGTTGTTTTTGCGTTGTGGAAGTTGGCAGAAAGTAGTTATCAGTATGCACGGTAGACATCACACCCTCCTTTTTTTCTCACAGGGTAAAAGAGCATCTACACAAGTAGACACTGCCACAAGTGACGAGCTAGTGGATGCAGAGGAAGACGACGGCCTGCAACAGGCGGGTACCATCTTTCACGTTTTCACAAGAATTCTTTTGTTTTCACATGTGTCAGCAAGGAAAGCTTACATTGGCAATGAAACACCATGCCCCAAAAAATTTCATAGACAATGTGCCATTTCGGTACGTGTGCTGTAATAAGACCACCACGGAAACGGATAAAAAACAAGGGAGATCAGACTAAAACATGCAGCGCATCCTACGCAGACACCGACATAGAGAATGGGGGATGAAGCACCATCCCTTTGCCAAAAATTGTATCTACATGCATTCAAAGATGCTTTGCATGGGTTTTGTACAACAAAAATTTCTTGAACACTTCCCTTGTCACAAGCAGGCTCTTGAGCAAGGTCTTGAGGCTGGCCGTGACTCCATCAAAGAGCTTGTTCAAAAAGAGCAGCAGCTGAACGATGCCGCGGCAGTTCAGGTAAGTTGGAAAGAGCGTGCCCCATTTCACCACTGTTATAACAAGCATAGGTTTCCGTCAGTTTATGCTGAAATCCAGTGTCAGGTACAAACGCCTTCGCCTTAGGATGTTTGCATTCCGCGCAAAGCTTTTGCCTTTGTAATTTCTACGCCTCTCCTTTTACCATGCAGCGAGCACAAGCGTTGCTTGATGCTGATGGGCCTGTGCTCTTCAGCAACTCCAATCACAGCCCAATGCAGTCTAAAGTCACGCCTAGGGATTTTGACATGCTGCGTGTTGTGGGCCAGGGCGCGTTTGGCAAGGTATTTTGGTCTTCTTTAGATCTCTCTCTCTCTCTCTCTCTCTCTCTCTCTCTCTCTCTCTCTCACACACACACACACACATACACACACACATGCCTACATTCAGGCGCACACATTTACACCATACACCCGGTATATCAAACTCCGGGGTGTCGCGCCCAGAAAATTCATTAAAAAGAAATGCCTTGCAAAGTATCATTGTTGCAAATAACTTTTTAAGAGGTCTTAGGTTTGAATCTAGAACAAAACATTCCAACAAACGCCAACTTCCCAATTTTTTCTATTAAAGGCATGCTTGCATGCCTGTTGTAGCATCTGCCTTTGCTCACGCATATGATGAGGTCTTCCTTGCTCAATCAGGGAAAGGGAAAAGAACCCCACGTAGTTTACAATGTTTTTAATCACTGGGTTAAGTGCTCCTCGCATAGCTCACATTGGGGTTCATTAAGTGGGTTCAAAGCTCGCTTTGGTTTAAATTGTTTGGTTCTGTATGGCACAATCACAGGTCACACACACACATGCACAAGCACGCACACACACACACTCACACACACACACATGCGCACATACGCACACCACTGCTTGATTGTGCACTATCACTACAACAGGTCCTGCAGGTGCAGCATAAGGCTACAGGCGTGATCCATGCCATGAAGATCATGAAGAAGGAGCGCATTCTGCAAAAAGACCACAGCGAGTACGTGCGCTCTGAGCGTGACGTCCTCACATCGGTCGTACACCCCTACATTGTCAACTTGAGGTGCTCCTTTCAAGTAAGTTTGACTGCTAGAATAGCTGGTAGAGGCTTTGCAATGCTATGAGGTGAAAGGCTCAACACATCACTGTCTATACTGCAACATGTTGTGCTTGGATTGTGGTGCCTTCCAGGCATTACTTGGATGCAGGCGGTTTCTCATTTCACACAGTGTTATGCGCAATGATTTTTTATTTTTTATCTTTCAGCCCCATTTCCATCCCCCCTTCCTGCCATGCAGACTCATACAAAGCTGTACCTGGTACTTGAGTTCATCAATGGGGGGCATCTTTTCTTCAACCTGTACCGGCAGGGCGTGTTTGACGAGGGCGTGGCTCGCCTCTACACTGCAGAGATTGTCTTGGCCATTGGATACCTTCACAGCATTGGCATTATGCATCGAGGTGCAGCTTGGATGTTGGCTCATAGAAAGGCTCAAGAAAGGACTTGTTAGCTTGAGGTTTGCAGGTTGCTGGTTAACGCGCGCTCTGTGCCAGAAAAGGTAGCTGTACTTTTCCAAGCTGCTTATCCGATGATCCCTCTTGCTCTACCTTAATATCCTGCAGAAATGAAGCCACAGAGCGCTTTTCTAAACCCAGGGCCACGTCAATTAGACCAATTTTCCTGGCTTGTTTCATTCAAGTTTGTACTTTGAACAAGGTCTTACTGTCCTCTTGCTCTGCCGTTGAAATACGGCTCTGCCCTACAACTGTCATTGAAGTACTTGAAGTACAGCTCTGCACTCAGCCATGTGCCTGATGCACAATGTTCAATGCTGCCGTTCAAAGGTTTCGCATTTTTTCACTACCATTGCACCCAGGTAATGTTCACAGCAATGGTGTGTGCCTTATGTTGCGCAGGCCTTGTTGCTCACAGAAGGCGCTACTGCTTCACGTGCCTGTCCTGTGTTAAAGCACACCCTTTTCCTTTAGGAAAAGCTCTGTGCTGTGTCGACACTGTGTTCATCAAAACTGCTCCATATCTCTGGCAAACCCTCTTACACTGCCCTGGGAAATCTGCAGATTTGAAGCCAGAGAACGTCCTCCTGGACAGCGAGGGCCATGTAAAACTAACGGATTTTGGTCTAGCTAAGGTTAGTTTTGGCTGAAGATGGGCGCAGGCACACAAATTGAAGAGGGGCCAACATCCCCCAGAAGTCAGGGTTATGCTCACTTTTGTTCAACAGTGTGTTTTAGCGATGTTTTCAATGCCATTCCTCGTTCTTGACGCTTTCATACTGCCGTGTGCTTATTACTAATGAGGGGTGCATCCCTCGTTCCTGACGCTTTCACACTCTGTCCTGTTTTATAATACCGTTCATTTACGATCACTTTGTGATCACACTTTCAGATTATAAATTAAATTTTCAATTTCAGTTCGTGAGGGGCTCTGGGGATTAATTTTTGAGTTCAAGGGCACTTCAGGAGGGCCCTGTCAGGAATTAATTTTTGAGTGAAAGCTGTGGCTGAGGCTGAAGCAGCCAGCCTTTCAGCTGGGGACTGGGCTTTAACAACCCGGCCAGGGGGTTCACACTGGCGCGATTGGAGCTCATTTCGATTTTCACCCTCAAAACCACTATAAATAAATCATTTACCACTTCGAATTCAGTTCGGAGAGGCCTAAGAATTAATAAAAAATTCCGTTTGCTGGCCAAATAATTACATTATTTTGGAAGTGATCGTAAACAAACGGTATTAATGAGAAGTGCAATTGTGCCTGAAATGGGTTTGGGCAATGTCAAACATCCTTGATTTGAATCGTCGAGTTTTGACTCTATCCCTTCATGCCTGTGTTATGAATATTAAGCAAACTTTTCAGTGCGAGCGATTCTTTTTTATTGAACACCTCCACAAAAGGCGACATGGAAACCCCGCCCTTGCACTCTGCTTGCACTTCAAGGAACTATGAACATCAAGCACTTTAAGGAACTATGAATATCAAGCAAGACCGTGGTTTAAAATTATGCAGTCACTTCGGGGCCTGACTGGGCCAGAGTGCAAGGATAAGAGCAATAGCTTTGCACTTATAGTGGCCACGTTTGGAGGTGTCTATGCATATATATATTTTCAACCTGCTTTCTAGCCTGGATTTGATTAAATGTTGTCAAGCTGTCTAGCTGTCAAGCTGATGGCCGCCTACCACGTATAATGTGTAGTAAAGAGTAACACGCTACTGTGCAAGTTCATGCCAATTATGCAGGTGCCATGTCACTATGCCTAATGAACGTATCCACGACAGCGCAAATCTTTGCTGGACCTTTTAAATTCATGTTGATCACATGGGCACTTAGCCTCAACCTGCAAACCCCTGATCCCGGCTCTTTTTTGCGCTGAAGCAGCAGGATAAATACTCGGCATGCATTAGAGTGGCTTCCTGTCCTCAACTCTTTTGAGGAACAGTCGCACTGCATATGTAGGTTTTGCATCTCTGGCTCATGTCTATACCCCGTACGTAATTCATATGTTTGTCGAAGCAGAGCCTTGGTGGTCATGACTTATTTTTGTGCTGTGCGTCGTATCTTTTTGCAGAACAACAATGGGGATGAAAGTGCACGCAGCAATAGCTTCATCGGCACCATGGAGTACATGGTGAGCAGAAGCTTGGCTAGAAACCAACAAGCACGACTGCCTGTTGCCTTTTTTGTGAGACTTATAGTTCTTTGTAATGATTCTGCAGGCGCCAGAGATAATTGCTGGGAAAGGACACTCAAAGGATGTGGACTGGTGGAGCACCGGGTGGGTGGGCACAAGCAGGTTTACTGAGCCACCTGTCTCCATATTCTCTACCACTGAGCATACTCAAGCCAGCACTGGTCAGCTCTGCAACTTTCTCACAAACAGTTCTGATCTGCTAATTGTGACCATTCGGTCTTCAGCCATGGGATCTCAGTCCTTGCCATGGCAAGCAGCCTGTATAATGCAGATTTACTCCCACTCCTTTTATACGATGTTTGGCCCATTTGTGTGAACGATGCAGAATCCTGCTGTACGAGATGCTCTGCGGAGTGCCGCCCTTCAGGGCTAAAAGCCGGAATGCCTTGCAGACACAGATTTTGAGGTGAGAGAGAGGGCTGCAACTCAATAAAACATGTCCGGCAAGCTTAAAACAATGAGCCTGTTTAATGTGCCCTTGAGATTCAAAAACGCCAGCAGCACATTTACTGACAAGCTACGTTGCCATTATGAACGCAAGCACATTTGCTGACAAGCTACATTGCCATTATGAACGCAGCTCCAAGGTCAAGTATCCCAAGTTTTTGTCCACGGACTCTTTGAACCTCCTCAAAGCTCTGCTCACGCGTGATCCCGCCAAGCGCCTAGGAGCAGGGCCGCAAGGTGCAGAAGCAGTGCGGCGGCATCCCTTTTTCAAGTAAGAAGGGAGGATCACCTAATGCTGTACATACATTGAACATTGACGTGAGTGTACGCAGAAGTTAAGCAAAAGTGAGACTTTGTAGGCAAGCTTTCACCACTGTTGATTACGAGTCTGCTTGTTTGCTTTGCTTTCTATTGTAAGAGAAAGCAAAACAGGGAGGATCTGGTGGTGAGCTGCATGGTGCATTACGTCCCTGACCCTCAATCCTGCATTGCTAGTCGGTAAGAAACAAGGCAAATTGGTTGGCTGCACGCAACTGTCTTTCTCAAAATCCCATTCATTAACTGATCCTTTAACAGTTTTAGCTGCAAAAAGCAATGCGGCTGTTTGGATGAGGACTGTTTGTTTCTAATGAGTGGTCTTTCACTAGTTCGGTGTTTGAGCAAAGGACACTGGTTAACATGCCACTCTGCTGCATCCTCGGTGTTTGCTTTTGACAGTGCTACTTCCCCATATTGCTTGCAGAGCAATAAACTGGGCAAAGCTAGAGAAGCGTGAAGTGGAGTCCAAGTTCAAGCCAGCTGTTTCCTCTCGTAGCTGCACCGCCAACTTTGACAAGCTGTGGACCGACCAGCCTGCAGAAGACTCACCTTGCAACTCACCTGTTGCAGGCGGGAGTGATCCATGCGGGGACTTTTTCAAGGTCATTGCTCTGTTTGTCAACATGCATTTATGCCAATTGATGTGTCCAAGACTTGCTTGGCCACCTTGTAACTGCTTTTTACCTTCCTGGCAGCGGCACTAGACCAGGACCCCGACCCTCCCATCCAAAATAGGGAGACAATCTGTATGTTGAATGCACACAGGGCTTCACTTACATTGCACCTGGCTTGATGGACTCTGCTATCAGTGAGGCAGAGCTGGTGGCCAATTCGGCAGCTGGAGGTGGCAAGAGGGGGGGCGCCTCCAGTGAGCATGGCGATGAGGAGGGCAGCAGCAGCTACGGCTGCAGAGGCACAGGTGTGTGTGTGTGTGCTGCAAAGTCAACAACTTGTGACACGGGACACTTGCTGTTGACCATTCGCTTTTGGCCATAAAGGGAAAACTTCCAAGTTGTAGAAAATTGGCTCCCTTTTGTCGGATTGCTTATATTCCTTACATAGACTTTACACATTTATATTTGCAATCTGTACATACCATACTGCGCTTGGTTGTTCTGCAAGTAAATAACTAATTGCTGAGATTCCCAGCAATATATCAAGCTGAAAATAAGTAGTTCCTGACCTCGCATAGCTTCCACTTTCCGGTGGGGACGATTGCGGTGCAAAGAATCGCTTTCATCATCATTATAGCCGTGTGAATCCCTTAAGCAGACGAGGCTCCGCCCTCGTTCCTGAGGCCTGAGACGCTCACCCTGAGCAACTGCTTGCAAGCACTTGCCTCGTCATTCCTTCCTGCCCCATTGCCACAGTGGGCTCAAATGCACATGCACAGCCCCAATGGGGGTGCAAGCTTCTCCAGAAGGAAAAGTGTATGGGCAGCTGCCATTAAGTGCTTACTCCTGGCTTGGAGTAAGTGTACTTGCATGCAGCCATCCCCCATCATCATTATCATCATCATCAGCAGCAGTAGCCCGATTGCCTAGGCAATGTATCGCAAATTCTGCCAACTTTTGAGGGACCTCGCAAAAGCTTAGTGCTCGCAAATCAAATTCTTCAATTTACTTTGGGACCTCACAAAAAAAAAGCCTTGCAATACCAAAAGCACAGAACGGTACAAATAGAGCTATAAGTAGGGTTGGCCAGATTTGTATAAGACTGTATACATATTTTTGCCATTTCTGTGTCCGTATGTTCGTGTATGAGTATGAGTTTTAGCCGGGCGTATACATATATATGCGGTCTGAATGCGTGGTCAAAAGCGACCTTCCACCGGCCTTCGAGACCACGAATTTCCAAAGCCCCAGTCAAGCAATTTAATCAGTTTTTGTGTTCAAGCCGTGTCCCTCATGGAAGGGAATCCCTCACATGGTTCGACAGCAAGGGGTTCAGCAGCAGATACAGAAGCACCAGCGTTTGAGTATGAGCAGGGTTGCTTTAAGGGCATGAAAGCCAACCCCACTGAAGGTTTCTAGGGCAGAAATGATGCAGGAACAGAAACAGAACACGCACACTCACGCAGATGTGCATGCACGCACCCCCACGCGCGCACATACGCACATATACTTGCACGCATACCTGTTGCTCAGATGCAAATGCAAATACACATGGGTATGTGCACGCGTACACGTATACACATGCGTGTGCACGTGTGCACGCTCATGCTCACGTACACACATGCATACAACTACAACCATAAGCAAGCACGCCCACACGCATGTACGCAAACACACACACATGTGCATGCACGAGCCCCAACACGCGCGCAAATGTACACGCACATGCACGCACTACACGCATGCACACACACACGCACACATACACAAAGGTACACACAAGCATGCACAAAATCTAGCACACGTGCAAATGCACACGCACGTACAACACACACGTGCAAACACAAATGGGGTATTTTATGGGGTGGGGGAGAAAAGGGGTTTATTGCTAAGGATTTGAATTTCTGTGACAGTGACAGTGTGTGCCTGATTACTCGTATGGGTTTTGGCCTCTTTGGGCAAGCACAGCTCCCTGACCTTTTAATTTTGGTTACCGTCCTGATATATTTGTGAACGTGACCGTAGTCCCGGAGAAACTGGTTGTATTTGCGATCACCTGGAAATTCGTGAAAAGGTCATCAAAAATTTGGAATTCGTCAAATAGCCAAAAACATTCCCCAACATGAAAATCGCTTTTAAAATGAGCTAAACAGTCCTTCAGCTGCAGCATGGCAGGCCAACCTTAGATGGACCGTGGAAGAGAGTGGCAAGGGAGGGGAAGAGAGGAGGCTGAAGCCCTCTGGAAAGGGAGGGGGCCTTGAGCTTTGTGAGGTAGACTGGGAAAAAGAATCCCGGTATTTTTACCAACGCCAAAAAGAACTTCCCGGTATTTCAGATAGAAGGGCTCCGCCCGCCCAAATTTCCACGTGCAGTTTTTTTCTTTGAGTTTTGTTTCTAGCTAATTTGTCAGTGCATGCACTTCATCTTGCTCGGGATTAATGTTTTGTCGGCCTGATCATTCCTGGCCTGCGGAAGCAAGCAGTATCTCTGACTTCCAGAATCCCTACAAATATTTCTGTATGTTTCATTGGGTTTTTCGCGCGTTGCCTCTAGTAAGGCACGCTCCTCCTTGTCGGTCTTTCCACGCTCCATGCAGACCCGTCCCGACTTCAGAATTCCTACAAAATGTTTTATATAATTCATGGGATTTTTCACGCGTTGCACTTGAGCAAGGCAGACACACCTGCTCCTTGTCGGTCTTCTTATGTTCCATGCAGACCTGTGCTCGTATCTAGAAACATAATGCACATAACGTCACTACGCCGTAAAATAGTAATTTATAACAGCGGCATTAAACTGCATCAAAAAGTGGCCGGCCAAAAATCCTGCACGATTCCTGAACGGAATCAAGTAAGAGTAGAAACAGTGAATTCCGCATTTCGAGGCCGTCACGACGTGCCGCTCTGCAGCCCTTCTCGTCACCAAAAGTCTGACCCTCACAGCTCGCCGCGGAACTCGGCAGACCTGTAGATCGGCACCTGCCACAATTGTCTACAGAATCTTACAAATAACGGACGCCCGACTGCGGAGCTATTTAGGCCCAAAGTGCGTCCAACCGAATCGGTTAAAACCCGGACTTCTCAAATTTCTGAGGAAATTTGGGTATCACAAATATTTCCCAAACCTGTCCTGATATTTAAAATCATGTAAACAAATGTATCAGTGCAGTGTTATAAATGGAAAACTTATTTACTCTTTAAGAGCTTCAAAATAACCTGCCTGCTAGTTAGTTCTGAGAAAGTCGGGTTGTCTTCAGTACGGTATAACCAGCAGTAAGACGGTTTATATACGGTTTATATATATATATATATATACATTTGTATGGCGTGTATATACGTATACAGAAATCCCATAAATCCATATACGGTTCTGGCCAACCGGTCATCCCCATGCACCCCCCCCCCTTCCCCGGTCAAACAGTGTCAATAAGTCTAAATTAGCCATTTCTTCCCATCCGCTTCACCATACTGGGGCCTAATAGTTTGATAGCTATCTGGTGTGAAAGTGAGGACGTGAAATGGAGCCAAAAAGGCTGCAGCCAAAATTGCTTTATGTTACGATTCAAAAATGTTTGCCAAAATTCAGCCAGGCCGTCGATTGGTCCCATTCAATTTTTATATTAACCTGTATTTCATAAGGCTAATATAATAAATATAACCGCCACTCTGGTAACCAAACTGGCTGGAACTTGCAGCAGGGGTGGAGCGACAGATTTTTCTATTTCCCCCCAGTGTCCCTTGTGTGAGTGCTCTCACTCGCAGGCATTCCCAGTACCCCTGCCCCAAATTCGACATTGCAGCATTGTTATATACCATCTAGCTTATATCCTGAAGCAAAGGTTGATCGGTGCAAGTTCAGAAATGCACCTTTTCCCTGCCAAAGTGGGTACAAAATGGGAACCTAGCCCTACACAGCACCCCAGAATGCCAAATTCCCAGCAAATGTCAATTGTTTAGATGTAAAATCAAGTATCTTTCATTCAGAAGATGTATGGGGGGCTTTGGATTGAGTGGAAAGCTTATCGGCCCTGTTTGGGGTGAAGTTTGGCGCGGGGACGACCAACCCTAACTCTACCGTAGGGTACCGTAACCAATGCAAAGTAAAAAAAAAAAATTATTAAATGAACCCAATGCGAGCAATGTGAGGGGGGCATCACTGATTTAATATTCTCAATGCGAGCCTATGCGAGGGCCTTTTGGCCCTTTGAGCTGCACGTGCACACAATTGAGCATGCTTGTGTGCGCACATATTCATGCGTTTAAATGCGCGTGTGTACGTGTGCACACTCATGTGCATGCGTATGCACGCGTACATGTGCATGAGATCGGCACCTGCTTAAACTGCTGCTCCTCCCCAAAAAAACCCTTGCTGCTGATGCCTGAGGTCAGCTTAGGCCTTCAGATGGCCTCTTCTTTGCACTGCTGCTCCTCTCCAACCCGCCTTCTCACTGTCCGGCTACTGGGCTTGAAAGAAGTTCACAACAAGCTGTTTGTGTCCCTCGGGGACCTTCCTGGCCCCATCCCGTTCATGCTCACAAAAGCAATTAATTTTGCCCAATACAGGCTTTGCAAGGCCTCTGTGCTTTAGTTATTTTATGTGCATGCGACACACCGCGAGGGGGTGGATAACGTTCGTGGTACGCAATGATATACGTACGGTATATGTAAATCCTACAAATAGTTAAAATCATACAAATAAATATATATACCGTAGGGTCACTAACGTATTGCAACTCCTACTCATTGCAAGATGAATATTTAGCAAAATTCATTTGCAAATATTTGGGCTTGACAAGGCCAGCCAACTAATTTTGCACGTTTTTGGACTTACTTTTATGTGCTTGCTCTCTGTCAAAACCATTTTTCCCGGAGGGGGTTTGTGAATCCTTGGGTTGCTCACATTTGTAACGGGAAACAGATCCAAATAAGTAACAAATTGCATTTTGGTGAGGGATTCAGACCCAAGATTTGCAGGCTCCAGCCGAAAGTAGGGTGTTCAGAGTCCGAACCTTGCGAGGCCCGGTTTCCTCAAATATTTTTCATATACCGAAGGTTCACGATCACTTTGGAAAAAAACTAAAATTCTTAATAATTCTCGAGGCCCTCTCCGAACTAAATTCAAAGTGATAAATATTATTTTAAGTGGTTTTGAGGGTAATTTTGAAAAAGAGCTCCCAGCGTGCCCTGGTTGTAAACCCCCGACCCGTTTCTGGAGCCCCTGTCCCCAGTTGAGAGGCTGGCCGCTCAGCAGAGAGACCATGAGAAGCTGCAGAGGGAGCGGCAGCTCAGGGAGCTGGCAGAGGCTTAGGCAAAGGCAAGGGGCGCAGTTGTGAAGAGGCGTGGGGCGTTCATGCATGCTGCTCCAAGAACAAGCCTCCCCACAGTCCCTTCAGGCCCTTCCTTTGGGGCATCCACACAGAGTTAGTGAAGATGGCAAGTGGGTAAGAGGTTGCTTCTCTGATCGAGGGATTCCCTCACACACGCAAGCACTCAGCTGTGGTTCTTCCCATGCACCCAATGGGCAGCCTGCACAGTAGCAGCATCAGCATCAGCTAACAGTGGGGGGCTCGAATTCACAAATTAATTCCCGACAGAGCCTGCCCGAACTGTATTCGAACTCGAAAATTAATTCCCAGACCCCCTCACGAACTAAAATCGAAAATCAAAATATATGGTCCCGAAGTGATCGTGAACCTACGGTACAACATTGCGGGGCACCTAATGATTAGATACTTACCTTGTTACACTACCAGTAGCCTAATGGCAAGCATTAACAATCAAACATTACAAACCCACACCATTCCTTGCTTATTCACTTGCATTTGCGTCCTCGTGTCTACTCAAAACTCTACTCAAGCCTGAGATCTGCTTGATAGATTTGCTGGGTAGAATATAAATATGGGCAAGCAAAGGGTACAGGCTGTTAATAGTCTCTCAAAACAGGTGCATCACAGCTCGGTGTACCTAGGCATGTGAGCTGCATACTTTTAGTGATTGCATCTCTCAGATATTTTCAAGTAGTTAACCGCTGAATATGTAATAATAAGGTTGAATCACCAAAATTGCAATATGAACCCCTAATAACCATTTTGCTTACGAGGCCAGAAATTATATAACTTATCAGTCACCATAATGCGAATGCCCCTGGCTTTATTTTGTTCCAATATTAAACACCCCCTTCCATTTGCTGCGCTTCTTGCTTTAGGTTCTTCAAGTCGAGCAACCCCTTATGGAAGTGGACGCGACGGCGTGGAGGGCTTTGAGAGCTACGGAGCTATGAAACGGAGTTGCAGCACCCCCATCTACATTGACTCCCCCTTGGGGCATGATAAGCCCACTGTCGAGGTGTTGCCACCTGTCGAGCATACAGGACAACCACTACATCTATCAGCAGCACCACAACTGTCATCTTCACCAGCAGTAGCAACAGCACCAGCAGCAGAAGGTACATTGCATACAAGCCATCCTCACTCCATGCAGCCCAAGTTAAGAGGCGCTGAGCCACTACAGCAGCCTCTCCCGCAACTCCAATCACCTCTGCTGGGAACTCATCAGCAGGCGCTTCAATCTCAAGTTCCCTTACCACAACAAAATCCCAAGCAGCAGGGGAAGCAGCAACAGCAGCAGCAGCAGCAACAGCAGCAACAGCAGCAACAGCAGCAACAGCAGCAGCAGCAGCAACAGCAGCAACAGCAGCAACAGCAGCAACAGCGACACTACCAGAAGCACCACAACCGCAGGGGTGGTCACAGTGGCTTCACCCCTCATCCCACGCCCCCTGCCCCACAGACACCCTCACCCAGTCAGCCTCGCCGCCAAACAGGCTTCAATCCTGCAACCACTTTTTCTCCCTCTCCCCGTGATCCTTCTCTGCCAAAACCTCCTCCACGAGTCCCTTCACACCTAAGCCTTTTGCAGCAGGTACGTATTTAATTTTGGTCACCATGACACGTATCCTAGACATGCATTGCTGGAAAAACTGAGAGCCTTGTAGAAAGGTTGGCTAATTGTTAATCGCCAAACAATTCTTAACATTTGCTATATCCTGCGTAGAGCATGTGGTGGTGATGCCGCAATTGTCAATTTTCCAAGCACAGTCTGTTGTTGCTTGATCGCGACGAGCTGGAAGCTAAATATGATGTAGCCAGAGCACAATTATAATCCGGCCACTTGTTGTGGTGGTGATGCGTCGGGCAGAGAGAGCACTCACTGCCCAAAGTAGAGTGGCAAATTTCTGAGTCTCGGCACGCCATCCATCCATCCCATCTGGTGCTTTGCACTCACTTTAAATGCATGATAGTGGGCAGTGGGCAGTGGGCACAACAACTCAAGTACTTAAGCTCTCAAGTAAGCAGAAGCACAGCATTGTGGCACATGGATTGCTTATGCATTGCGTAAAGCATTACATGCACACGTTAGGCTAGCTGTAGGGTGAGCAGGGAGCCAGTCTCAAAAGAGCATACGCAAGCCTAAGTTGAGGCAATCAGATTTGTCAGGTAGTTAGTTGATGAAGCACTGCGTGCCTGGCATGCAGTTACTAACATGGCAGGTATGAAAGAGAAGCAAAACCAAGGGTGCCCTTGCCCATGCACAACGAGTTTTGGTGGGCTTCTGATTCCTAGTAACTTCCTAGCGCAGTGTCACTAATTGTCGTACTTTGACTCACGATCTGATGTATATTTTGTGCTGGAATGTCCTGTACACCCTTCTGCAGGAGCAGCAGCAGCAGCAACAGCGAAACTTCCCATCACTTGATCCCAAAGCGCCATCCTTCCAACCCAAAAATTAGGGGCACACCTAGGGAGAAAACGCTATTTCAGCAATTGGTTCTCTCTTGTTGCATGCGTTAGCGTTGTTAAATAGGATTGTACATTTATTATTTGATGATAGCATTGGAAAAGTTCTTGATGATATTTAGAAGTCAACTTTGTATCAGTGATGTACAGTCACTCTTTGAGTTTGAAGTACGCGAATGCCTACCTGCAAATCGAGAGAATTGCTTCCGGTATGGAGGACAGGCGTCTGTTTGATGAGACGTCAGACAAAATTCACAGTCGACATTTGGAATTGAGTCCTGTTAAATGGATAACTTACTTTGAAGATAAGGGTAAGGGTAAGGGTTACACAGCTATATCCGCCAGCGAGGGCAGTTGAGCTATAGCATAAAAAAGCCAGCTTCAAGAAGAGAAAGAGGCCAGACTCAACAAGACACCAGGAAAAGAAGCTAGAATAAACATGAAACAGATGAATGAAGAAGAGAAAAGTGAATAGAGAAAGAGAACGTTTGTTTTGAATAAGAGATACTTTGAAGATAAGGAACATTGGTCAAAATTCAGCCCCGCCGAGCCTTACCCAAAGAAAGATAAGATTTATATGAGGACCTTCAGTCAGACTGTTCGACTGGTCGGCCTTGTGCTTCAGAGTTTGCAGATAAAGTCAGCAGTCAAAACTGCTGGCTGCGTATGTAAAACATGTAAAAAGTGTGATAATTGTTTTGGTAGTACCAGATTTGTAGCACCTACAAGAAACCTTGGAGGGGGGGGGAATGAACTGCTCACAAGCTTAAAAGTAACCAAAAAGAGAATTCATGATCCTAAAATGCTGTCGCCTTAAGGATGTGTGCCCTTAACCTAAAACGACTAACAAGGTTTACAAGGTTTACAAAAAAAGGCCTTCAGTCAAAAAGTGCGACTGCTAACCTGCTCATAATAAGCGACTAGCTCGTGGAGTAAAAAATAAAGCTTGTTATTGACCTGGCTTAAGAAAGTACACACATCGAGGGCTCCTGTTGGGGGAAACAGAAATGCATATTTCCTGCGGAGAGAAATCACGTGGAGATTGGCGCAGTGGAAAAGAACATGCTGCTCATCTTGGACACCATCATGATGATCAGTGACACAGGACTTTGATTCCATGACGCTGTCTTGAAACGTAGGGTGTGAACACGAAGTCCGAAGCGAGTTGTTCTGTGAATGACATCACGAGGCAGGTTAAGAAACATGTTTTTGGTCCCAATGCAAGGATAGGGATGTAGGCAAGCGCTTTATATGCCTCTGGGGGGCATCTGAGCAGAAGCTTGGAAATGGCCTGTAACCAAACAAAAAGGGAAAAAAAGCGGAAAAGGGCGAAGCATTCAGCCACAAAAGAAGCCACACTCATATTTGTAAGGCGGTAACCAGCTGGCGGTGCTGTGCGCGGAGGCTGACAAGTGTTGATGCAGACAGTCCAGCAAAATGCGCTTCTCATCCTGAAAAGTGTCAGTCACTTTGTCACAGATCCTGAGCTCATGAGGCCTTTTAATTCTGTTACGACGCATTATTTGGAACAGAAAGTTATGACCAGAAAGGCGATGGCAAGAAGTGCACGGCTGAGAATGTTGGAAATAACCAAGGGAAGGTCGAGAGGCAACATAGGCTAAGGATTTCTGTTTCTGTCATCCCACCAGCCAGGAGCAATTCCCAAAGATACACCATAATGTATTTGATGAGTCCTCATAATTTCGCTGGAATGGTAAGGTAAGTCTCATGTGGTATCAAATTGTCAAGTTCTCTCCAGCCTCCAATGATATGTTTGCGTAGAGTTAGCTCAAACTGTTTCAGATTAATAGACTTGCGAGATCGTACGGCTTCCAAAAATTGCAGGGACGCAAGAAAATCTTGGAGCACGTGCAGAACCTGATAATGTATCACTTCCGTTTGCAAGAAGAAGGAAAATATGCACAACTTTCTCGTATGATGCATCCAATAAAATATAGAAACCAATAAGGAAAAATGGGCATATGACCTGTTTCGCTGAGCATGCAGCGAGTATCAGTATCTTCCTTGAACCCCAAGTCTTATTAGGAAGCCTAGATGAAGGACGTGTGTAGGGTAATTTTTGAGAAATTATATGTCAGAGAAGAAGTGGCCCATACTTGACAACCGTGCAAACCAGCTGTCAAAGCAAAATCCAGCCAAAGGATGGAACGTTTTCTATGATTAATAACCTTGCTGTAAACAAATATGTAAACTTTGATTATGGCAGACCTGAAGTTGTCTGCCATCTTCTCAGCAGCTGTGTGCATGCTTCTATCACGAGTAAGAGTGGTTTCAAGGTATTTGAATTCAGTGACAAGTTCCAGAGGTGTGTCGTCGTACGTGAAGGTGGGAATCGCAGAGCGAGTTACCCCTGCTGAAGAAGACCATGACTGTTTTGTCAGTGTTTAGCTTGAGCCCTTTGAAATGTGTATACTGTAGGGTGCCGTGACCAATCCGAGGTTTGAAATACCCAATTAATAAGCCCCAGGGCTTGGAATACCCAATTAATAAGCCCTTATGCGAGGGGGGCAACACATAATTAATAAACACAATGCGAGCCTGTGCGAGGGCCTTCTGGGCCTCCTGGGTAGTCAAAGAATTTGTTCAGTTAGAATTACAGACTTTCAGCCGTGTTTGAAGTGAGAGCAAGGTCATCAGCATAATCACAGTGAGGGATTTGAACTGAATCCAGGGGCAGTGGCAGCACCTCTCTGTACAGTCAAGAATCTGTCCATGCCATTGTTATGGAGTACAGAAGGGGACTCAGAGGGCAGCCCTGTTTCAAGCCTCTGCCGGGCGCAACCTCCTCAGAGATTTTGTCGCCACCAATGAGAAGGTGTAGGCATACTGTGTAAATGGTTTGAATGACATCTCAAATGCTGCGGAGTATTTATTTTTTACAGGTTTTACCAAAGCTTCTCTCTTTGAACACTGTCGTAGGCAGCAAAGAGGTCCAGAAAAGCAGTGTACAACCAGGTACACCTTCACCCTAGTACACCTTCAAGTTTTCCTTTTTATCAGTACGTGGCAGAAAATAAAGAGGGGTTGGTGTTCCTTGTGGGGCAGAAACCAAATTGTGAGTTTGGTATTTGATGTTCAGCAAGAGCCCAGTCCGTCAGCAACCCTGATCAAGTTTGCAAAAAGTCTAGAGATACTGCCATTGATTTTTTGCGGACGCAGTTGGACCTTTTTTATCCAGAGATCACTGTCAAAAAGGCTCGCGTTATCAACGCGCTTCTGAACTTCAGAAACGCGTTTCTGAACTCTCGCGCTCTGCACGCTAACAACGGCTGATAAGCGCGCGCTATTGAGTCACAAGCGCGCGCTTACGAGCCATAAATGTGCGTTTATGGGCACTGCAAGCGCGTTTATGAGTGTGATGAGCGCGTTTCTATAAATATAATCGGCATTTTAATGGGTAAAGAAGCGTGTTCGTGGCGTGGGAAATGCCAGCTGCAAATTTGATTTGGCTCTCTCTCCTGCCCCACGCCAGCCCCCTGCACGCACGCCTGCAGCAAATGACACGGCATGCTCATAGCGTCCATGCTGTGGGAAACAGCGCAGAGCAGGAAGGAGCATAGGATCAGAAGAGGTGGAGAGGAGGAGAAAGCTGAAGATTTGCTCTCAAGAGAGCAATTGGAAGGGGCCCGCACGTCCTGCTGCCGGGGCTGTGCTCCTGCTCCTCTCTGTGTGCAAAGCAACAAGCAGTCAGTGCGCAACATGGCAGGAGGGGCAAGGAAGGAGAACAGGAGGGAGAGGGGGACTGCGCACTGCATTTTTGCAGTTACACAAACCACGCGCCAGGGCCTCACAGTTATGCCCATAGGAGCGGCCTGGTGGTGGTATTCGATAATCCAGGAAGGAGGGAGTGGAGAGGGAGTGGAGAGGGAGTGGAGAGGGAGCGGTAGCAACTGGTGAACACTGAATTTAAACGTGCAAAACACATCTCCTAAGGGAACCATTGATTATAATTTTCAATGTTCCTGCGCGCGATAACAGTGGTGTATTTCACAAAAATGTGAAGTGCTGAACACTTTTGTTTAAACAATTATGATTCCTTTTCTCCGCACAGCATCACCCTGACGAGCCCACTTCTGAGATTTATAAGCGCGCTTGCCAACATACTGCTTTTGACGCTTATGAACACCCGTTTTTCCCGTTTTTCTCGGCGCTTATGAGGCTCATAGGCGCGCTTCTGAGACTCAAAAGCGCGCTTATGAGATTAATAATAAGCGCGCTTGCCAACTTTTACGCTTATGAACACGTATTTCCCGGCGCTTGTGAGGCTCATGATCGCGCTTCTGAGATTCATAAGCGCGTTTATGATCAATCACCTTGATCACGCTTTTGGATATTGAAAGCGTAGACAGGTGCAAACTACCCCGTCCCTGCTTTGTAAAGGGGCTGCAAGCACATTCTTGGGCCAACACTGCTGCAGTTCCAACGGCAGGACCGGGAAAAAGCGCTCTATATTGAGTTATGCTCATCATAAGCGCGTTTATGATTTTCAGGATCACGCTTATGACCGTCAGAATCGCGGTGTAAATGCACTTCACGCAATCCGGCCAAAACAGCTCCCATCTGCTTCCGATTAATTAAAACATATTGTAACATGCCCAAAACAAGCTATCCCCCCCAAAACAAAGGCCTTACAGGACCGTTTGGAATGCTTCAAAAATTTTGCGTTCACGCTTTTAGTTCATAAACGCGCTTATGAAGCTCAAACGCGTTGAAAACGCGAGGCTTTTTGACAGCGGATGTTATTTTGACTTTGTTTCAAGGGTGCGGGGGGACACCGTCTGACAGGAACAAGGCAGTAAGAAGGGGAAGCTGAACGCTTTCAGTGTGTTCCTTACCACGATCATCCTGAAACTGATTTCTCTGCGTGCCAGATGAAATAAGTAAATAACGAATCAAGATCTGGGCTGGACTGCACGTTCATGTTTGAAATATTTTTCTGGACAGTGGTAGCCAGAGTATTTGCGGGGGGTTAGCTCGTATACAGGTGCTCGCTCATTTCTGCGTTGAAAGGTAGTGTTTATGTTTTCTCACCTGCCACCAAGACTGACTGATAAGACTGCAATGCCAGAAGGAAGCACTTGTCCAGATTGTAACTGTTCACTGAGAAACTGATGCCGTGTAGGTTTATTTGGATCGTCCAGGTAACACGTCGGGAATGACCTCTTGGGATTGCTTTGCATGTAGCTGAAGGTGTTCATTTCATGACTACAAATTCGTTTGTTCACAGTCATCAGCTTGTACACCACTGAGCTATGAGCATCAATGAGTCCACCCATCTCATTTGCCTTTTATTTTAAAATTTTCTCAGACTGTTGTTGCAGCCTAGCAAAGGGTTCGTTGTGTTTTTTGTTCCATCTGATACGTCTTTTGTAATCACGGCACAGTGCATCATACCAAGGGGCCATGGGAAGGCCAAGCTGCATTCTGCGTGACAATTGTCTTGCTGTCATACCATTGGCTTCAGCAGCAAGCATGATTGAGGTATTTATAGCAGGATCGTTGTTTTTGATTGCGTATAGAGTTCCGAAAAGATTGGAGGACATTCTCAATTTCTAGCATGTGTAAAACAAACGCGTCTTTGTGCTCATCCCTCCAAACCATATATTTTCCTTTCCCTCTTCTCCGAACCTGACTTGGAAGCCGCACATCAATGTGCGGACACTGGCATAATAAGTGGCCTGTGGTCTGCTGAGTCAAATTCATGTAGCACGGTATCTTGTTTGCAGCACATAATAAGGGTAGTGGACATCAGGATGTGTTCAGTCCGTGATGGGTTAAAATGAGGACTGTAACCAAAGAAGGTGGGCTGCCCATTGTCCCCCTTCCCCCTGCCCAAGGTCAAAATGAGAGGAGTTTTAAGCGCATGTTCCTCAACCATCTGCCGACTTAATTAGCTCGGCCTTTGTTCTGCCCCAAACGTGAAGTGCCCGGTTCGGGACATCTGGAGAGCATGGCAACGTGCCCCTCAGAAAAATGGTCAGGTAAATTGTCCAGATGTGCGTTGAAGTCCCCCAAAAAAATGGTATCTTGGCTATTGCTAGGTGCTTCAGAAACATCGTGTTGCATCTGCGAGAAGATCTGGGAAATCTCAGCATCACAACGTGCAGAAAAGCGAGGATGAATGAACACAGCTCCCAAAAGCACTATCCCCTGCATCCCAAAGTCTGACCTTTGATGTAAATCCAGTCTGCTCCATAAAAATCAAAGATCTTTAACAACTGAACGAGCACTGTGAAACTGTTGTGAATAATATGGCCACCCCCTGACCTTTCCTCCCTCCAGTCTCGACATCGTTGTTGTAGCACATTGTGTGTGTGCGCAATTGGGAACTAACACGTGTCAAGTCGTTTGTACGAGTCTACAGGAGGACAGCAAGTGCTCTGCTGCTGGTGTGCTCCGCTGCATGTCAGCATGCAGGACCTTTCTCGTTGTGTAGGTGTTGGATTTAGTCAAACAATTGTACAGTTGCATCGCCGCGCAAAACCAAATGAACTATAGGGGTTCAAATAAACACTCGCGCATGACACACCATGAAGGGGTGGTGTGGTGTCTTTGACCCCCAGTATCCTTTTAAACACTCCCAACTCCCAACAGTCTTTTGCTTGGGACTGTCTTTTTCTTGTTGTAAGTAATGAGTGGCCCGAATCTGACTTAAAAATTATGCCGTTCTGAACATACCCTTTGATTCTGAATGTGCCTGCCGTGAATGGATAAAGTGCTGCGTCAGGTGCAGTGTTCAGATTGATCTGCTTGTCGCACACCATGCCCAAATATTTTAATTTGTCTGTGTAGGGGAGCTTTACACCGTCAAAGTACAGAGGGGACAGGATTTCACAGATAAAGCTAGAACATCACCTCTGAATTTAGTGTATTTACAATGAGAGATTTCCTTTAAGCGTAATCTTTTAGCTTGTTTAGTCTGCAAATCTGAATGTTTATTGGAAGGGATGGAAAGGTCATCAGCAAACAGTTTGTTTCTCACAGCAAACCCGGGGATACCAATGACCGCACCCTATCAGTCATGCTGTCAATGTCGTTTAGGAAAATAGAAGAGAGCAAGCGAAGGGGAAGGGGAAGGGGCACCTTTGTTCCACACCAACAGATGGCTGAACAGTAGCTTGATTTTTTCCCATCCAACAGCGTGTATTTGTCAGCATTATACAAGTCTTTGAGGATGGACAACATGTGATTGGGCATCTGGTAATTGTAACAGAAAATTACTGAGGCAGGCTGGTTTGAAACCGCAAACAACGCGGATGTGCTTTCAAGCTATTTTAGAAAAGAATACTGACAGCCCCTATTTTGGAAAATTTGTACCTTTTGGACAGGTTGTAACGCACATCAAGCGTTTCGGATGTGTTGCAAGCACGGATGCTGAGTACCTCTGATTGTATCTGGTTTTATCTTATATATTCTGATTTATTACAACCTGAATCGTTATATTGCTCCACTTCCTTAGAATGCATGCCCTCATGCATTTATCTTTAATTAGAAGGAGGCTCAGAGATCAGGTAAACACGGGGAGTGTGGTCTTGACTTACACAGAGGGATCAACCCACACAGAGCGATCATGCCCACACAAAGCAATGCTCACACAGATAAAGCGATCATGCCCACACAGAGCAATGCTGACACAGATAGAGCGATCATGTCCACACAGAGCAATGCTCACACATATAGAGCGATCATGCATACACAGAGCAATTTTGCCCAAACAGAGCAATGGTTCTGAGAGGTCTGAAACTCTTGGCGCTCACACAAGGCTTTAAGCATACTCGAAGCTGAAGCGCTCACACAGAGCTTTGCGCTATTATAGATTTGAGAAGTGGTCCTTTTGTAGAAGTGCACTTCTAAAGCTAGAAGTGCTCTTCGAAGCTAGAAGTGAGTTCTACCATTTTCGATTAATAAAGCTTCTAACCTAGGAGTGGACTTCTAGGTTCGAAGTGCACTTCGAACATTCGCAATACCCCCCCCAAATTTTGGGGGGGTATTGCGAATGTTCGAAATACCTCTAGCTTCGAAGTCGAGTTCTAACATTCGAAGCATAACCTTTAGAACTCCACTTCTAGGTTCAAAATAGTTCTAGCTTCGAAGTCGAGTTCTAACATTCGCAATACCCCCCCCCCCAAATTTGAAAATAAACAAGCATACTTAATTGTTGTGCAACGCTGTCTATGAACTTTAAGCAAGTGTGAAGTAATTTTCTGAGAGCAATACTAATAAATCACAAATTATGTGCTAAACTTGTCAGACGATCCGAGCATGCTATGCAATGTTTGCATACAACCTACCGTCACAAAATGATTGGCTCTTGTTCGTGCTTTGCCTGCGCCAAAAGCGGTGATACGGAAAGTGGTCATACACAATAGCGCTGGAAGCTTGCCCCTTGGCGGGCTCTTGTGTCACATGCTTCCACTCAGCTGTTTAGATGCCGGCGCCGCCAGCAAACAGTAAGTGCAAGCCCCCCCTGGGAGAAAGTGCAACGGTTAGGTTCCCTAAATTTGTAGTGGTGGGAAATAGGCAACATTCCTAAAAGTGAAGACGCTCCATCATCCCCCCCCCTCACACACACATGCACACAAACGCAAACACACACAAACGCAAACACACACACACCTCAATCTATCTGCTTGCTTTCTTGTTGCAAAGTTGCCTTTGTGGAGGAAGTGTTATGTCGTTGTAATCCCCATGCTTACGCCGGGTTGATCCGTCCTTGATTGATGACTGTTGCTCAATATGCTGTTGATGTAAGCTATTTCTGTAGGGTGTGCAGCTGAAATCCGCTTCAGCCCTCGCTTCAGCAGAAGGACATTGGCGTATGCTTGCTCAGGGTTCTGGAAGAGCATGGTGTGATGATATATTTCTTTCTAATGAAAAATTTTATGCACAGCAAGAGTAAGCCAATCTGAGCCTTGTGAAACTGTTTTGATGTCATCCATAATGCAGTTATCCCTACTGGAGCCGACCCCCCCGCGCGGGTAGCCGCGGACCCCCGCAGGTACCCCGCTGCTTCTCCGCGAGGGTATGCCACCTGCGGGGTCCATGCGGGGTATCTGCGGAGGGCGCAGGTTCCCTCCAGTAACTGGGCCCCTCCGCGCGGGGTCCGCAGGGTAGGAGCCGCGCGGGGGGCCTGCGGACTACGGAAGGAGTTAGTTAGTGTGCGGGGTGCCTGCGGAGGGCGCAGGTACCCCCCAGTAACTGGGCCCCTCTGCGCGGGGTCCGCGGTGTATAATTCAATG
>Ga0307974_1000565_pt1 | contig 23164 bp, 26 predicted proteins | sample OrgLakmetagen784_FD_201812 | JGI IMG/M metagenome (GOLD analysis project Ga0307974, IMG submission 201812) | Saline water microbial communities from Organic Lake, Antarctica - #784 | ecosystem: Environmental > Aquatic > Non-marine Saline and Alkaline > Saline | place: Antarctica: Organic Lake... | reverse complement strand
CAGTAGAGCCACCAACCCCAGACAGCACCGACCTAAAGACCTCAGCAAACCTCGGCGTGACATCCACCTTGTCGAGATCAAGTACTGTGAGGACACCAGACCTCAGAACCAGCTGAACGCCGCAAAGGAACGGCACAAAGATATCTCCACATCATCCTTTTGGGCTTGGGCGGCACCATCTACAACACTTGCACTCTGAAGCCTATCAAGGAACTGGGTCTCAATCCTCAAAGAGTTAAGAAGCTTGCCTCCAAGCTCCATGTGCACTCTGTGAATGTTGCTGCTGAACTTGTCCATACCAGACGTGCCCTTTCCAGTACTGTTATCAACTCTCATCAGGAGCCGGTTACAGGCCAAGCCTGCAACCCTCCTGATCCCCATTGATTTTTCCTTTCCTTTTCGCGGTGGAGGAGCTTTACGGTACTCGGTATCAAAGTGGCTCATTTCCCTTAATTAATGTGGGGAGTGGTTTTCACTGCCTGCGTAGATTTTCTTTTGCTTTTTCTTTTGCTTTTTCTTTTTCTTGTTCTACTTGATCAGTTCTATATAGCAAAACTTAGAGGCTTAGATCACCTCAGCAGCACCGCCAGCCATCAGCAGATCCACCTGTACTTAGACAGGAGGTTTTCCAGACAGCACCGGCCTTAAGATCTCGGCATACTTCAACGTGGCATCCACTTCTTGATACCTCAAGGTATGTGAGGGAATTAGACTTAGAACTCAGAACCTAGAACCTAGAACCTAGAACCAAGGACCTAGACCTAGAACCTAGAACCAGCTGAGCGCTGCACAGGAACAGCACAACAATCTCTGCAACATCCTTCAAGAAGCATCTACTACCCTCCGAAAATGGAAAAAAAGAAAGACTACGCGGGTAGTAAAAAACACTCCCCACGATGATTAAGGAAAAGGAGCCACTATGGTACCGGGTGCCGTAAAACTCCTCCACCACAAAGAAAAAGAAGATGTCTTAAGATCAATGGGGAACATGAACGGGAGGGTTGCGCAGGCTTGACTTGAAACCAGCTGCCTCCTGATGAGAGTTGACAATAGTACTTGAAAGTGTGTGCCTGGTGTGGACAAGTTTGGCAGCATTGTACGAGGCGCCTGCAGACATCTAAGCCCTAAGGGGGTAAGCCAAAAAGTACGAGTCGCCCTCGACGAGTCTCGGTTGACACGTACAGCCTCAAGCCAACGAAGTTACAGCGGAGGGCTCAAAAACTGCGAGTCGGATTTTGAAACACACACACCGGGCGAGTGTGTGTGTTTCAAAATCCTAGCGCAGAAATACATTTAATAGTTGACAGCATAATGTAAATGCTTGGAGCAAGTTTCTTATCTTTTTGAGAATCAAGACCCAGCTCCGCAAAAGGCTCCAATGTGTGATTTGCTGTGAAGCCTACCCTCGCTCCACCCCACCCTTCAAGCTTGTGGGATTGCTGGCACCACGTTACGTTACCCCGTTGGTATAATTATTTTATTCTGGAATGGGAAAAGGCTCCATTTATTTGAGAAAAGCTTCTGGAACCACCTGGACTTTATCTCGTGCAGATACTGCTAGATAGATCCGCGCGCGAGAAGGGTGCCACGACATGTTTTTAAGAACTAGCGCGTCTATCTTTTGGTGTTCAGCAGCACCATGTTTGGAAACCGTCCCTTCGTCTCTACCGGTTTATTTCCTTTCATCTTCAAATTCGCCCTGAAACAGCCCACGCAATGGAGTCACACCGTCTTTCACCGCAAGAAAAGAGCATCAGCAAAAAAGAAGTTTCGCCATAAGAGTTTTTGGCTTGAAATTTGTACACAGCTTCATAAAAAGTAAATTCAATTAACAAGAAATCTAAACAGACTCAGAATACATAAGAACATGTTGAATACCAAGCAGCAAGTCATGGGCAGCCAGGCCGCTGGTGCCCGCGGCGTCCCAGTGATGAGCAGGCGCGTCGCCAGCAGGCGCACCCCCGTGTCCAGGAGAGGAGCCGTGGCCGTGCGCGCAGAGAAGGTACAGAAATGAGTCCTCTGTCCACCACTCCTCGCCTTGTGTCTTGCCTTGAGTTGGTGTAGAACCATCCACACCAACAACCTGTTTCTCTTCTCTCTTCTCCCCTACTGTACTTGTAGAAATATGTGACTGTGTGTGCCTGCACTCTGCTGTGGTGTGGTTCCTCGCATTAACGAGGTTTCTGCTCCAGTACCTTCTCCCGCTCTTTCCCCTCCAATCCTGCCTCGCGCATGGCTGTCTTACAACATTCCACAAGCAATCCTCTTTTCATGCACGCACACTTTCAACGTCCCGGATCACACGCAGGTGGTGGGCATCGACTTGGGAACCACCAACTCTGCCGTGGCTGCGATGGAGGGTGGCAAGCCCACCATCATCGCCAACGCCGAGGGTAGCCGCACCACGCCCTCCGTGGTGGCTTTCACCAAGGGCGGAGACCGCCTGGTTGGCCAGGTGAGAGGCGGAGGCGGAGGCAGGGTGAAAACGAGTGTGAACAATAAGAGGAGAGCGCCCTCCGGGTGATCATGCCCACCTGGCGACTGCGAAGTCTGCCTGTATTTGTACACACCCACAAATACGACCGTCCTTTCTAGGGACGCCGCAAACTTCCGCTTGCCCCTGACTTCGCAGTGAGCTCAATAAACTTTAACACACGCATGACGAACGCGCAGATCGCCAAGCGACAAGCCGTGGTGAACCCCGAGAACACCTTCTTCTCCGTCAAGCGTTTCATTGGCCGTAAGAGTGGAGAGGTTGGCGAGGAGACCAAGCAAGTGCCCTACAGGGTGAGTGACACACACACACACACACACACACACACACACACACACACGCACACACGCACGCACACACGCAAGCACACACACACACACGCAAGCACACACACGCACGCACACACGCAAGCACACACACGCACGCACACACGCAAGCACACACACACACACACGCAAGCACACACACACACACACGCAAGCACACACACACACGCAAGCACACACACACACACGCAAGCACATACACGACACAAACATGCTCGCAAGCACACACACACATGCAAGCGCGCGCACACACACACACACACACACACACACACACACAAGCACACGCAAGCACAAACACACATACGCGCACGCAAGCACACACAAGCATAACACTTTGCATCCGTATCAAATATGCACATCAACTACCTCATGGAGCTAGCAGCATTTGCACCTCCCCTTGCTCCACTTTTGTTCCACATGTTCCTCCCTCTTTTTCTCTGAGCAGGTTGTTGAGGGCGGTGACCGAAACGTCAAGATTTTCTCCAGCCACGCTGGCAAGGAGTTCGCCCCTGAGGAGATCAGCTCGCAAGTCCTGCGCAAGCTCACCGCTGACGCCGCCAAATTCTTGAACGATAAAGTGGAGAAAGCCGTCATCACCGTGCCAGCCTACTTCAATGACAGCCAACGTCAGGTGTGTGTCTGCGTGGGCTAGTATATGTGCATGTGCGCTTTAGATTTGCTGTGTCAAATCATCAGAGTTGCCAATTGTATACTGAATTCGCATGAGTATTTTATTCCTGTTACTTGTAGATTGAGCATGGGATTTAAACATAGTGGCAACCTTGTTGCCTCGTTCAGTCTGCTGCATTTCTCTTTACTGCAGCAATTGACGAGCCTGAGAGTGCTCCTGCAAATCTGTTATGTACTTAGGTATGGCAAAGCCGTTGGCCTCACTCCAGTTATGTCCTAAGCTTGGCTATCTATTTGATAAATGTGTGTTACAACAACATCTGATTTGTAATAAGCCTGACCCTTGCTCATGATGAGCCTTAAGTTGTTGTGGCAAACACAGCATCAAACATTCTAAGCCTGCAGCCTACAGTTTTCATTTCACTCACGCATCCCACATACGCGTGCGCACACACACCCACGCACACAGGCCACCAAGGACGCTGGCAAGATTGCAGGTCTGGATGTGCTGCGCATCATCAACGAGCCCACCGCCGCTTCCTTGGCATACGGCTTTGACAAGAAGGCCAACGAGAGCATCCTGGTGTTTGACTTGGGAGGCGGTACCTTCGATGTGTCCGTGCTGGAGGTGGGTTCCTAGCCTTCTGCTTTGATTGCTTGCCGGCCTGCTTTGCAGAGCATATCGCGACGCTGAAATGCTTGTGAGCCCCATAAGCATTATCATTCTATGTATAGTACGCAACACCTTTTGTGCCTGTCGCACGCATGACACACGCACACACGAATGTAGAAAGCACACATGTACCAACTCATACAACCACACAAGTGCCCTCCCCTCCCCTGTTGTGCTACACAGCTGAGCGATGGTGTGTTTGAGGTGCTGAGCACCAGTTCCCCCTTTGTGCTGCACAGGTGGGCGATGGTGTGTTTGAGGTGCTGAGCACCAGCGGAGACACCCACCTGGGAGGTGACGACTTTGACAAGCGCATCGTGGACTTCATGGCTGATGACTTCCAGAAGAACGAGGGCATCGACCTGCGCAAGGACAGACAAGCGCTGCAGAGGTGCGTGTGGAGCAATGGCTGCAGCAGTTCAGACATGATGCACTCGTCATACAAACAATACCTCCTTGACATATTACTCCCTCACATCTTCTAACACTGTCTCCCAGCACTCTCTACTCATCCTGCTGCCTTGATACTGTGCTGCAACTCCTATTAGTGTTCTGGAGCCTTAATAGCCAACAGCCGCATTCGCATCGCTTGTATCTCGTGCAAACTAAGTTGTCCCTTTTGCAACCAGACAGAGGCAGAAGAAGGATCAAGTGCAAGGACCTGAACTCTGTCAATTGTTTTGTGTGGACTCCCCACCTGCAGGCTGACAGAGGCTGCTGAGAAGGCCAAGTGCGAGCTCAGTAACCTGACCCAGACCAGCATCAACTTGCCCTTCATCACCGCCACCCCAGAGGGCCCCAAGCACATTGACGCCCAGCTGTCACGTGTCAAGTGCGTGCACTTTGCAGTGTGTGTGTTTGTGTGTGCGTGTGCGTGGTATGTGTGTTTGTGCGTGCATTGCATGTGCGCCCATGTGTCACTTTAACACCAAGTTGCATGCTTGGAAGGGGAAGGCGTGCCCTGGGACACAAAAAGCTAACAGTGTAGTCGCTTGAGCAGGCGCCTACACTTGATCAGCTTCGTGTCCAAGGCACTGTGAGCGTATTCACACCACACACACCCACACACACACACACACACACACACACACACACGCACACTCTTAAAGGAAAAGTAGCTACCAAGATAGAGCAGAGTCTTCTTGCTCGAGAACTCTGCTGTATCTTGGTAGCTACTTTTCCTTTATTAGTGTGTGTGTGTGGTGTAAATACGCTCACAGTGCCTTGGACACGAAGCTGATCAAGTGTAGGCGCCTGCTCAAGCGACTTGGTGTTAAAGTGGCACATGCGCGCACATGCATGCACGCACACACACATACCACGCACACACACACACACCATACACACACTCCATACACACTCCACACACACACACAGGTTTGAGGAGCTGTGCTCTGACCTGCTGTCCCGTGCCAAGGTGCCCGTGGAGAATGCGCTGCGCGACGCCAAGCTGTCCATGGCGGAGATCAATGAGGTCATCCTGGTAGGCGGCTCCACGCGCATCCCCTCCGTCATCAACGTCGTGCGCACCATGTGCGGCAAGGAGCCCAACGCCACCGTGAACCCTGATGAGGTGGTGGCACTGGGTGCTGCCGTGCAAGCTGGTGCGTGTGGTGTTTTATCACTGTGTGCATTGATTGTGCTGCTGCTACGCGAGCTGCTGCGTATGGTGTACGCCGCTGTGTGCGGTGCTGTCGTGAACTGGTGCGTGTGGTGTTTGCCGCTGTGCGCGTCGCTCGTGCTGCTGCTGCTGCGCGAACTGGTGCGTGTGGTGTTCACCAGTGTGCGTTGCTTGTGCTGCTGCCGCGCAAGCTGATATGTGTTTGTTCATTGCTGGTCTCCATTTGCATGCGTTAAGTGTTTAAGCAACTACTTGAATCACACAGCTTTACAGTACCTGTTGTGGTTACAACAGATGCTATAAAGCTGTGTGATTTCACGTCACGCCCAAATGCCCAATCTGCCTCAACGCCCCTCTTTGGTGTGCTGTGGAATGCCCACTGTGGCTCTGAACGCTTAATCTGTGATAGGCATTTGGAGGCAAAGACAGCACCTCACGCCTATTGCCGTCTGTGCCTCTAAACGCCCCTCACAATTTCTGCCGTCTGTGCCTCTTGAACGCCCCTCATAGAGGTTAATCGTCTGTGCCTCTGAATGCCCCTCACAGATTTTTGCTGTCTGTGCCTCTGAACGCCCCTCACAGGTTTTTGCTGTCTGTGCCTCTGAACGCCCCTCACAGATTTTTGCTGTCTGTGCTTCTTGAATGTCTCTCACAGGTGTGCTGTCTGGCGAGGTCAGTGACATCGTGCTGCTGGATGTGACCCCCCTGTCCCTGGGTCTAGAGACATTGGGTGGTGTAGCCACCAAGCTCATCACCCGCAACACCACCCTGCCCACCTCCAAGTCCGAGGTCTTCTCCACAGCTGCTGATGGCCAGACCAGCGTGGAGATTAACGTGTTGCAGGTGGGTGTATTTTGGTGTGTGTGTGTAGTGTAGTACAGGCATGAGTGGTAGCGTGAAAGCCATTTTCCTGAAATATGTGCGTAATTCCTCAAAGGCGTTTCTCTGCTGGGAACGTGTGCGCATGGGGGGTTACGCACACATTTCAGGCAGAAAGGCTTGCACACTACCACTTATGCCTGTACCACACACACACACACACACTCGTTTGCAACCTTGGTCATTCAAAGGTTGCAAACGAGTTTGCATGAGGGGTTACTGATGTGCTTGCGTCTATAGAGGACAACCAGTTGTCTCGACTTCCTATCCAATTCCTGTTTGTTTTGCTAGGAGCTGCCCGATTTGCTGAATAGCCGAGAGTACGGTGGATGCCAATGAGCAAGCATACCAAACCCCCTGTCCCTGTGCCTCTCTTCCTTTTGTCCATCGCAGGGTGAGCGTGAGTTTGCACGTGATAACAAGTCGTTGGGCACATTCCGCCTGGACGGCATCCCCCCTGCACCACGAGGCATGCCCCAGGTGTGTGACGCGCATGTGGCAAACGTCGTTTGTGTGGGTGTGGGTGTGCCTGCTAGAGAGATTAACATCTGTGTTTGGACCATGCTCAACGGTTGTTGCTGTGCAGTGCAAGGCCTTCCTCTCCTCTTCCTTCCCGGTGCTCTTTATGGGTGACCTTCTCTTTTCTTGAGCTTTTCTTGCGCTTCACTCGAGCATCCCACACAGTTCCTCTTGAGTGATGAGGAAAAGCAGGGGACGCAGACATGATGGCTAAGTGGCGCTGCCTTGCTCATTGAGGGCCACAGCAGGCACAACCAGCGCATTTTGGCTTGGATCATGATTGTATGACAGATTCAAACATGCTCGTTGGTTGTGCCTGTCTTTTGGAGCCTATGGGAATCAAATTGGTATAAGGCGGCAGAAGGAGCAGTAACACAGCAGCAGCTGCACTTTAGTCAGCGTGAGGAGGCTCGGTTCAACGTTGCCACGTCTGGCCCATGCCAATCCTATGTAAGTGTTCGTCCACTACTTTTTTGATGTGCAGGTTGAGGTGAAGTTCGACATCGATGCCAACGGCATCCTGTCCGTCACCGCCACAGACAAGGGCTCCGGCAAGAAGCAGGACATCAAGATCACTGGTGGGTCAGGCACACTTTGACGATGTGGGTGTGTGTGCGCGTGTGCGTGCGTGCACATGTTGCGAAAAACGTAATTTTCCGCGTAAAATGGGGCGGTGGGACTGCAGCCTTGCCAGGCTGAGATTCTTGCATCTGCTGGACATTGTAGCCAGCACTGGACATGCTGCACATTGTAGGCTACAATGCTGAAGCAAGTCTGCATGTGGGGTGTGTGTGATTGTGTGTGCATGTACCTGTGTATGCGTGTTTTTGAGTGCCTGCAGGCGTGTGTGCGTACAGGTGCATGTGGGTTTGTCTGGGTATGCGTGCGTGTGCATGTCTTGGCATTGCGCTCTGTTGTTAGTGGTCAGCCCAAAGCAACAAGCAGTGGGGAGTAGAGATCACAAGTCGCAGCCTGGACTGTGTGTGTGTGTGCTAATTTCTTATCTAAAACAAGCATTACTGTGTTGGTTGTTTTGAACGCTGGATCGCCCTTGGGGAGTGTAGTGATTAAATAGCAGTCCCTATCAACTGCTCGCTTGTGCGCTTGCACACGCACACACACGCACACACACACTCACACGCTCACACGCACGCAGGCGCCTCCACCCTAGGCAAGGACGACGTGGAAAAGATGGTGGCCGACGCTGAGCGGTTTGCTGGTGAGGACAAGAAAAAGCGCGAGGCCGTGGACACCAAGAACCAGGCAGAGAGCATGATCTACCAGACAGAGAAGCAGCTGGAGGAGTTCAAGGAGAAGGTGCCTGAGGACGTCAAGGTGAGCAGGGGGGGTGGGGTGCAGGGGGTAGGAGGGGGGGTGTTGTTAACAGTAGCATTGACAACCTGTGCCGGCCCTTGTTGCAGGTTGTTTCGTTGGTGACGTCACACACAGTTTTCTGCATCTGTGCTGGAAGACGTCCAATGCCAGTAATGTCACTGTAGTGTATCCCCCTGGGATCAAATACCTTCCTAGCCGCCCATGAAGGGCGCTGACATGCCAACAGCGTTTGTTGGGATCCATTCTCTTTTCTGGGGTGACTGCTGTGAACAGCAGTTACCCCAGAAAATAGATGTTTGAATTGGCATGTCAGGAAGGACTGGTTGTTTCCTGTTGCGCACGTGTGTCCAGCAAAGACGAAACGCCATATTTTGTTTAGTGCAAAAGCAGCTCCTATATATGCATGCTGTGGCAGTAGTTGTCAGGGTCCTTGTTAATTTTCCTCAGGTTGTGTGTGTATGTAGTGTGTCGTACAGTCATGGCAATCGTGTGGCAGCTAATTATTATAAAGAGTGCTGTCGTGAAACACACACACTCACACACACACACACAAACACACAAACAAACAAACAAACAAACACCACACAGACCGCTATTGAGGGCCGCGTGAAGGAGCTGCGTGAGACTGCTGCCACCGAGGACGTGGAGGGCATGAAGAAGGGCATCGAGGCCCTGCAGCAAGAGGTCATGAAGATGGGTCAAGCCATGTATGCCCAGCCAGGTGTGTGCGGTGTCCGTGACGGCAAGAGCTTTGCTGATGAATATAAGGGTTGATACTGGCGGATGGGAGTGTGCTTTAGCTTGTCCATTTCGTGTGCTACGAGCTCTGCTAGAACTGAAACGTGGAGCAGAGCAGAGCGACCTTCATTGCAATTGAGAAAAAAACTGGTTTTAAGTTCATTTGTGTACCGTGTGAGCTGGCGCGCGCGCACACGCACACACACGCACACACGCGCGCACACACACACACACACACACACACACTCTCACTCTCACTCTCACTCTCACTCTCACTCTTACTCCTCTTCCCTTTTTCTTCTTGTAGGTGCTGAGGGCGGTGCCCCCCCACCACCCGGTGGTGAGCCAGGTGCAGACAGCCCCCCCAAAAACGGTGATGGTGGTGTCATTGATGCCGAGTACACTGACAAGAAGTAAAAGGTTGCTGTAAGGCCTGCTGAAGAATGACACTTTTCAAGAGCAGCAGCAGCCGTGTGGATTTCCCTGCCCCCCTCTGCCCCCGCGCACGGAACCTGTTGACTCCTGTTGTATTCTTTTTAGCTTGTGTGTGTTTGTGTGCCAGGCGCGTGTGTGTGTGTGCGCTGCCTGTCAGTGGCTCTGGAGCGTGCATTGCGTGGTGGCTGCGCAGGGTGTACGCAATCTTTTTGCTATGTACTTATGACACACGGGAATGAGTGCTGTGTTAGATTTGGGACCAAGCGCCTAGGGGGCTGCACCAAGTGTTGGTGTAGCATCCTCTGTCTGAAGTGCGTGTGTAGTGAACTGTGTCGTGTGCAGATGTGAGGAAAATGTGCTGTTTCCTATGACCATGTGGTTGTTCTCAAGGACTGCCCTAATACAGCCTGGCTCGTTGGAACACGGACAGGTCTTTTGTCGGTGCGGTTTTAACTGGCTATTCAAATGATTTCAAACCGATATTCTCTATGCTTGCTTATTTCATATGAGTGAAACAGGGCGCACATTGAGGCCCTTGAGTGAGACTGACAGAGAGTATTGTAATTAATAATGCTGCTGGTATCTGCCAGTCAGCGGGTGCTGTGGTTAACCTGTTCCGTCACTGCATGTTACCACTTCATACCCTGAACATGCCACAAAGCGGCAACACTTGGCAGCCATGCACAACCTTGACCAGATTTTGTTGCAGGGTGCTGCAGTTCCCACATGGTTTACAATGCAAGGCCATCAGTCAAAGCGTGCGTCTACTAGCCCTTATAAAAACAATCAGTTCATGCAAAAAAGTAGAGGTTGTTGCTCTGGTGCAAGAAAATAGAAACATCCTATTAGGTAAGGTAAGGTTACATCACTATATATGCCTCAAAGGGCATCTCAGCGGAAGTTTGGGAAAAGCCTGAAACTGCACCTGGCTAAGGGGGGGTATAAGGGGTTTACAAGGATGGCTTTCAGCCCGAGTCTCTGGCTGATGGCAATTGGCTGGTGAAACAAAATCAACCAGTGTCGAAAATTGAAACTGAATCTGACATAAACTTGAGGAGTCTGTGTGAGTCTTGATTCAGGAATGCATTGTTATCAAAATCAGTGATACTGTGATGACAAGTTAAGAAACACCTGGCTAAACAAAAGAAACAGAAGCTGCTAGAGGAAACACGAAACAGATGAAAAGTGTATAGAGAAAGGGTAAGGGTAAGGGTTACACAGCTATATCCGCCAGCGAGGGCAGTTGAGCTATAGCATAAAAAAGCCAGCTTCAAGAAGAGAAAGAGGCCAGACTGAACAAGACACCAGAAAAAGAAGCTAGAATAAAGTGTATAGAGAAAGAGAACGTTTGTGTTGAAGAAGCGCGAAGAGAAAGCATCAAGGAGAACGAGAAGAAAGCTGTTGATATGTCTCAGGAAGAAAGATGAATATCCTTTAAACATTGTATGCTCTTGCCTCAGAAGAAAAGGACTCATATCTCCTGCGAAGAAACATTGTATGGGGGTTTGTATTGGAAAATAGCATGCTGTTCATCCTGGACATCGTCATCACCCTCACATAAGGTAAGGTTACATCGCTATACAGCCTCACATAAATCACTGGCAGGGGAGGACCTGGGGTTCCATGTTGCGGTCCTAAGTTTAGTTTGGATTACAAAGGCATTCAACCTGGAATGGCTGCTCAAACTATGAGAACGAGGTAAACCTCAAAACAAACAAATGTTGCGGTCTTAAAGTGAAGGGTATGGACACGCAGTCTGAAACGGGCAACACTGCGAATGACATGGGAGGTCTAGGAAAATGTATGTACTTGGGTAGCCGGGACCTTTTTGGGGGGCAGTGCACACCACCAGTTGTGCTCTCGTGGGCAGCCAGGCATCAGAATAGGGTGTCCAAAACTCCAAGTGTCTCTTTTGTCTGATGACCACAACAAAATTGAGGTCACAGTTCCTCAGCTTTTTTTTCAATTTACTCTTGTTCCAGACCAGTCATGGCTGAAAGAATACGGGAAGACTAGCAGTTATCAGACCTGGAGCTCAGTCGCATGTCAGCATGTAACACATGTTTGGCAGCAGTGCTGTTGCAGTGGGTCAGAGAACTGTAAAGATGCATTGTGGCACGAAACCAGTTGAACTGTAGGGGCCACACTCCTCTCACATAACGCACCACCAAGAAGGAGTAGTGTCCCTGACCCCAAGGATTATTTTTAACACTGTCACACTTCTGAACTGGGTTGTCCATCTCTTTGCCCTGTAGTAAGACAGGAAGTTGACCAGATCTGGCTCACGTACATGCTAGCAGGAATTGCATTTACAATAGGTTTTGAGCAGCCAGATGTGAGCATGCAGCCTGTTGGTTCTCTTGTACAAACTGTTTGACTCTGAAAGAGCCAGCATTGTAACCATTGTAACCATTGAAAGAGCCAGCCGTAAAGGGTCTCAGCGCTGCAGTGGTCAGATTGATATTTGTTCACACACCATTGTCAGATCAAATTACGATCACTGCAAAGTATAAGACTCAGCACATCTACTGATACTTCGGACCAAGAAAGGCCTCCAAGGTGGAAAAACCATCCAGCAGGAGTGAGTTCTTTGCATCGCTGGTCCCTAATGCTTCTACCAGTTCTCTGGCTCATGCCCTTGCGCTCTTTGCACACATGTGTCTGTGTCTACTCAGCTTTGCGTGGCTGCCACACTGCTCCTCCTTCCTGAAGCTGGGACCCATGACTCAGACGGACCTCTCGGCCTCAATGTGGTTACATATTAACATCGCTAAACGTATGAACAAATAGAATCAGAGACCTTACACGGCACAGGGTCTCTTAAGGATCCCTTCTAGCTAATGGTACCTCTTCGAGTTCACATGTTGTCAATTGATTACCAGAACTATCAAATCCAGAAGATAAGGTTATCAATAAGACTGGCCATCCAGCTTATTGAACAAGACATAAAGAAACTCTCAACTGTCAACCAATTTAACTGCTCCGTCATACGATTCGTCGCCGCCAACGATTGGGCGTGACACCATGCCCAGGTATTTGAATGTGTCGGTATAGGATAGTTGTGTGCCGTCATAATAGAGAGAAGGCAAGCGGTTGTCAGACCTGGAGTTGAAGCACATCACCTCAGATTTGTTTGCGTTCCCTGTCAAAGATTTCCTGTGGGCATAAACTCTGAGCCTGTTGAGCATGGTCTGCAACTGACCCACATGGTTTACAAGTGAGCTACATGGTTTACAGAGATGATAATTAATATGATAGCATAGTCTTCTGAGAAATGACAGAAACTATAGAAGTGAAATGCATGGGGAGTCTGAATTAGCTACATACACCAGGATGCTGGAAGTAATGCTAATCTTGAACAGAGTCCCCCGAAGGTCTTCTCATTCTCATTTAGAATCTCCTTATATATATTGGTACAAGGATGAGTGGATTGTGAGGGTTGGCGAGTGAAATGGGATATGGTAAATACGGAATTAGCATTAACATTACATGCCAAGCCGGTTTTTCTATGAAGGTCACACATGCTGCATTGCACTCTTAATCCAGTTCATTGGTCTTGGTACTACTATTGGTAGTGTAAGTGATGCCTGCCATAATAGGCAACAGAAAAGCAAAGTGCTTTGACAAATGATTCATGGAACGTTCGTGCTCTTCATTTCCCGACAGTCAAACGGTTCTCAGCTGCAGCGCACGCTTACAAATTCAGGAATGTCCAGCAGCATCTATCAGAGAGGGGATTTTGACACCAGCTCCCTCCTTCGATTTTCCCTTTTTCTTTGACGTGTTGTTTAAAAAGATCCCAGAGCAGCTACCAGCTTTTGGAGAGTATGGCACATCCCTTGAAGCTGCAGAAAGTAAAATAGCCAAGTTGCACAACAAGGTATTGTACCCACTTCCAAGGAGACACAGATAGGAATGATTCCGAACCGGCTCTTACCTCCTTCCTCCTTCGTCCACGCGGCCCGTCCTTTTCTTGCCTCTGCCTATAGGATACGTAGGTTTGTGCGTGAACACGCTTTGGCAGACAGATCACACACTTCTTTGTGGCTCGCTAAGACGTATGTTTTTCCTGCTGGCATGTATGGTAGTCAAGTATGGGGTACTGGATTCTTGCAGGCAGGCAGAGAGTTCTCTAGCCCGCTGTCTACGCTTCATTTGCATTTTCTGAAGGGCACGTTAGGTGCGAAGCAGTCTACCACTAATTGGGCTGTACTCCGAGAATGTGGACATGAACCGTCGCAATTCTACTGGTTTCGGTCAGCTGTCAAGCTTTTCAATAGTATGCTTAATACCATAGTGAGACTTTGCGGAGGGTAGTCCAGGCTGATCTCAATTTACAGCCTCGTACAAGTGCCTGCTGGACAGCTCAATTGCTGAGCGCTTTTCAGGGACTGCGTGGGTGTGAGTTGTATGTACGAGCTGTTCAAACTGGGCATGCTATTATTATGCAAGAGTTTACTGCAGATTTGAAGCATAGGATGAGAGGTGTTTGAAGAGACGCTGAGTTGGTGGACCCCAACACGCACAACAACAAACTGGCCACCTATCATTCTTAGTTTGCCATCCCTTTTTCTTGAAGTGAGCGTATGCTGATTAATGTACCACGGTTTCTCTATATTGATCTGTCCAAACATGTTATGCGCAATATAAGAAGAATCCGCTTGCGTGCGCATACTTTGAAAGTTGAGGCAGCAGCGTGGCTTGAAGATGGTTCTTGCGTATGTGACCAATGTCCTGGTGAAGATGAACATGTTCAGAACGAGGTGCATGCTCTTTTCATTTGCCAAGACCATTGAGTTTGTGAGCTGAGGAAACACTTTTCCTTCCTGCCAGGTAAACAGTGTTTACACCTTTTTTTGAGGACTTTTCAGCAGCCAAACCCTTTTTGCTGCAACAGGTCAACAACCAACTTGTTCATGATTTCCTTTCTCAGCAGAACACTGGACTTATTCTCTTTCTTTCTGAGCTTATGGATTAATTTGTGCCTGGCCGAGACCAGTCAACAGCCGATCAGCCAAACAACCTGGCTGAAGGTCACCCCCCCTTGTAACCAGTGTCACCATTATATTTTCTGTGGTGGAAGAGTTTTACAGTAATCGGTACCAAAGTGGCTCCATCTCCCCATCGGAGAATGGTTCCACTATCTACTCAGCTTTCTATCCGAGAATGCTTTAGCAGTGTTGCACATCAGTGGCACGTCACGTCTTTTGTCATGAAGTAAACGGTACACTCGGGTCTAGGCACTTGTTTAATTGCATGATAGCCCAGCCTGCCATAGAACGTGGCTGCTGCAGTGCAGGCTGTCACAAGGGACACGCTTGCACAGCCCTGCATGTAAAGACATGAAGAAAACATAACGAGGTAGATGTGTTTGGGCACATTAACATGGAGGATGAACGTAATGATCATCTAAAAGAAAACAAAGAGCTGAACACTAAAGAGTATGGAATAAAAATAGATAACCATTGGGGGGTACATAGTTCTTCCAGACTGTTCTTCAAGTAAATCAGATTACAATTTCAATACAATGAAAGAGATTCTTATGGTGAGGCGCAGCTTAAAATCCTGCATGCTGGATACGCTCTACTCACTATACTCACAAACACTCACAAATACACACACTCGCAACGCACACCATATGTTGTGGATCCTACCGACCTTTTCCAGTACAAACACATTTGAAGCTCCTTTAGAGTCCAATGCCCAATGAATGCTTGTGTGTTTCCGATGCATGCATCAGGCAAAAGGTTAACATGCTAGGACAAACCTTTATTATAAGCAACACATATTCGTCACAGGTTGTACTCATTGTGTGGCAGGTCTACGAGTAGTGTGTCTGCAACTTTTCAATGCCGCTTTTTTTCTTTTGTATCCATCATGTACATATCGATTTGCAAGCAAAAGAGATGCTCAAGCAGAACAGCAGAGGGATCCAAGTAGCTCAAATTTCCGAAGGTACGGATTGTGTGCTTCCAAAAACCCCGAAAATTCCAATCCATTCCTGCTACAAACAGGTTGACTGCCTTACAATCAAACTTCTTTGAAACTCCTAACAATATTTTATGTCCCTGTTATAACCAAATGCATTATTATGAAATGAGAATCCTCACAACCAAAAACATGCGGTATGGTTGAAGCGCTCAATTAGCCTAACTTTTCCCCTCTGCCCACAAATTGACAGTGCCTTGCATAACATTTCTGGTTGTCAACACACACGAATACGGAATACGTTGAGAGGCATAACTTAGCATGCAGCAGCAATCAAAAAAGCCAGAAGAAAAGGAGACTTCCTAGGGTCCTGCTTTGCCTCTATGGCAGCAACGGACGGCTGGCCATACAACATTTCCAAATCCCCAAAACAGCTGAAACTAGGATTACACCAAAGTGGCTCTTTCCGGCCGCCCCGCTTCTCAGACGAAATAAGGTTCACCTCCAGCCGTCCAGATGCAGTAGTGGTTGCTTCCATCCCCGCAAAAACAAAAAAGCAACAGACTGGTAATGGAGAGGGGTGGATACTTCGGAGTGGCAGGGGGCAAATGGGGGAGATCAGGAGCAACCTCAAGAGCAAGATCTACCTAGGTACATGCATTCTGCCAACTACGCTGCTAGACTTGTCCATAATACCAGACGTGCCCTTGCCAGTACCATAACCAACCCACATCAGGAACCACTTTCCGGCCAAGCCTGCGAGCCTCCTAATCCCCATTGAACCTTTTTCCTTCCTCTCTGGTTGAGGAGTTTTACGGTACCTTGTACCATAGTGGCTCCTTTTCCTTAGTCTATGTGGGGAGTGTTTTTTTCACTGCCTGCCTAGTTTATCTTTTTCTTTCTGGAATAAAAAAAACATGGATGTGTCATACGGCGTATTCGTATAATACGCCGTATTGAATTTAGCGCGTACTTTATCATATTGAACCAATTGGGCCGTATTATACAATTGCAAAATTTGCCTTTATTGCCCGGTTTTGGCCTTTCTATGCAAATTCGCCCCAATAACGGCCTTTTAGTGAGCTTTCAATGCTATTATATAATATATTGAATACACTGGAAAAGAAATGGGAACAATTTGGGTGATTTTGGGGCGAATCGGGTCCATTTGGGTCAAAAATCGGCACTCCCGAAATTGCTTAAATATACGATCGTATTACACGCGTATTCCGTATTTAACGCATATTTCATCCTATTGAACGTACCAAATGACCGTATGGCACATCCCTGCTAAAAAACAAAGGAACATTGCTGGCCTTCCGTTCTCACACTCCACCCTAGAGCCTTTATAATTAGCACCTGTTACTTTCGAATATGAATAGGGTTGGCCAAAACCATATATACGGTCCCATGGTATAATTGGCAGGGAAATCACCAAAGATACGGCCATATACGGTGTAAATATATGGCTCTGGCCAATCCTGCATATGAAAGCCCATACACATTATCCCATCCTGTCTGTTTCTGTTACCTGTTGTCTTGCATATTCCTCAAGGTGGTTAATAAGCTGGGAACCGACGCGCAAGTGGCGGTACCTCGAAGATACCTGACACACACACATACACGCGTGCGCGGAGAACAATCACTCACAAAGAGGTGGAGAAACACAGCTTTGTAATGGAGTGTGAGCCTGAGTCACCATGAATGCACATATGCACGTGTGCACAGGAGGCAATGATTATGGGAAACCAATGCGCTCATGACAAAGAAGTACACAGCGATGGTGACAAAGCTATGACAAAGACAGCTCTGACAAAGAAGTACACAGCGATGGTGACAAGTGAGAGTGTCACACTGATCCATGAGTCCATGACACTTTTTACATGTAACACTTTGCGTGGCATTTAGTGCCATCTATTGTTGCGTCAATGCACACATCCACCGCAAAGTGTCACATCACACTGACAATGATGCAGAGACACAACAGTGTTGAGTGGGTTTGTGAGTGTAGTTGCGAGCCAGGTAGCAATAACAAGATTGAATGCAGGGGAAATCATGCAACAACGGTGAGTACATCTTTCAATCTATAATAAGTGGTGATGGATGGTGAGTGCAAAGGGCAGCGGTTACTCACCACCAAATGATGAATAGACGCGTGCTTTTCCTCCGAGGTCTGGCGCGTAATCCCCCCTCCTTGCTCCTCCTGCTCCTGCCTCTGCGTGTGTGTGTGAAGCCGTGACTGCTGCTGCTGCTGCGTCCCCTCCTCATCCCTCTCCTGCGTGCTACTCCTTTCTCCCATTTTCTCCCCCTCATTTTTCTTCCCCGCTGACCTGACACCCTTCCCTCCTACCAAGTCGATCCCTACCCCCCCTATGACTTTTTCTGAGCCCCCTTGGTTCACTGACGCCACCCAAAACTGCTTGGTGGCAGGAAGGAGCCAATGCGTATCAACGTCTCGAAGACCAGACGTCCTGCCATTGTGAAGCACAAGCAAATGGCACAAGCTCGAGACCGTGTATGCGTGCTCGTGTGTGTATGGTTGTGTATTTGTGTATTTTGACTCAGGTCCAGGCATTGACAGATTAACGTACATACATACATTATAGGTCAAACAAGAACTGAAGAAAATTCAGGTGTGCATGTGCATTTTGTAAGGCACCCGCACGTACAATATTGCCAACCCTGCCCTGTGGGTCCTTCACAGCAGAACAATGAATCATTGCTCAACTGCAAAAGAAACATTCATTCAAGGGGTTTAGCGCTTTTCACGGATTCCGATAGCCTCATAGCCTCGCGGCCCTTTGTTACCTACCTCATCCACTTTGCGTACGCCCACACAAAAGATCCCAGGTACTGCAGAGAGCAAACAGGGACAGAGCAGGCAGGCATCATTGGGCACACCCAAGCAGGGCGGAAAACTGATACAGAGCATGCTATCCTTATACACCGAGCACCCATCCCATTGCACAATCAATGGGCTCATCCTCACGCACGTGTGAGAATGAGGTGTGCATATAAACAAGACAGGTGTGCATATAAACAAGACAGGTGTGCATACAAACAAGACAGGTGTGCATATAAACAAGACAGGTGTGCATACGAACAAGACAGTGCGTAGCAAGGGAGGTCTCTTGTCTAAAGTATTACGCTAGAGCCAGAGCTCATGGCCTTGTCTTGCCAGCAAGGTGCGGGAATTTACCAGAAGTTTACTCCCGTTCTAGCTGAGATCGCGCTGTCTAAAAAATATTCAATTCAAGTTTACATAATCTCCTACCTCGGCCTCCACCCTGCCCACCAAGTTGTACCTGGAGTGGCAAGAGGGCCAAATAAAGCGCCCCGACGACAGCAGAGGAAAGGGCCAACAGCTGAGCCTGAGTAAGCATGCAAGCAGTAAGCATGCAAGCATGTGGTGATACAGATGAGAAGAGAATCAGGGGGAACCGCAAAGAGGCTGACAGCTGAGCCTGTGCAAGCACGTATTCAGACAGGTTTTTGTATCAAAACACGACAGGGAATGTTATATCATACCTTATATGTCCAACACAACTTGGATTAATTCATTTCATCTAATTGCTTACTAGCAGCTAGCAGTGTTGTCAAAGCCACCCAAAATAGGGAAGAGCTACTAGGAACCAAAATAAGGAAGAGCAACTAGAAACTATAACACCCCCTTGCTGGATAAGCTTCAAGCGTGTCATATTCATTTGAGTGGGAAAAGCAACTAGAAACTATAATTCCCCAATGCTCGATTAGCTTCAAGCTTGCCATATGATTCATTTGAGTGGGAAGAGCAACTAGAAATTAACATTCCCCAATGCTCGATTGGCTTCAAGCGTGTTATATGATTCATTTGAGTGCAGAGTGCATTGCGGCGATTCAATCCAAGTGTGCTGTTTGGTTTGTCGCGGTGATTTTATGTAAGTGATGTTTGGTTGGTAGGTTAGGCAGTAAGGGGGGAGAGTTCCCCTGCACGTCCACACCTCGATGTACACATGCACATAAACCTAGATGTGTGCGTGCTTATTCACTTAAGTGTGATGTATTTGGTTGGTTTCAGGCAGTAAGGGGTGAGAGGAGTTCCCCTGCACATCCACACCTCCATGTACACATGCACATAAACTTAGATGTGTGTGCAATTGGTGATTTGGTGGTAACAAGATGTTTGGATATCTGACAAGGAGCAGTCCTGTCAGACTGGAGGCTATTGTGCTTCAAATCAAGCTTTAAAGCTAAACAACAGACCTTTTTGGAATTAGAACATTAGTTATTTTTTCCTTTATCTTTAAAGCTTTTTTTGTTATCCACTAACCCTAAGGTACCCAACTATCATGTGTAGGGTTGGCCAAAACCATACATACATACCGTTTAGGTACACGGTAGTTTTGACAGGGAGATTGTTGTACATACAGTCAGTCATATACGGTGTGCATGCATGTATGGTTCTGGCAACCCTAAGCATACGTGCTAAAGGCCACAAAAACTTTGCGTGCCGACCACCAAAGTGGCTCTTCTTCCTTCGCGATGTGTGGAGCAGTGTTATAACTGCGGTTGAAGGCCACCCTTGTATTGTAGAGCAGTCTTATTGACTGCATCGTGTTTCACTTTTTCTTGCTGAGGTGAGGCTATATGCATGTATGCATACATTATCATTCAGGCAGGCGTTTAGGCAGCTGCTTGAAGTTTTTACAGCAGCACTACCAGTACCTTAGACAGTGTTGGCGAGTGTAAGCACTAGTCTTTAACTAACGCGTGCTGTCCTTTACCATTTACCCCTACTTTTGCAGCTGGCATTTACCATTACCTGAAGGTTTAAAATTAAGCGAGCGACCTCCCACCAAGGATCCTCCCCCCCTAAAAGTAGCTGCATGTGGCGTTGCAGTGCTGTGAGGCCCAGGAGAGGCTCACGCAAGCAGGGCGCCACGGGATCTGAATGTGCATGATGAACAAGCAGAAGTGATGAAGAACAAGCAGAAGTGATGATGAACAAGCAGGAGTGATGATGAAGTCCACAGTACCCGGTACCAAAGCGGCTCCTTGCTTGATGTGGAAGTGGGGGCTGGACCTCACTGCCTGACTCGTTATTTGTTATCCTAATTTCCTTGCTAGAATGTAAGACGCATCAGCAACCAGCGTTGACTCACACATAAGGAGCAGGTTGAGTGCCAGCAGCGCCAAAGGAACACACAGCAGGGCCTTTGTGCGATAAAGCCTCCAGGAATTGAGAGTGAGCTCACGGATGGTAGGATCCCACCCAAAGCACCACAAGTAAAACAGAGGATCCTGCATACACACATGCGTGTGAGTGTATGTGTGTGTGCGTGTGTGTGTGTGTGCGTGTGTGTGTGTGTATGTGTGTGTATATGTGCGTGTGTGTGCGTGTGCGTGTACATGTGTGTGTATATGTGTGTGTGTTTGTGTGTGTATGTGTATGTGTGCGTGTGCGTGTGAGAGGGAGAGTGTGTGTGAGAGAGAGTGTGTGTGTATGTGTGCGTGTGCGTTTTGCGTGTGCGCATGTGTGTATGTGTGTTTGTGTGTGTGTGTGTGTGTGTGTGTGTGTGTGTGTGTGTGTGTGTGTGTGTGTGTGTGTGTGTGTGTGTGTGTGTGTGTGTGTGTGTGTGAGTGTACGCACGCCTGGTCTCTTGCCTGGTCTCTCCGCTGCAAGTCCCTTATATGTGCTTTGCCGGAAGATGTCATGATGGTGTTATAAAAAATAAAAAAACCTCCTTCAAACCTGTTCAAACTCTCAAATAATACATGAGAGGACATCAACCCTAAGAGGGATCCTTGTCTGTCTCCTCCTTCCATTCATTGTGCAGAACAGCCCTCTTCCTCTCTCCCACTTTACCTTATCTCTTGTGCCACAATTTCAGTCACAGCAGCACTGGCAGTTGTAGTACTAAAGTCGTAACCTTTGTCCTCATGTGAGTCATGTCACTTCCCTCCGCACATCATTACTCCCTCATCCTCTTTACTCTCCTCCCCGCCCCGAGCCTGGCTCTCTATGGCGGCTCATGCGCTGAAATTCCAGTTTCGTCAAGGCAGGAGGTACTTCCATCACTGGAGCATCACTGCACACATCACTAAGGTTGGCCAGAACCGTAAATATACACCGTATATGACCGTATATTTGGTGATGTCCCTGCCAAAAATACCGTATATATATGGTTCTGGCCAACCCTACACATCACCAATGCATCACCACCCGAAGGAAGACTCACACAGAACATCTCGTACATGTGTGATACACTCTGTATCGGTGGGTGCCAGCTGATGAACATCATGAGAAGCACAGAATGGCATGGACTTTTGACCCCTTGTTTGGCATGACCTGCCCACATTGTTGCCCGCACTAGACAGTGCACATACACGACGGTTACAATGCAGCTGCTGCTGTCGTAATGCGTCAGCACGTCCGGTATCCAGTCGGACTGGTCTGTTGCAACTGTCGTTGTTGCAACTGGTTTCATCTCACCGGTTTCGGACTGGTCTGTTGCAACTGGTTTGTAGCACTGGCACTGCCAGTAGTAGATGCGGTTGCAGATGTTGTTAAGACGTACATGTCTTAAAAAGTTGGACTAACTATTCAGGCCACTACTCCTCAGTTTTGGCGTGACAGCTCTCTTTCCTAAAATAATGAGGGGAGCGGTATTCATTGCCTGCGTTGTTCTTCTTCACGTCGTACCTACCACATACATACACTTCGCTATATTTCGTGGCCGTGACATGGCCGTGATATAGATATGTTGGTGAAATGCAGCGCATTTCTAACAACCCTGCAGAACGTTCTGCGCAGGAAAATCACATTTCCAACCACCCTGCCAAAACCTGAGTCACCTGCCAAATCTCCTGGTAAGCTGGCAAAAAATTGCTGCGCAAGCACAAGCACCTATTTCAGGTGCCACTACTATGCAGATAGAACATTGTCAACACAATGTATGCCCAATACAACCCTGGGGAAAAAAGAAACTCAAAATTAGTCAAGGAGTTGGTCAAACTTTCCAACAGAGTTTCTTTAGGTTTTGGCAAATCGGTTGAGAATGCAAGCGCGTGGCAGAATTCATGAACTCACTGCCAGAACTCGTGAGTCAAACGTTCTGCATACTCATTTGTTATTAGTGTGCCAATGAGGTCATCTGATGCTCCTCGCTTTATTTCATAAGTGCACCACTACTTCTGCGGCACTGCCAGCTGGCAGCACTAGTCGGACCAAGAAAGGCCTCCAAGGTGAAAAAATCATCCAGCCAGAGGAGTGAGTTGTTTGCATCGCTGTGGCCCCTATGTGTTACGTTTGTACACGCCCTTGTGAAAAAATAAAGGTGTATACACTAACTGGAGGTTGTGAAAAGGTGTATAACTAACTGAAGGTGAGTATAACAGTGACCGGTGGAGCTGGCTCGACCCCAGAAGGGGGAATTCTTAATATACGTACTACAGTACACTACCCTACAGCCTTAGCTAACGTTAGCTATGTCTATCTTATTTATATCATTTAAACAGCGCTACCTTAAAACACATTTTTACTTGCCCCCTCGCGGGGGGGCCGAACCATCTCAGGCAAACAGCGAATCGGGTTCGGGGCAGCA
>Ga0307974_1000561_pt1 | contig 23262 bp, 28 predicted proteins | sample OrgLakmetagen784_FD_201812 | JGI IMG/M metagenome (GOLD analysis project Ga0307974, IMG submission 201812) | Saline water microbial communities from Organic Lake, Antarctica - #784 | ecosystem: Environmental > Aquatic > Non-marine Saline and Alkaline > Saline | place: Antarctica: Organic Lake... | reverse complement strand
CATACACGTGTATACACACACCTGCAGCGTTGTCGTGGGGTCTGCTCCTGTAGAAAGGATGAAGATGATGGGCGTGCGGCTGTTTGTATCCGGGAACACATTTTCCAAAGTCCAGGGTGGAGGCTCCGTGAAGTTAGGGCCAAGGTTGAGGGACACAAACTGCACGTGTGTGGGAGTTGTGCAATCTCAGTTGACTTCTTTTGCATGTGTGTTTGTGCGTGCATTAACTGGGATTTACAATGCTTGGATGAGAAATTAGGAGGAAGGGTTTGTGTCTATCTGCAGTGGAGTGCCTCTACAAAATGACCAGAGCCCAAAGCTACTTTTTATTTTTGATTTTCAACATGGAAGCTTTCCCTGTCTTTCTCACACACATACTGTAGACAGCTTGCCTATCCTCTTCTCTGTCAAGTGCATACCTTGGAGCATCCAAACACAAGCTTCTCCTCCCGGAAGATTTTGATGATGGCCAGTTTGCCAAAGCTACTCCCAATCTTCTGCTCCCATCCAACCGGTAGAGGGGATTCCTATGATGGGTATAGTGTGTGCCATATGCCATGTATATAATGTGTGTGCTGTTCAATGCGGAGTTTGGACGAAGGAAAATAGCAGATGACACCTACTCTGGAAGGGAGGGGCTAAGAATTTAGAAGGGGAACAATGTTCACCACAGTCCTTTATTTGACAAGGAAAACTCCAACAAAGCTGCAACCGCAAATACGCACTCTGCACACATACAAGCACTTTGCAACACACATACACACTCCTTGAACACACACACTCCATGTACACTTACACACTCCTTGCGCACACACGCTGTTCCAACTTCACAAACACACACGCACACACAGAGCCACACAACAGCATACCTGTGGTTCCACAGAGCCCATCCAGTGCTCCCACTCTGCCAGCTCAGCATGGATGCTGCTGGCCACTCCCTTCAGGCACTCAATGGACTGCGCAGGCAGTGTGCATGCATGAACAAGCAAAATTGTTCGAAAGTGAGTTTACCGGTACTGCCTTGTCACATGAGCACGTGCGTGCTGCTGCTGAAGTGTACACAGTCCTGCATTCAAAGTACCCTTGCACTGCCAACAATCTAATGCCTCGCGTTTCTAGTAGATTGGCCTCTGAACAGTCAGCAACAGGAAGGTGGGCATGCTGCCATTCTTGCCACTCTATTCTTCTTTGGTTTAGACGTTAACCTCAGGATTCACAGAGCTACCTTTACAAAACTATTAACCCTCACAGTCCTCCCTTAACAGCTCACACATGCCATTCACCCCCTGCCCCACATTTCAAAACCAGAGGGACAAGTTGGGTAAACATGTGTGTAAGCAAACAACTGTCTGCTGTTTAGCCACACACAGCCATCCACGCACCTGCTCTGCAGAGAGCAGTGCGTTCCACTGTGCCTGTGTGAAACAAGGGGACGTTGGGGGAGAGGGGGAGCCCTCAGGCGGGGGGGGTAAGCCGATGGATCCCCTCACAAAAAATCCCCACTCTGCGTTGCTGATCTCGCCACTGCAGAGAGGCAATGTATCAGGGTCACAAGGACGTAAGTACATTACGACGGGAGTATGAAATTGAAGTTTTGCGGTGGGTGCCTTAAGGTGACGTCAAAAGTGTGTTGTGTTTTGACACATCAAGATTGCAAGGCTATACAGGTGTCTGATATGTGGTCATGTGAATTGAGTCGCACTGTTATGTGAGGGGTCGTTATTGCACAGATCTGGTTTCTTGTGGGTGCATGCTCACAAGGAGTAAACGTCCAAGACTGCAGGGATTATTTTTCATGTTTAGGAATCCAACAAGGCTACACAAACAAAGAAGTGTTGCATATTGCACGTGATCGATGCCTCAAGCTGAAAGTCTTCATGCATGTCTTACTTTTACCCACCCCCTCCCCCCACACCTCCATGCATTGGCATGTGCATTGCTGCTCACATGCACACACAGCTAGTCACCTGGAAGGATGTCTCAACAGCGATGTGGCCACCAAAAACGCACACAAAAGCTTGTGCTCTTCAAACAGGCCCCGGCTAACATTGTTGAAGGTGAATTCAGTGATGAAGGAGCTGAGGGTCTTGAGCCGCATATCCACGTTGTCTGACTTTTCGCTGTTCTCTATACAGTAGCTGTGAAAGTACGGGAGGCAGCAGTGGGAGGAGGGATGAGCAGAGGTTGATTGAACACGGAGATGCAATACTGCACAGCCTGGACAAGCATGTACACACTTGCAAAAAAGCGTACAATCTCCATATGATGGTCAAAGAGGGTGTACTGGCTGCGTGTGTACTCATCAACAGGGTCAGGCAAAGTGATAAAAGGCAGTCTCCTCACCCAGCACTGCCATTGGCAGCAAGTGTTGCAGCAGAGGAGCATGAGCACGGTATGAAACCCTAATGCCTATGCTAGTAACAGAGACTATACAAGCACGCACCTGAACATGCGCGAGAAGTATAATAGGCTGAACTGGTACATTGAACTGATAGTGGACAGGTCCGCAACCACGAAATACAAAATGGAGCCTCGAGTGGCGGTTGGCCTGTACTGCTCTCGTGCAGCGTTGATGCCTGTCTCAGTTTCTTCAGCCTCCAGCACACGATTCTGTGAAGACATCCCAAAAAGACGACGTGTGTGATGACATGCGTGGGGCCTTTTATTGTGCATGAACTTGTTGCCCAACTATGCAGCGCAAGGGCTTCTCAAAATCAGTCTGGTTTGATCGTTCACTTTGAAACCTACAGAGAAATGCTGCAGCAAATTGTAGGCTGCAAGGTTTGCTATGAGTCAGACATAGCACATGAAATGAAATTAAACATCAGGCTGTGCAACCGTTGTTGTCACTGGACAAGCCATGTTTGCACAATATAAATCAGGATAACAACGCACCGTGATGACAGAAGAAGTGAGCTTTGAGTGGTTCAGCACATTTATGAGCTGCTCATCGTCCAGGATGTTGCCCTTACTGTCCTTGAGCAGTCGAAGGATCTGAGATGTGGGTGAAGTGAGGGATTGTGCAAGTCACAGCATAGTTTGAAGCAGGCAGCACAATGGTAGGCCATTGTGCAGCAGGTTGGTAAGAAGTTACAAGTGCGGTGTCACTTATAAAAGGTGTGGTAATACCACACATTGAAGTTGTTAACGTTGGAACATAGGATGATAGGCATGCTCATTCTACCCTTTGTCATCCATATTATTCATATGAAGACAAGGGAATGCGAGATTACTATTAACACATCATGTTAAGGGAGCATACAACTTTGCATATAAAACAAGGTTGTCGATCGACATGCACATCCTGTTTGCTAACATAGAACACTAGCTCACACCTTTTAAGTGTGACCAATTATGCAGACTCAAGAGTAGCAAGTGAGGAGGTGGAGGAGAGAGAGAGAGAGAACAATAGAGATTTAAGATCAGTCCTAATTGCAGGCACGTGCCTTGTCCTCTAGATCTTGGAGCTGCTTCTTGTCATTTGAAATGGACACGACAAGCCTGTCCTTAGCCTCCTCCAGGTCTGGGCGCTCCTTCCGCACGACCTCACCAAGCAGCTGGTCTTCCAGGCCCTTTGAGGTTTGAGAGAACACAGAAGGTAGGAAATTTGTGACACGTTCTTCAGGAATCAACATGACTGCAAGAGAAGGCTAGGCGCTGACCGTTTTGCAGGACAACAGTCAAAGTGGGCCTTTGTCATGTCAGTTGACAACCGTCATCAAGAATATTTACGAGGACTACAGGGCAGAGCACGTGACTTGGGTGCTGCAATGCAGGGGATGCTTGAGGTATGAATTTGTGGATAGGCATAAGCATGCTAGCAAACATCCTCACTGCCAGCCCGCAGGCCTCCGCACCGAGGTGCAACAAAGCTGTAGTCAATGTCAGCTGATTTGCTGTAAGTGGAATTCCTTCTTTTGTCTGCTTTATTACACCCACCCCTCTCTCTGTACGATAGGAAAGCAGGGCTCTGTACGATACCTTTATTACACCCACTTTATTTCTGTACGATACCTTTATTACACCCACTTTCTTACACCCACCCCTCTCTCTGTACGATAGGGATGCAGGGCTCTGGCATACAAATACGCATGGACTCAGAGGTCCTGACGGACAGCCGTTGCAACTTCATGGTGGCTGTGAAATTTACAAAAGAGCCCTTGATAATAAGCAAGGCTCCAGCACATGTGTACAATGCAGTCAAAGGCCGAGACAGACAGCCCACGCAAGCATGCATGCGCGCACCTTCATGGTTACTGTGAAGTTTATCACAGTGACCTTGATGCACACTTCCGGCAGGTAGTGAGGGTTGCTCATCTTTGTGGTGATGAACAGCTTAAAGTTGGGGTCGTAGTCCACATCTGCGTCACCCAGGCGGATGAGGCTTCGGCCCCCCACCTTGAACACAGCCTTTTGGAGGATGGGCTCCAAAGAAGGGTCAAGCGTCTCACCCACATCCTGCGTGTACGTATAAGTGCACGTTGTTCAGCCTCACGCTGTTTTTTAGCGATTATGCAGGCTGGCGCTTATGAACAAACACTTCCAAAATTCCATGTTAATGGGCTTATAAAGCGCAATAAGGACCAAGGACAAAAATACCCCACTTTGTAAACGCCTTAGCTGCTCTTGCCTAAAACCGAGCCTCTAACCAACAACATTTCCACCTACCCACAGAAGCATCCCAACCTGCCATACACATACCCCCAATCACTCACTCACACACACAAAACATGACAACAGGTACAAACCACAGTACCGTATGCAGATGAAAACACCCCAACAAAATGCATGCACCTCAATCAGCACAGGTGATCTCAATGAAAACACCCCAACCAAATGCACGCACCTCAATCAGCACAGGTGATCCCACGCGTATGGAGTTTTCCAGGGTGCGCAGGAAGCTTGGGTCTGACAGCTTGACCACGCGCAGACCATTGCCCTGCTCCATGTTTTTAAGCCAGGTGTTGGCCTGCAGAGGTATGAAATAGACGCTTTCATGATAAGGGAAAGTCTTTGCAATCACTCCACTTCACACACATACATGCAGTACGTCACAGTGACAGACTGTACGTCTCAGTGGGTAATAGTCTATGTACACACAAGCCTTGTCCAGGGTGGTACCAACACCGCAGGCTGAGGTAGCTGAGGTGATAGAAACAATACAAGGCCCCACCCAGCAGCTTCAAGAAACCTATCGTCGAATCATGAAACGCATACGCCGCAGCACAGCTTCACTGACTTAGCTGACAAAAGACGTTCTGGCATGCATCAGAGAATGTGTGTTGTCTTGTACGGCCCCATTCCTGTGCCAGCAACTTGCTAGTTTACCTGGCCCTGTGGGTCGATCATGAGGGGCCAACGTTTGCCGCGAGCTACAAGGATACCGTTGTCAACGGACACATCGTCAGTGGGGAGGCCTTGGATGTTCCACTCACGCACCTGAGCGCACGGATTTACGTTTAAGGGCACAGCAAGATGACTGTGTGAATTGAAGCAGGCTCAAGATGATTGACATATATAGCAGTATATAACCACAACAACGTACGCTGAATGGTACCTAAAAAGGGTCCTGCAAGGCATGTTATAAGCAAAAAGGGCAGGAAAATACCAAAAGAGGCCATCAGGTAATTACACCCATAGATGCACAAAAGTGTGCTCCTGTTCCAGTGAGTCCCAGAAATTAATGATCTACATACTTGCAGACACTGAAGCAGCTGCTGCACTATGCACCTGCTGCTAATCAAACTTACCGCACCCATTTGTCTGGCAATTGTGATTGAAATGGATCCACACTTAAGCCGCTTACACACGCATACAGGCACAGGCAGTGGCTCTGGTCTATAAGCAGCTGTGTATTAACAATGTACACTGACTCAGGCGCACACGCACCTCCACAGGACTGGCAAGTGTGGCTTTCAGCGTACTGTCTGCAGAGACGGGGATGCTTCGTGCAGTAGTCTCACTGATCCATTCTGCCACTAGGTCTATGCGGAATGCACGCGTGAAGGCCCCATAGTACGCAATGGATGCGGCACTCAGGAAAACGTCGCCCGTCTGCAATGGACACAAGTAAGAGAATAAGTGCATTTCAAAAGTGCGCAGCATGTTGTACGCTGAACACGCTCTAGCCTTAATGGAAGAATGTAGGACTACAAAACTCAGGGTGACTCATTTTGCCTCATTTGCTTGATTCACTATAAAGCGTCCTTGCAAGCTATGTATCATAAATGCTGCAACTGTAAAGGCCAAGTGAATGCACTTCAATTCATGGAGCACCTTCCTTCTCATTTACAATCAAACTAGCTTTGCAATGCAGCTTCACGTGTACAATAAGGAGCACAGCTGCCACCCTACCCACCAGTAAGTGTGTTTGCCCCTGCAGAATCTCGGAATTCTCTGCCCATCGTACCCCCTCAGATGCAAGCCCGTTTGTCAGCTTTCCAGCTCGGTCAAGGCGCTTGCGTGTCAGATCAGCCTGTTATTGCGTGTTTGGGTTGTGAAGTTTTGTCAGCACACACTTGTATGTGCATGTCTGTGCTTGTCAGATTAGCTGCAGACGATTTTCCATGTTAGCAAGATAGGCTAGATGGTTGCGCTTAAACAATGTATTTAAATCGTAAAAGCACACGCACAAACACATGCACTCATACCTCCTCATTCAGTTCCTTTTGCTCCTGCTGCGCCTGTTGCAGCTGCTGCTTCAGCACCTCCACGTTCCTCTCCACCTTTCGCAGCGCCGTCTGCTTGTCTGACAGCTTGCGGTTGGCTTCTGCCAGCTGACCTTCTGCCTGGCCCAGCTTGGCTCTCTTGGGCCCCACCACCTATGAGGCACATTGCAAGTGTTATGATCAAGCTTTGTGTGCCAATGTGTGTGCATGCGTGCAAGCGCGGCGTTTTAAGACGGACTTATCGTTCACAATATATGTACACATCCTCTCTTTCACTCAGACTCCTCCAAACTTTACGTTGACTCACTGTTAAATCCCGCTGCTCTTGGTTATACGCACAAGCTCCACAATACGCCTACACATTGTTTGCAATGTGCTTACGCACACTCTTATTGTAAGTGCAACGCCCTCTACCTTCAACCACGGCCACATGTGTTTAATCATTGTTAGGGGCATGTTCCCACATACGCACCTCTCACACTGAGCACAGGCAGCATTTTGTTGTGCACCCACTCTTCCCCCTTACCTAGAAGACCCTGACACACACATTTGCACATTCTTCCCCCCCTTATCTTGGACACCCTGTTGTACAAAAACACACATGCTTCCCCCCCTTACCTTGGACACCCTGTTGTACACGTCCATGGCATGTGTCCACATGCACAGGCTCATGGCTGCCCTAGACTGCTTGGCCACGTTCTCAGGGTTGTACTGAGGGTCCTCCACATACTTACGCAGCTTTTTGGCCACCGAGTCCTGTCAAACAATTCAGCCAAGTGAACATGGAACGCGTGGGCATTTATAGGGCATTTAAAAAGTGAGTGACGATATGCTAAAATCAGTACTGCAGATTAACATACTGCAATGTCCTGTTTGCACATGGCAGGTGATGCCCAACTTTGCAAGGCTAATCGTAGCCATCCTTGTTGGAAGTTTCCCACAAGCATGTTGCAACTTCCCACGCTTTTTTTACCAAAAATTACTCTTTGCTTGCAGTGAAGATTGCTTTGTGTCCTCTAAAAGGACAATCCGCAGACATACTCGCAATCACACAAACACACACTCACAGGAATGTTCTCCTTGTCAAACTCCTCCAAGCTGCGCATGAAGTTGGAGTCACCGAGCACGCGTTTGGCTGTATCCCAGTCTGGTCGCTCTTGCTTCAGTATGCACACCGCCTCCATGGTCATCTGTGTTGCAATGATTGTTTATTGACGCACAATGGTTTAAAAACTTCATTGTACAAATTGATGGACACGTGCACGTCACAGCTTTGTTGACGGTCAACCTTTAGACCAAGTCTCCACGGTCGCCGGTGTTGTTGTGCATCAAATACAAAGCACAATGAAAGGGTCTCTCAGCTATGCTCATGCCTGTTCTGGGACCGAGCATGTGCCTGAAATTGCATGGAATTGCAAAGGGAATCAGCAGCCCAATAACCTTACATTTACCCCAATGAGCTCCAAGCAGACCTGTGCAGAACACTGCGAGCAGAATGCGCCCAGCTGACCATTTTATGGACAGACAAAAACACACGCTTTCCCTCACCCTTACCTGCACCAGTGCGGGGGGCTTTGCAAAAGACTTGATCTCGGTGATGTCGTTCTTGTTGAGGGCCTTCAAGGAGTCAATAGCAGCACACAGGGCTGGCATGGCCTCCTCCAAATCTGCCTTGGCGTCGTCAGCAACAACCTGGTGTGTGTGTGTGTGCGTGTGTGTGTGCGTGTGTGTGTGCATGTATCTCTGTAATTGTATTTGTGTGTGCGTTTATGTATGTGTGTGTAATGATGAGGCAGTGTCAGTTCCAAGCTGACAAATAGCGTGGATTTCATTCTAGGCCCCAAAAATGTGCGCCACAAAAATGTCAGTTACAATCCAGGCACTCACTTGACAAGTAATAAGGAAGCACAGTGTGATTAGAGCCCTGAGAAGCAGCCATCTCAGCTCTGTTTGCTACTTACAACTTAGCATGGGAGGAAGCAAACGATTCGCTTTTTCCGCTCTGTAATGCTTTATTCATCAAGCACCCCACAATGCACTGTTGGGTAGCAAACAATATGCACCTGGATTTCTTTCTGCATGCTCTTCACTTCCCGCTCCTCCATCGCCACTGTGCGCTTTACTGACTCTGCCTCTTGCTGGTCTGCTGACGCCTGCAATGTGGCCGAGGCAAAGCACAAGCATGTAAATGCACGATGGCATGATAAGGCACGATATGTAAGCACACATAGCACTATTCAGCACAGCACGTAAGCACATTATAGCAATGCTAGGCATAAGCAACATACACGCACAAAGTAGGTACAGGACGCAAGCCCAATACACAGGCACAGCATTGCCTAGCAATGCACATCACAGCATCACTAGCAATGCACACAACAGCATCACTAGCAATGCAAGCCACATCAATGCACACCACTTTCAATGCACACCACATCATGAAAGCACGGGTGTACAGAAGATGCACATGTAATGAAATTTTTGCTACCAAGGCACAAGCATACAGCAGCACACACACAAAATCACACACAACCACACACACACACACACACACACACACACACACACACATACGCACACACACACACGAGCGGCACCTTGGCCAGCAGCTCAGACGTAGACTTGCTCTTTGCTTCCAACACTGGTGCAAGCTTGGCCAGCTGGTCCTTCATGCCGTCCACAAGTGCGTTGGTTTCATTGAGCTTGTGCAGCCCGTTCAACAACCTTTCCTTAGCCAGCATGTTCTCCTCCCTGCACGTGAATACAATTAAGGACTGCTTTAGGGTTGCTGCTGGTTTGTTGTGGAATTTCATTAGGCTGTGCAAAACAATCCCAAACAATCTTGCCTGTACGCGTTTACCTACACAAAGTGATTTATTGATGTACTAAAGGTTGCAGCTATGCACTGAATTGGGAAGAGTCAGGCTTGCTCTTGCCAGCCACCTTTCCACCCAGGTGACCTTTCCTATGATTTGGCACACACACACAGACCCAGCTCCTGATTGCCAACAAATCACACAGACCGCACCCACCTCTTCTCGTTCAGCAGCTGAAGATACAGACTGATGAGGTCTAAATACGACTTGGGCGTGGTATAGTACCGTCTGCGCAGCTCCGCGTAGTAGCGTTCGCTGGTCTTGGCCACACTGGTGTGGATGACCACGCACATCTGGGCAAGTGCTTCAGTAATCTGGGCAGCACACAAGAAAGTGCATGTGTTTGCTGCTTTCTTACCCGGAAGCGTGTTTGCTGCTATACACATGCTTGGTCTGTTTGCCGCATCCATCTAGGCAAACAAGTGACGTGAATATCTGAGCATGAAATTCTAAGACAAGTGAAGCACAAGGCACTGAGCGCAAAAGCGCTTAAACACACGCGCATAGTCAAAACATGCTTTTGGCCAGCATGCTCTAAAACTAAGTTAGACTGGGCGTGCTGCTCGACCTCTGCTTTGCACACCTCTTCACCCCCCAGCTCCACGCCTGCTAAGAACTTGCGTGACACTGACAGCAGAGCCTCATCCGGCCACTGCGCATGAAAAAGCAGTCACACACACTTTGAGGGAGTGTATTTCAATGTAGCATCAACTTACAACTTTGTAGCATGTCTGTATATTTCAGTGGATAGACAGACAAGGGGATACAAGCAACTGCTGAGTATTATGGTAGCTGTGGAGGCATTCACATCAAAGCACCAGCCACAGTGAGCTCACGCACTAGTTTTTAATAATGACTAAATGACACATGCAAGATACTTCCTTTCTGCTCCCATGGGTGAGCCCTTTCTGTTCCCATGGGTGAGCTTACAAGAAAACAACAGCAAAAGAAAGCCTGCCTGTGGTAGAGCAGCCACTGGGGGAGATTTTTCTCCCTTAATCCGTGAAAACCACGCTTTAAGACAGCCCCAGAAACACCCACGCTTTCAAAGCAGCCTAAAAACACACCACCCCTCCCACCTGAGTGAACCAATCGATGGTGGAGCAGCTGATGAGAGAGGGGAACTGCCGGCAACGCACACGGAAGCCCTCCCCCACAGGACTCATAGTCAGCACGATGTGCAGGTTGTCACGCACACGTTGGATGAAGGCAGAGTAGCAGGCATCCTGTGCACAGGAGTGGGTGTTAAGGGGAGCAGCGTCAGTAAAGTAGTAGCTTGGACACGCGATCCTGCCCAGCAGCAACAGCTGCAGACTAGCTGGACAGAGCTTTATGTAATCTAAGCCAGGATCAGCTGGGATGATTGCTCTTACACTCGTATACCACGCAAGCTGTGTACTGTGTACCTATCAGGTAGAAGCAGAGGGGAAGTGTGAACCCAATCCAATCCTCACGGCAGACAGGGGCCTGCAAAGAAGCAGGAGGAAATCCTTCGAGACCACCTACCTTTGTTGGGCTTCCCCCTTTGTTCATCAGCCATTCACGGATGTCTGAGCAGACTTTGTCTTTCTCCTCGGGGGAGTACATGCCCGGCACCTCTCCACTGTTCAGCATGTTGTTGATGTCCTCCAAAAAGGACTCGTTCACAATCTGTGTGTGTTGTAAATGGTTGGTGTGCATGTTGTGGGTGCTTTTTGTGCATACCATCATGGAGCATGTTGATATCCTCAAAGCTTTATCCAAAATCTGTGTTCGCAAGAGAGAGGTCTGAGTATCGTCAGCAACAGCAGAGGCTTGCAAATTAAAACATGGTCTGGTACAGCAAGGCCTAAGCAAAAGAGGAAATACGGAGGGGAACTTCATTATGAGAAGGAAAGGTGTGCTATGGAATGCAGGCTCTGAGCGAGTGCGCCAGGAACTGTGAAACATTAGGACATGCATGCACTCACACACACACACAACATACCTGGGAGTCACTGAAGAGGAAGACCACTTGCTTCCCTTCAATGCCGGCCGTATTGTAGAGCCTTTTGAGGTCCTCCCTAAATTCTAAGGCTCCATACCCTCTGGATAGCTCGATGGAGAAGGTTTTGTAGCCTGCGTGCATTCACATTGGGATGGACTGTAACAAGCTCTGCCATGTATTTACATTTGAATGACTCCTGACATGCACTGCTGTGTAGATAACATAAAATGGGTGCTAGACAAGTATAGTAAGTGATTACAAGCAACCATTTAGGAATCCACCTAGCTTTACAACATGCAAGATCATGCGCGCTAAGGCGGACACACAAGTGGATACACCCACCTCACCTTCACACAAAAAAACGCACCAGTGATGAATGAGGCAAAGCGAGTGAGGGAGGATTTACCAGAGCCCCCCACGCCCACCAGCATGGCGTTGCCACGAGGCTGACGCAAGATGCGCGCGATGCGTGTGATGTGCTCAATGGCATCCATGAAGAACACTGCAGTGCATGCATATGCGTGTGAGTGTGTTTGCCTGTACGTGTACGTGTACGTCTGTGTGTGTGTGCGTGGCAGGTTGTACTAGTTTTGCTTGGGGCCAAAGTTAGAGCTGGTTAAAAGCAACATATACATGGGGATAGGGTAGACAGTCAGTCAGGGTAGACAGCGTTTATTCTATATTTTATGCGCTGCAAGTTCAACAGCAGCACAAGCACGCACCAAGGTTGAGAGTGTTAGTTCCTGACGTGTTGTACTCATCCAAGTAGTCTTGCAACAGCTTGAGGAGCTTGCCCATGTCCTCAATTTCCTCATATCTGCAATTTCAAAAAAACAACGTGTTTTTCTTATTCTTGCCAAAGGTAAGTGGTTGTTTTTGCTTGGATCGACAGAATGCAGCACAATAACTTGTTTCAGCGCAGGTGTAGTCTGAATAACTGACAACATGCAACAGCAGCAGCGCTACCATCGCACACAGGACAAGGCTTTATATAAGAACATAAGAACTCTGTATTAGAAATGTGTAGGGGGCCAAGGAACGAAATATATAGAGCTTGCAGAAGGGCAAAGGGTTCAGGCTTGCTCACCTTCGCTCTTCTGAATCGAGACCCATTCTCAAAAAGTCGCCAAACATGATGGCCCTGCAATCAAAGAGCATTGTGCAAGATATTCTTATGCAAGGCTGACCAGAATTGAGCATGTATTACTGTAGGCAAAAAGCATCTCCCACAACTATGTAAAACAGCCCGCTTTTTTGCAAAATAACAACTAGAAATCAAAAGTAAGCCAATGTAATTACACTTACACATGCTCTTTACACTTTTGCATAAACACGCCCCTTCAAAACAACGCACAGACGACATATCTACTTCAGCATACACACTTAATTACTTACACACACAGAAAGTAAGGTCGCACGCTTTGTATAGTACGCACAGCCCGTTCCCCCTATAAACTGAATAGCCATCAACCAACGCACCTGTTCACAAACACGTCCTCATGCGAGCCGGCATCATTAATGCCATGGTTGCTCATCAGAGAGGACAGCATGGCCTTGAAGTATTCCTTGTCCTCTGCACTCACCAGCCTATGGGTGGTGTGTGTATGTGTGTGAGAGAGTGTGTGTGTGTGTGCGTTGTTGATGGGAGGATATTATATGGGGGGAAGGGAGGGCAGGTTCTGTTGGCAACGAAAGCTTGGGCTCCAGTCACTACATTGGACAGGTTGTGAATTGTTGAATGGTTGGTGAAATAAAGAACGCACGGCATGCCTGACGTACCCACATCCATACACTGACTGTCTGCGTGCTCTAAATGCACTTACATTCAGCCATGCACATCCAACCCCCACGGGACTCACAGCACGCAGCTCATGCCACGCAGCTCACACCACATGTCAAACATACCCACCTATCATGAAACACGCGGCATGACTCATGCACCCACAGCCGCTGCAACGTGGCACTTGAGTTGCATGAGGAAGGGGTGACCATAAGCATGCCCTGGAACACTTTGGATAGGTCACGCAGGTTGAAGGTGTAGTGGCTCTTGGTGGGAGTGGGCAGCAGCTCCTCCTGTGTGTTTTTGTATGCGTATGTGTGTGTTTGTGTTTGTTTGCATGTGAATGTGGGTGCGTGTGTGACTGTGTATATATGAGTGTGTGGTCTAAGGCTTAAGGCACGGCCTTGCAGAGGCATGAGGAATTAGAGTGTGTTCGAAAGTTCCTGACCACACAGAGGTACAACCAACAGGAGTTCCTATGAAAGCAGTTGACCATTTAGGACAACAAGCAGCGAACAATCACAGCTTATCTAAGAAAAACTCATCCCAGCTCATATCAGGCTTTCTCCTTCACAAAATTTGACAATCTAGGGCCAGCAACGAATGTGTGCTTGCTGAAATACAAACACCAATAATTATAGGCAAGCGCCCTTAATTAGAACCATACGTGAGCATGCCATTAGGCATGCGGCAACGGTGTGCCTCACACTTTACAGGCTTTCTTCTAAGAGGCATGCAAGTGCACTCACACTAATGCGTGTGTAAGCCTCCACACTTGCGTCCACGATGGGCTTGCTCAGGCTAGCGAGTGCTGGAGGGAAGTCCGACAAGAAGCCATTGAAAATAGACCCCAGGATCGTCTTAGTGGCCTGCACGAGCAGGCATGTATGTGGAGTGTGTAGTCAGGAAATGGGTACATACAGGGGCGTGCACACGTGCGTGCAAGGGCAAGACCCCCAAACATACACGGAGGGGAACGGATGTCTATTGAGTTGTAGCACTTGGGAATGAGGTGGAAAGCTAAGCACATCGCCGCAACGTAGATGCAGATTTATCTATGGGGGCTTCAGAAACAGGTGATGTACAGCAGTCCAACCAGGGAGGACACAAACATGCTGTGCAGTCAGCAGGTGCGCCCATGCTCAGTTAAAGATATGGGCATTTGGACACATTGTATGCTCAATTAAAGATATGGGCATTTCGGCACATTGTGCGCAACAGGCAAGTCGCTGCCTAGGTGAACACATGCAATTCTGCACACAGCACGCATGCACACCAGCACACACACACGCACGGCGGAAACATAATTACACGCACGTACGTTGTTGCCATAATAAGCACACGCAAACCTACACACAGCACGCAGACACACAAGCATGTGCATAGACAGCATGCCGACACACAAGCATACACACGCGATTCCTTATTCTTTACATCTCAAGACTGCCTACTGAATGCAAGTTAACAGAAACAAAGGAGGCATGGTCAATTGAAAAGAGTGTGCTTGAAAATTTTTCTTTTGCGTATGATGAAAACACTTTGCCTACTCTTCGTACCCACCCTGTCACTGGGTGGAGGCACGTTGAGGAGCGTAAAGTGGCGCACAAAACGTGCAGACATCTCCTGGCGACCTCCTCCAGGGGGAGCACACGCAGCACACAGCGTGGTGTTCTCGACCTCCTTCCAAAACAGCTTGGAACGGTCATAGAAGCCCTGTGCAATATCGCATACATATGTGTGTATGTGTGCGTGGTAAAAGGGGATTATTGTTGTATACCGTGACAGGTATAGGGGACAGAAAAGAGGGAACATGCATGTGAGCAAAGTCAGCAAAATAAAGGTGAAAAGCGGTCCACAAATTTGAGCGACAAGACGATTTGTGTTGGAGTGGGTTGGACACACTATTGAAGATACCTCTTTTCATATACCACAGACCTCACACAATGTAGGAAAAGACGCATACCATGCATTGCACACCCTCCCCTTTGACTCTGCCACCTCCACACATATAACAAGTATATTGTGTGAGGATCCTTCTTAGTGTCCATGAAGGAAAGACTTCAAACTAGCACTAGCACTGATCGATGCCCTGCCAAACCCACCTGTGCGTCCTGGAATTGGCGCAGCAGCTCAATGGGGGGTTGGGCCCCGTACTGCTCTCGAGCTGGCATGTTTATATCGTCCACAAAGAAGACAATGCGCTTGCCAGCAGGGGCGCCGTACCTGGAATGATTGTGTATGCGTGTGTGTGTGTGTGTGCGTGTGCGTGTGTGTATTTGCATGTTGTTTGCAGCAGTGCTTTGTGGCTCCCTTTAGCCCATATTTACAGGATCACTGGGACAAAAGTGTGACAGGTGAGGCAAGCATTTGTGTGGCATCCTTTGAAACGATTCACAAAAAACAGGGTAAAGCAATCCATGACAAGGGGCACATACAGTTCTCTCCTGTACACAAAGGCCAAACACACACATGCACGCACGGCAGGTGCACATACACACACGTACGCACCGTGTCTTGCGCTTCTTTTCAAGCTTGGACTCCATCACCATCTGTGCATCTACAGCCTGGGTCTGTGCTGAGAAATTGATGGTGTAGGGGATGACACCCTTCCTTTCGCTCAAATCGTTCAGTGCAGCCGTGGTGATCACACTTTTTCCCACTCCAGTCATGCCTGTCATCAGCACGCTCCGCTGCACATCCAGGCACGCCTCCAGCAGGTACGCGAACCTGCAGGTGTAAACCATTGTTTTCCAAGAAATCGGTCATATTTTGGTGATTGTAATCAACCTTTTGAGTAGCTTTGGTCCTGTAGTTTGTAGCTTTTGTTATTATGGGATACACAACAACAGGTAAGGCTGGACGACAAGGGTAATAATACGGTTATGTTCTGACAGCGTAAGTTCTGCACCTAATGTCAAAGAAATAGGGATAGCATGCAGTAGGGCAGAAGCAGGCATGCTATCCCTAGAACGTCAGGGTGTATATGGCGATCCGTAAATCGACAGCCAACATGCTTGGAAACACATTACACGCTTCTTTGACAGATACACCACTGTAACACCAACCATGCGTGTGCGCATTCACATGCACGCATCCACCCACAGACATGAGTACAGCATGCTATCTGACATTGTCCTCTATTTGCGTCAGCATCTGGAAGGCACCCACCCACACATACAAATACGTAGGCACGCACAAACAAGCACAAACAAGCACATACACACACACTGGCACGCTCATACTCCCAATATATAGCACATGCTGTTACCTGACAGTGTCCACAGTGGGAACCAGCATCTGGAAGTACGGGAGGTCTTTGACGTACTTGAAGGATGGAATGACCTCCCACCACTGACGCAGGGCTCCTGGGAAGCCCTTGGACTTCATGTCCACCCAGTAGTCAAACACAGTGCCGCTACCTGTTTTTTTACATCAAAACACGGTGTGGGTCAGAGCTGGTAGCCTTGCAGGGATGCTGACCAAGACTAGAGCTGGTACCTTGCAGGGATGCTGACCGAGAGTAACAGAGCAGCACAGTCACTTTGTTGCCTGTGTTAAAAACACACCTATACACACATTGCAGCAAAGGATATGCTCATTCAAGCACGCGCATACACACCTGGCAAGCTCATCACAGACTGCAGCTCATCGCGCACAAAGTCGTCAAACTCGTCCTGGCTGCTGTGCTGCAGATTGCCTCCAAGTGCCCACACGTAGGCAAACGTGAACACGAGCGAGATGGCTTGGTAGGTCTGTGCGTGTGTGCGTGTGTGTATGTATGTGTGTTGTTTGAGAGCCTTGACGCCTGGGAGGCATCACTAGGGCATCGGCTGTAGGCCTTTAAATTCAATGATTAGAAATGGCTATCTAACTGATCCTTTGTCCTACCCTAGAAAAGCACACAAATTTGGGATTGACTTGAACACTTAGATTGTAAGACATGCGTGATCTGCCACATAAAAAGCACGCAAGACGGTGACATAGCAATCGTGTCTGTGAAGATCGCAATCCAGCCTGTTTGCAACTATGCAGAGCTTTCTGTGTCCATGAGGGTTGTGAGTCGTGAGTTGCGAGCAACCTGATCACAGGGTTCAAGGACTGCACAGTGAAGCAAACCCACGTGATTTTCATCCTTGTCGTTGAACTTGAAGCCCCTCTCTGTCTGCAGCAAGCTCTCCATGATGCAGCACAAGCTGGTGATGCGGTTGTTTTCCACAGCAGGGATGTTCTCAGACCTGCACAAGTGTGAATAGAATGAAGAGTGTTTTTAATGCAGTAGCTCATCAGATTGCCATGGCAACCTCCTTTAAGTACCTACTGCGGTGTTCTCAGTTGGTGGGTAGTGGTACCGTATGTTACCTTACTCCACCCCCCCACACACTAGGACTTCGTGTTTTACAACAATTGCTCCCCTATCCTCTAGGCACATACATCATAGGAGCTAGGGAATTCATTTCAAGCACCCAGCAAAAAAATTGCTTTCGTAAGCCTATCCATGTGCTTCATGCCCTGATGAGCACCAAACAGGTTTTACCTTTCCTCACCCTGTCCTACTCTAACCGCCCTCTCCTAAAATCAGTATATACTGTACGACCGTTTCAATGGTTTGATCCCCCCCCCTCCCCCCCACCAAAATAAGGTCAATAAGGGCTGGTGATAAGATAATTGGACACAAAAGCATGATACGCCCCATGCATCACAAGCTGGTGATGTTTGTTTAGCTCGACTGAGACCATCCTTGCGTGGAGTGGAATTGCGAACCTTGCGCCAACCTGGTCCTGGGTGTGTCATCCCATTCGCAATTTAACCACACCAATCACCCTCCCTCCCTCCAGGAGAATACCAAACTCCTGCTTGCATGAACACCACGTGTTTACAGAGCAGCTGGTGTCTGCTGACCGACAGAAGTGTGTCATTGGCTGCTGGCCAAGCCTTTCTGCTACATCTACATCGTATGTCATTTGCTGCTAGCCAAGCCTTTCTGCTTTGCCGCTGAGCCCCAACTCACGAATCGCTCTTCAACCGCCACCAAGGTATGGAAGGGTGATCAACTGTACATGCAAGCCTAGGACTCAGCATACTGCTGTCGAAGCACCATCCATGCCAGTTTCACATCCCTCACATCTCACATTCCACTCCAAATTTAACGGTCAACACCAACTTCCACAAGCACTCACTTGTTGGCAGCAAGCCACGCCAGCCCAGCGTCCACATGGGCATCAAACAGGCTGTAGATGTACGCCCGGAACTGTGGGGCCAGCATGGGCAGGCTGCCGTGCAACGTCTTGTCACACCACGTCCGCACAGCAGGCCTCCAACCAAGCTCCTCCAGGGCGAGGTACACCTGCGTGTGCAGAATGTGTGTTTGGTGTTTGGTGAGTTTGTGGGTGTGTATATAGGGCGCTCGTGGGTGCATGTCATGGCCTGAATGCACTGCACAGATCTCACAGCAGTAGACTGATTTATCCAGGCTTTCTAAACGACTTGACATCTGTTTTCGTGCACCGAAAACTGCTTTTGTTCATACTTGCAAATGCACGCCTTGACCTACACCACATTTTGAATGGTAATAATCATGTGTGTGCGTGCCTTGCAGGTGCATGCGTACAAGGCACCATTCACTGCCAAGCAATATCAGGCCACACGCACGATGGCACCGCAACTGACAATAGCTTGGACAGCCACCGCACGGCCCTGAAATCTAATTGCAACCTAAGAAACGTATACTACCAAACCCTTGCAATACTAGGAGATCAACATCAATAAGCCGCACGTACCATGCCACAACGACTGACAGTGGCCGGGGAAGCTACTGCAAGGTCCTGGACTTCAAACACCATGCGCATGGTCACGGGGTTCAGCTTAATACGCTCTCCGTTGGGCAGGCACAGCGTGCAGTTGTCGTCCAGCACTGTGTGTGTTGAGTGTGTGTTGAGTGTATGTATACGTGGGGGCGTGAGTGTTTATGTGTGTGTATGTGTGAGTTGTGAGAGTATTTGAGTGAGAACATTGAGGTTGGTTGTGTCTATAATTGAGCTTACTCATCTGCAGGCGTCCAGTGTCCAGAGCTGTGTAAATATGTATCAAAAGTGCGCCAACTCCACTATGAGTGCAAATTGAAGTCATGATTAACTAGCAGAACAAACTTATTGCATCAGTAAAATGCACTAAGGGGTTGCATCTAGTACCTACACACAGGCATGCACAAGACACTCGCACCCTCATATACACCATAGGCATAGCGTGTGCGTTTTTGGGACGCTGGTAGCAGAGCACACAGTTGTTTACTCAATTGCTTGCTGACTAATGCCTGCTTACTTTCATGGCAAATGACAAGTCAGATATGGAGTGTGAAGTCTTGAACTGCGGCAAGGAGCTTGTGATGTGGCTTATGAATAGGTTTGGCTCATTCCTGCAAAATCCCACACATTTAATGCAACAGAACCAGAGATATAGCTGCTGAGTTCAGTGTATAACACATGAACTCCAGTTCTTGTAGTGCAGCAAACGTAATATGCTGCTTTATTTCTCTTGCTTCTAATCTGTGTTTCTTTGTTGTTTCTCCATTCTTTTATTTCCTTGGTAATAAACTCCCCACCTACAGCATCACACTGTTCTTGACCCACACCTCCCGGCACCCCTCTGCTGCACACCTGTGTTCATGTTCTCGATCCACATGGTGTCAATGGGTCCATCAAACACAATCCATTTCTTCTCGGGGGTGGCGTCGTTCACGGCTGAGCGAATGAGAGTAGATCCCAGGCCGTCCATCCACTCCCCTGTGAGGCTGTTGTACTGACCGTACAGCTCCCCCATAGTGATGCACTTGGGGTTGAAAGGGAAAGTGTGCGTGACCTGCGTACCCGTATGTTTCAGGGTGGTGGTGAGTGCAAAACAGTCTGAGCATGCTGGTGTGTGTTTGAGGTTATGCATGCTTAATCAGGTGCACACTGGAAGGGTTCCCACAGTGTGCTGCTCTGTCCACTCTAGTATGCAAGGTGTGGACAGCCTGGAAAGTCTCCAGGCTCTGTCCACTCTAGTATGCAAGGTACGTTGACAGCATAGAAAGTCCCCAGTCCCAAGTTCTCGTGTGTGACACGAGACTCACTTTGCTTTGGGCAAACAATTGTGAAGGTAGCAAGCTAATTGCTTGTCGGCACGCCTGAGCGTTGCGTTTTTACTTTGGGGTGCGCTTTCTTACTGCCTTTGCAACTTGTTACTACTGATGCAAAAGCATTCCGGCTGCCCCACCTGGTGCGCATCGATATTGCTGTTCAGATTGGTCTTGAGGTGAGTGAGGGCTCCTTGAAGCGTGCGGTAGCACTGAGACTTGCCACCCCCAGAGGGCCCCACAATGACCACACCAAAGCGAACCTCCATGGTGTCGAATAGCTGTATGATCTGTGAATGAGTGTTTGTGTGTGTTTGTGTTTGTTTTTGTGTGTGTTTGCGAGCCTCAACAGACACCAATACCTGCATCCTCACATCTTCACCCTTGGGACGCAAACGTGAGATATGCTGCCTTGCTTATAACAGAACCCTTGGCACATGAACTCTCATAATGTCGATGACGTATCCCTTGATTGTGATGCGCCTTACCTTCGTGACATATGCCTCAGGGCACTGCAAGCCCCTCTCCAGCAGCACGTCATGCACGGCTTTCTCAAGCACACCGTGGTCCTGGCTTGGCACCGTTACGCTGGGAAATAGGTCTCGGATAATGTTCTGGAACAACTCCACGTCGTCAGCCTGGCAAGTGACAATGACAGAAGTGCAAGCGCTTGAATGTATGTGCGTTTGTGTGTTTTTCAAGGTATCTGTGTTTTTGTTGTGTGTATGTGTGCTGTGGCAGCAAACGCATGTGCTGACGGTAGAATATGCGAGGTGCCTCCTTGGTTAGGCGACCACTTTGCACACATCAATTTGACACAACGCAACTAGTTGTATTTGTTTAGGCTTTCTCTTAGCATCTTTTCCTTGTTTCACACATCCGTGCATTCCCAAAAAAACATCCACACTCGCGCGCGCACACACACACATACACACACACACATGCACTAAAACACCAACGTATACTCACATTGCAGGCTAGCCACAATGAAGCCTATTGCACCTACCAGGAACTTGGGTAGATTGGAGTCCCTCATCGCTCGAATCAGGACCACGTCCTCAGATAAGTTGGGGTTGCTGCGCTTTAATGACCCGGCCATGACGAGCACACTCTTCACAGCACGCATGCCAAAGTCATAGTGATCCTGTGCACGGATGAGGTGGCAAACAGGGTCGGAGTTGTAATAGCCCATCGTGAGAGGCAAAGGAGCTAAGAAAACTCAATAAAAAAAGACATGCGGAACAACGCAAGCTCTTCCTTGGCTAACTGCTCCTAGAAGGACATGATTGTAAAAGCCAACACCCAGCTGCTCAGATGATACAGGGTTGTGGTCGTCTTTCTGGCCCCTAGGCAATTGTTGGACCTACCCTTTTTACGTCAGTTGAACCTTTGTATTTGAAATTCAGTACTGCGCAGCATTTACATCAAGTTCAAATCAAGCTTCTGAACCCATACCCCTCTTATGGCAACCTTTGATTTCTTTCACACCCACCTGTTGTGACAGCTGCTCAGAGGACAGCTTGTACAGGTTGACCATCTTGCGGCTGAGGGTCTTGGAGTCCTCAAAGCCTTCACTGAAGAGCATGACTTCCGCCACAAGAGCATAGTCAGGAATCATCATGGCCATGGGACGGAACAGAGCCTGCGTTTGTGTGTGCATGTGCATGTGCATGTGCATGTGCATGTGCATGTGTATGTGAATGCATGTATATGTATGTGTGTGCATGTGCACGTTTGTGTGTGTGTGTGTGTGTGTGTGTGTGTGTGTGTGTGTGTGTGTGTGTGTGTGTGTGTGTGTGTGTGTGTGTGAAGGTGAACGTGAGTAAGGCATGTAAGAACTTGATTTCTGTCAGAAACTCTAGCTGGAAAATGAAGAAGGGTGTATATAAACAGGCTTCACAAAAGCAGTCTTTAGGCAGTACGTGAATTAGGTACTAAATTTGAACCATAATAAATGCTGGATCAATGAGCTTTGCTTGGACCCTCTCTTGGAGTATTCTGATGTGCGTATTTTGGCACAGAGGCAGAACTTGTGACACCAGAAAAAACACACGATGCTCAGTCTGTTTAAGAGCAGCCATGAGCGGCCTTAGTGACTTACAGTAGCCTTTATGGTAGCCAAAGGCGTCTAGCCAGAAAACAGATGAGCACAGAGTGCGATTCAGTAAATTGTTTGCCCAGGAAGTATGGAAACCATGTCCCAACGCCTTCTCCCCCTTCTTCCTCCCAAGTGAATGCAACCGTTCAGCTATCACACAAAACTCACACCCCAGCCAAGGAACCCACCTTGAGGTTGTCAGGCAGCTCTGTACGGCCAGCATAGCCAGGGTTCATAGTGATGAACACGCCACACGTGGGCTGCATTTTGATGATCCTGCCCTCAAAGTTAAAGGAGGCTTGCTTGCTCTTGAGGGCATTCTGAATGGTCAGCAGCTGCTGAGCCACCACGGACAGCACCTGTATGTGGTGTAGATTTCAGTTTGTGTGTATGTGTGCGTATGTATGTATGTATAAATATAATGGTGAGCAAGTGGTGGAAAAGTGTGTGTGGGCTGTAAGCGTAAAAACACATTTCTGTTGCATTAGCAAAAGTAACAACTCTGATTTATCCAGAGCATACCAGAATATTATATCTCTTAGTTACCTTCAAATCAGCAGCACCCCACCTCAATGTCAATGCGGTTGAACTCATCAAAGCAGGCCCAGGCGCCACACTGTGCCAAGCCGCTGAAGAATTTGCCCTGGTGTGTGTGTGTGTGTGTGTGTGTGTGTGTGTGTGTGTGTGTGTGTGTGTGTGTGTGTGTGTGTGTGTGTGTGTGTGTGTGTGTGTGTGTGTGTGTGTGTGTGTGTGTGTGTGAGGG
>Ga0307974_1000558_pt1 | contig 23277 bp, 31 predicted proteins | sample OrgLakmetagen784_FD_201812 | JGI IMG/M metagenome (GOLD analysis project Ga0307974, IMG submission 201812) | Saline water microbial communities from Organic Lake, Antarctica - #784 | ecosystem: Environmental > Aquatic > Non-marine Saline and Alkaline > Saline | place: Antarctica: Organic Lake... | reverse complement strand
ACTGCGATGTGGAGTTAGGGTTAGGTTCAGGGTTTGGAGCAATATAATGTTGTCCTTGTCGTACTGCGATGTGAAGTTAGGGTTAGGTTCAGGGTTTGGGGCAATATCATGTTGTCCGTGTCATACTGCGGTGTGGAGTTAGGGTTAGGTTCAGGGTTTGGAGCAATATCATGTTGTCCGTTTTATACTGCGATGTGGAGTTAGGGTTAGGTTCAGGGTTTGGAGCAATATAATGTTGTCCTTGTCGTACTGCGATGTGAAGTTAGGGTTAGGTTCAGGGTTTGGAGCAATATCATGTTGTCCGTGTCGTACTGCGATGTGAAGTTCGAAAAATATGAAAACGCTTGTAATATAAACAATACAATATAGAAAAGCCATTTATAATAATATCAAACCACCTGCTGATTGTAGATTGGGGGACTTGATGCTGCACAAGAGCAACGTTTTATCACAGCTTGTGTTTATTGCACACCACTGAAATGAGAGGCCCCCCTCGCTGACGTGCCTCTCAATGCAGGAGACCAATCACAATTACGCAGCATTGCAGTATCCCAGGTAAGTATTCTGGTATACGTAAAGTATTGTGACGTATACACATACGTATACGGTACCGCATACGGAATAGGCTCGGAATACCGCATACCGGAATAGGCTCGGAATACCGCATACGGACCGCATACGGTATCGCATACGGTATACTTAGAGTATTGTGATGTATGCACACTTTAACAGCATCAGTCGAATCATCACCACCAATCCCCATCATGCGGATTCGGTGTGTTGTCCTTCTTCTTCAACACCTCAAAAAGGCTTGTGTGCACGAGCCACTCTACTCAATAAAAAAGCCTCCTTACCAACAAGCACCTGTAGAGCCAACCTTAACGAACCTCGTGACTCACCACTCCTCATCCGTGCATTGCATGAAGACATATCTCTTGCACTCAATATTCTCACGAAGATCCACACACACACACACACACACAAACACACACACATCCCTAAAACCCACCTCAACCAGCCTCTTCACAAAACCTCCGTCTCCCAGGACACGCTTGGCTGTGTCCCAGTCAGCCCTCTCGCCCAGCACAGTACACACACCCTCCATAGTGAGCTGGGAAGCACATGCAAGGTTAGTGAGTGTGTGTTTTTATTAGTTTGTTGCTGCGAGTATTGTTGGGTTTGTCAGCTCATGCAGACGTGGTAGGGTCTGTGTGAATGTAGCCAGAAGAAATGACATTTGGATGGCGTGTGATCCTAATTGTGCCAGCTTATGCAGACGTGGTAGGGTCTGCGTGAATGCAGCCAGAAGCAAGAACATTTGGATGGGCGTGTGATCCTGGAAGGAAAAGCTTTCTATTGAACTCACCATCACCAGAGCCGGTGGCTTTGAAAATGACTTAATTTCGATGATGTCATTTTTGTTCAGGCCAGCCAGTGCCTTCTCGGCGTCCTCCAGAGCAGGCAGGACCTGTTAACGAACATACAAGCGTAGCATATATGTATATGTTTATATGTATGTAAACATGTATTTGTGCATGTGTGTGTGTATATGTGTGTGTGTGTGAGAGAGTTAATGTGAGTGTGTGTGTATGTGTGCACGTGTGTACTTTTATTTGCAAGAGTTCATTTCCTCAAGATCCCCAGCACACATGACAGCAAGCTTCTGACGCTTCCAACTTATGGCATGCACAACACCAAATGCCTCATATATACACTAAAGGGATATTTTAACATTCTTCCTGTCCTATTTCAGCTCCCCGTGAATCATTGTTTACCTCCATACCTATTCACACCTTCATCAACATAAAGAAACCGTGCTTTCCTCTTTGCCTGAATCACCTCAGTTTGTGCTCACACCACTCTCATCAATCATACCTGGTAGGAATTTGGGCAGAGAAGCCAGCCAGGACCTGGTAAGAAATTGCGAAAAATACCCAACACCGGACTTGTAGCTGAATCTCACATGTTCTAGATCCCTCTGGGCATCGTCCTTCAGGTGCTGAGTTTCAGCCTGCTTTAACTTGACCTCCACCTCCTCTTCCACAACAGTGCGGCGGATGGCCTTTGCATCAGTACGCTCTGCATCCACCTGTGTGTGTGCAAGACGCAGACGCACACAAATACGATAGTGAATTGGTATCCCCCACGCAATCTCTCTTTACACACAATTAAGAGGCGAACGACTTTAAGAGGAAAAACTGCACAGGCAGCGAAATCTACTCCTCACAATATCAAGGAAAAGGAGCCACTTTGGTAACAGGTACCATAAAACAAAAAAAAGAAATCATCTCAGCGCTCTGAGAATATTTGTACGCACGACACAGGCATAAACCTGAATATGCATACATTAAAAACGTTATAGATGGTGTACTTTGACATTTATTCTGGGCAAACATCCATTCTTTGACTCACCAAAACACATTTCAATGTTTCTTTCATAATTTCAGCTACCAAACAGCAATTCGTGACTCACTTCTGTGCAAAAACCAGCCTGGAAGTGTCATTGCCTTTCTGTTCTCTCCAAGGATTCCAAACACAGAAATGCAGCTCCCCCTAAAAGTATATAGCATGCAATCGAATATCTCCCTGGGCCTTAGCCATCCTCCTTTTATTCAGCAGACGCTGCATGGCCTATGTAATCTCAGCCCAAAACAACCGTAGCTGACTCACCTCCCATTAAAATTAACACGTAATCCACCAAAAACCGCGTGCCTCTTTTCTACTCAGCCAGGATGGGCTACTTTCAGCTCACTCATTCTCTGCCATAATTCAAACATGCTTTCACCAGAAGAAGCCTTCATGTCAAGGGTCGGCCAGAGCCATATATATACGGTGTATATAAGGTATTTTTGGCAGGAAAACGACCAAACATACGGTCGTAAACGGTGTATATATATATATGATTCTAGCCAACCCTTTTAATTTTTGTTGTTGCTGCGTACCTGAGTCAATAGGCGCTGTGTGTCTTTAGTCTTCTCAGCCAGAATGGGCTGCAGCTCACTCAGCTCTCGTTGCATGCGGTCCACCACAATGTTTGTTTCTTGCAGCTTGGCCAAACCATTGAGCAGACGATCACGTGCCATGGCCATTTCCTGTGTGCCACGCCATCCAGAAAATTCAAAATGTAATACGCAGTAAAGCACTGCGCCATTCACGTTCCATGGCATTCCCTGTATGCGAAGCACTGCAACGATCACGTGCCATGGCCATTTCCTGTGTGCCACACCATTCAGCAAACTCAAAGTGTAATATGCAGTGAAGCACTGCAACGAAAACATTCCATGGCATTCCCTGTGTGCGAAGCACTGCAACGATCACGTGCCATGGCCATTTCCTGTGTGCCACGCCATTCAGCAAATTCAAAGTGTAATATGCAGCAAGGCACTGCAACGATCAAGTGCCATGGCCATACCCTGTGTGCAGAGCACTGCATCAATCACGTGCCATGGCATTCCGTGTGTGCGAAGCACTGCCAGATCACGTGCCATGGCAATACCCTGTGTGCGGAGCACTGCATCAATCACGTGCCATGGCCATACCCTGTGTGCCACACCATTCAGCAAATTCAAAGTGTAATATGCAGTGAAGCACTGCAACAATCACGTGCCATGTCCATACCCTGTGTGCGGAGCACTGCATCAATCACGTGCCATGGCCATACGCTGTGTGCCACACCATTCAGCAAATTCAAAGTGTAATATGCAGTGAAGCACTGCAACAATCACGTGCCATGTCCATACCCTGTGTGCGGAGCACTGCATCAATCACGTGCCATGGCCATACCCTGTGTGCCACACCATTCAGCAAATTCAAAGTGTAATATGCAGTGAAGCACTGCAACAATCACGTGCCATGGCAATACCCTGTGTGCGGAGCACTGCATCAATCACGTGCCATGGCATTCCCCGTGTGCGAAGCACTGCAATGATCACGTTCCATGGCATTCCCCGTGTGCAGAGCACTGCAACAATCACGTGCCATGGCCATACTTTGTGTGTGAAGCACTGCAACAATCACGTGCCATGTCCATACCCTGTGTGCGGAGCACTGCATCAATCACGTGCCATGGCCATTTCCTGTGTGCGGAGCACTGCATCAATTACGTGCCATGGGTTTTTCTTAAGAGAAAGATGTTAAGGTGAACGAGGCGCACATCTGAAGATCAATTACATGCCGCGCTTTCCTCAGGAGAAAGATGTTAAGGTGAACAAGGCACACATCTGAAGGTCACTCACGTGCCGTGTTTCTCTCAAGAGTGAGATGTACAGGTGAATGAGGCTCACATCTGCAGGTCACTCACATGCCACATGCCGCGTTTTCCTCAGGAGGAAGATGCTACAATGAATGAGGCTCACATCTGCAGGTCACTCACGTGCCGTGTTTCTCTCAAGAAAGAGATGTACAGGTGAAAGAGGCTCACATCTGCAGGTCAATCACATGCCGCGTTCTCCTCAGGAGAAAGATGTTGAGATGAATGAGGCTCACAACTGCAGGTCACTCACGTGCCGTATTTCCCTCAGTAGAGAGATGTACAGGTGAATGAGGTCCAGGTATGACTTTGGGGTAACGTAATATTGGCGGCGCAGCTCTGCGTAGTATGCCTCTGCCGTGCTTGACACACCCAAGTGTATGTCCACACACATGGAGGAGATGGCGGCGTTGACCAAGTCGCCGCCCAGTTGCTACATGCGCAAACAAGGAGAGCAAAGCTGTCATGAATCCCTTGTGGGCAAGCAGATTGTGTATTTTTGATTCATATGTGCATGTGTGTGTGTCTACGGATATAAAAGGAATGACAGTGTCATGTCTGGTCTCCTTTTTGTTGCTACATAGCAAGAGGAGGAGGCTTGCAGTCGTTTCCGTGACTTATTCACTTAATTCACAATGACTTCCGTTACTGCGTTCCTTGGCACATGCCTAGAGTTGGCATCCGCTGCCTACCTTCCCCACCAGAAACTTAGGATCGGACAAAACTGTACATTTGAACAATGCGCGGCAATGCAATTGAAGGTGTTCTTACATCTACGTACTCACGATAAAATAACAACTTTACGTACTTATGATAAAATAACAATTTTATACAACATCGCACGTAGATGTGTCGAGCCATCCCTTCACGTGACTGGAGTGCTGATATGCATATAATCAAACAAGCATTGCCCCTAAAGTCCCGAGGAGCGTGTGTGATGACAATGCTATATATATTTATGCGGCTTAACCATGCACATGACTGTGCACAACCCACCTGAGACTCCAATAAACGAGTGCTCACACTCTTCAGCGCCTCTGCTGGCCAAGGACTAAACCAGTCGATGGTGCAGCAGCTGATGAGAGATGGGTACTGCAGACAACAATTGCATGCAATGTTTGTGAATAGCCATGAAGGATATCACTGCCAGAAATTGTCAAGGGTGCAGTCATTGACAAGGAGGCGTACTGCAACCAGTATGTACGACTGTCACAATAAAGGCACCGCTTGCACATTATCAATGAGGATTCATGAGCATACACAAGGAAGAGCAATGCCAACGTGTTGAGCAGCAGCAGTTCATGGCGGAGAAATATAGGAGAACTACACCCTTATATTATTATATTAAAGAAAGTGTGGGCATTGTGATGCGCGGTTGATAGCTGAAAATTTTTATGGGTATCAGCACCTGTCTATAGAATAGAAGGAGCGCTAAAATGTGTCAGGAACATAAGGCTTCAATGGGGATACTTGCATTAGGCCCTAAACTAGGGAAAGGGTCATAATTTCAGAGGAGGGAAGCTCCTAAAAGTCCTGTGGATATGCAATCGAGTCCTGTGGATTTGCAATTAACCTTTGTGGATATGCAATCGAGTCCTGTGGATTTGCAATCAACTCCTGTTGATATGCAATCGAGTCCTGTGGATACGCAATCGAATCCTGTGGATATGCAATCGAGTCTTGCGAATATGCAATCGAGTCCTGTGGATATGCAATCGATTCCAGAAGAAAGAGAGGCACTTGGATACACTGTGGACACACAACCAAATTCGGAAGTGGAGGGCACGTATATGTCTTGTAAACATGCATCCAAATGCAAAGGAGCAAGGGACTCCAGCACACGCACACACACACGCACAAACACACATACACACATACACACACTCACTTGGCGGCACCGCGCACGGAAAGACTCCCCCACCGGACTCATGGCCAGTACGATGTGGAGGTGGTCACGCACGCGGTTGATGAACGCAGCCCACATGGCATCGCGCGTCTCTGCCACACCTTGCTTGTTGATCCACGGCCTGTGTGGCGTGCGTTTTGTGTGAGGTGCTGGTGTGAGTGAGCGTGCGCTTTCAAAAGCACCTCAACGCCACGGCAGTTGGGTATGTGCTTTACATGTAGGCAGCTTGTAGCGTGTCATTAACATTGTAGCCAGCATATGTTGCTAGGTGGCAAAATTGGGTGTGCGTCCTTTACGTGTAGGCAAATTGTTGCGTGCCATGGACATTGTAGCCAGCATATTGAGCTTACTGTGGTGATGGTTCTGTTTTTTGTATTGACAAGATTGCATTGTGATGTTGCTGATGCATTGAAACCTTGCTAGGTGGCAAAATTGGGTGCGTGCTTTACATGTAGGCAGAATGTAGCGTGTCATGGACATTGTAGGTAGCATATGTTGCTAGGTGGCAGAATTGGGTGCGTGTTTTACGTGTAGGCAGATTGTTGCGTGCCATGCACTTGTAGCCAGCCTATGTTGACGCTTACTGTTGATGGAACTGTTCCTCGTACTGACAAAATTGCATTGTGATGTTGCTGATGCATCAAAACCTTGCTAGGTGTCTTAGCGGCAAATTTTTATGATGCCTGCTTATAGCCGCCTGTGGCAGCAAAAAAGGGACAAACTATTTCTGCGAGGCACGCAAAGTAGTCATCTCGGCTAATTAATTCATTCATTTCATTTACGTACATGTGCTGCCTTCTTATTGCGTTTTGCCTTCCAAGTACAGAAACACGTGAACTTAAAGGACATGAAATCAAGTATTATCTTGTATGCTATTTCCAACGAAGGACTCTCACCGGATGTCTGAGTAAATACGCTCCCGTTCGTCTGCAGGGAAGAGGCCTGTGATCTCGCCACTATTGAGCATGTTGTTGATGTCCTCCACAAAGGACTCGCTCACGATGTGGTTGTCCGTGAACAGGAAGGCCACGTGCCGTCCCTCCACTCCAGCAATCCTGTGAGTGCATGTAAAAGGATGAATGCATTTAAAAGGATGAATGTATTTAAAAAAGGATGAATGCAATTTAAAGGATGAAGCAGTGATAGCATACTCTACCCACCCCAGCAATCCTGTGAGAGCATGCATTTAAAAGTATAAAAGTACAAAGCAGTACACACACACATGCACGCACATACACACACACACACACGCACACGCACACGCACACACAAGGTTTCGCCAGCATACTGTGATGTGTACTTATTAAAGGATGATGCAGCGATAGCATGTTCTCAAAAAGATACATCTTTGCAGTGGAAGGTTGCACTTTACCGAACGTTGTTTAGACTCTCACGGATGTAAGGTCAGCGCATGCGGATAGGCAAGGCAGTTGTGAACAATGTGTAGGCTGTTGCAGACGGTATCATATGAATAATAATCAATGTATTTAAGAAAAAGATGTATCTGCAATAAGGTTGCGGTTTTGCGCTAGCTGTCAGAGAGAGAATCTTTGTGCCGCTTTAAACGACGTTCCCAAATTACGAGCACGACATCTTATTGCCGCAGTAGTGAAGCTGAACACTGCAAAGAAGCTTTGCGCCGCTTTAAACGACGTTCCCAAATTACGAGCACGACATCTTGTTGCTGCAGTAATGAATCTGAACACTGCAAAGAAGCTTTGCGCCGCTTAAAACGACGTTCCCAAATTACGAGCACGACGTCTTATTGCTGCAGTAGTGAAACTGAACACTGCAAAGAAGCTTTGCGGCATTTTAAACGACGTTCTTAAATTACGAGCACGACATCTTATTGCCGCAGTAGTGAAACTGAACACTGCAAAACTTCACCATATGCTGAACTAGAATGCATCAAGGAGACGCTTTGAGCAAGTGCACCAAACTTACTTGTAGAGCTTCTTGATGCTCTCTCGAAACTCTGTTAGCCCATAGTTACGCGTGAGCTCGATGGAGAAGCACTGCAGGGTCATTGCATTTGCACATCAACTTTACTGTGATGAAAGTAGAAGAAATGTTTGAAAAGCCACCATTTGCCACACAAACAGGCACATTCTCCCATTGGCTGTCCTGCATTGGGTTAAACATTGTTAGACAAGGTATGCTTCATTGTAATATAATGAAAGCTAGCATCTGCTCGATAGTTTCATATCCAAGAGGGAGGGACACAGAGGCAAGACATACCCACAGCAAATTTCTTCTCTCCTTCACATTACTGATCAGATAATATGCACGCACACACAAACATCATGGCATGCAAGTGATGTGTGTGCAACAACAGTCCACACATGCTACAGTGTGAAATTGTAATGATATAAGTGTCTAAAGGAGGACAAAGCACAGCTTTTCACGCCACCTTCTCTTTGGACACTAGCTAGCTACGGGGCCACGTCATTGAGGAAATGATCACTTTTAAACTTGCATCGACCAGGCTCAGCACGTGGAATAAAACAGCAGAGCAACGCATATCTGTGTTTGACTGATGAACGCTGCACACACACACGCACACACACACGCACACACACACACACACACACGGACAAACACACACACGCACACACGCACACACACACACCCACGCACCCACGCACACACACACACTCACACTGCTGCGTGAATTAAAACAGCAGAGCAGTACATACCTGTGTTTTACTGATGAAGGCTGCGAAGCGAGTCAGGCTCTGCTTGCCTGACCCACCCACACCCACAAGCATAGCACTCCCTCGCGGCTGGAGCAGGATGCGTGCAATGCGGCTGATGTGCTGCACAGCGTCCATGAAGAACACTGCAGTGGCAAACACAAAAGTTGGATGTACATTGCGTCGATGTTCAAGGTGGCTGCTTCTGATGCATGTAATGCGGCTGATGTGCTGCACAGGGTCTATGAAGAACACTGCAGTGGCAGAAACAAAAGGTGGATGTATTTGGAAGAATATAGGTAGCTTGTTATGATGCGTGCATTGTTGATGATGTGCTGCTTAGCACCGTTGGAAAGATTGCAGTGGCAGGGCAATTGCCAGAAAGGAGAGTGCCGTCCTCCCAAGGCACAATTCACGTCAAGAAACAAAGGCCAGTAACAAACAAAATGAACACTATTCCAGAACACTTACCCAGGTGCAGAGGTGCTGTGTGCTCCAAATTATACTCCTCCAGGTAGTTGGTCATGAGGTTGGTGAGCTGATTGAAGTCCCCCCCAACCTCCTCGTACGTCCGCTTCTCTCTGGGAGCCCCCATTTGCATGTAGTCGCCTGTGCGTAACACCATGCTGCAATCATATGTTGTTCAAGCACCAAATTACCTGTCCTCAATCAATCAGGCAAGGCCGCATGTTATCTCTGGCCGCATGTTATCTCTGGAATAGACAGAACGGTCAATAGACACAATGGTATACACAGAATGGTATACAACTAATGGTATACCAAAAAAACACAATAAAGTCAGCTTGATAGATGCTTTCATGTCGCAGACCCGTACTTCCAATCAAGTTGTACTATTTCCTTAGATGTTATCCCATTCGCGCAGGGGGCCTTTGTCCCCCTTCATGCCGATGTTGTAACCCCGGTTTTTTTCAATCGAGTTGTAATTCTGATTTTGGAAAAGGATATCCCAATTGCCCGGGGGGCCTTTGAGAAAGTCTCGTCCAAAGGCAAGTACCCTCCATAAGCCCTCCTATACAACTCTCTCCCCTTTGACTTCTTCAAGCACGATTCCTTGGCCAAGGGGCCTTTGAAAGAGTCTCATTTCAAGGCAAGTACCCTTTATGAGCCCCCCTATAAAACTCTCTCCCTTTGACTTCTTCAAGCACGATTCCTTGGCCAAGGAGCCTTTGAAAGAGTCTCATTTCAAGGCAAGTACCCTCCATGAGCCCCCCTATACAACTCTCTCCCTTTTGACTTCTTCAAGCACGATTCCTTGGCCAAGGGGACTTTGAAAGCGTTTCACCGAAAGATATGTACCCTCCATGAGCCCTCCCAAGACAGCCTAGAGCATACATCCTCCTCATTTGCTTCATTTCTAGGGTTGGCCAGAACCGTATACATACATCGTATATAGCCGTATATTACGCAAAACCCCTGCCAGAAATACCGTGTATACACCGTACCTATTATATACATGGTTCTGGCCAACCCTAATCATTTCACGAGAACCTCTACCCAAGGGATCTTTCAAAGCGACTTACCAAACATAATTTCGTTGCCTGGGCCAAACAGTGCCTCGTACTCCTCCCTCACTTCGAACTTAGATTTGAGCATCTCGTACAGCATGCCCTTGAAGTAGTCCTTGTCCTCGTTGCAGATGAGCCTGTACATGTATACATGAGTGTCGTGTACTTCATTTTGATGTGCCCAGAACTTCAAACTTAGATTTGAGCATCTCGTACAGCATGCCCTTAAAGTAGTCCTTGTCCTCGCTGCAGATGAGCCTGCACATGTATGCATGAGTGTTGTGTACTTCATTTTAATGTGCCCAGAGCCATGGTGCATGAACGTTGAACATCTTGTACAGCAAGATTATGATGAAGCCATGCATACACTCATGCAACATTGTGGCCATGCACACACTCGTACAACATTGTGGTCATGCACACACTCATGCAATATGCAATATCGTAATTGATTGGCCCAGGCTTTCTTGAAGCAGTGCGCTGGAGGTGTGATGGGGAAATTGAGGTAGAAGTTCAGCCTGTAGACATAAAAGCACCCACTGGAAAATGTCCAAAGTCAATGCCCAAGCCTGTAGACATGAAGAATTTAATAAAAGAATAAATAAATTTTGAGTTACCAGATTGAGTTGAGTCACCAGATGATCTAGCCCTTGCAAGGTTTTCCCACATGTCGTGGAACGCACGCAACTTTGTAACCCACAGCGCCAAAAGAAAAGTGCGTTGGTGAGGAATGAGGGTGTACATGTACTGGGCTTACAAATGCAGTAGACCCACCTGTCGTGGAACACACACTTGTTTTCGTGCACCCACAGCCGCACGAGATAGACCCACCTGTCGTGGAACACACGCATGTTTTCGTGCACCCACAGCCGCATGAGTGTGACTCGTGGCTCAGGGCACTGACCAGGTCGAATGTCCAGGATGCCCTGCATGCAAGCAAGCGTGCGTGCTCCAGACATATCAGTTCAAAAGTGTCCAATGAAGAGTTGTTACATGGGGGCGTGCACAGAGTAGAAGTGACATGTGACTTTGAAGAGAGCAAACACGTGACTTTGAAGAGCAAAAGAGTTGAAAAGAGAGTAAAACAATCATGTGAGTTTATGAGGGCAATTGAGGCGGCATATTAGCTTGGTCGCAGTGAGTCCTATGATAAATTAAAGAGCTGCTCAAGCGGCCTTTTGGGGGTCTGGATCAGTGAAGGTGGCAATGTGTACAAGTATAATGTAGTTGCAGCAACCACTGCAAGAAGCCCACGCTCAGCTTAACGAAGCACCACGCCCACACACCTTGCACATTTCAGACACACGCCTTCCAGGTTCCAGGTTTGATGAGTCTTGGCACTAAATCGCCATCAAACTGTCACTCAAAGTACACGACCATTTAAGAGCGCGTCTCATCCACGCACCTTGCACATTTCAGACACACGCCCTCCAGGTTCAATGTTCAATGAGTCTTGGCAGTAAACACCATCAAACTGTCACCTAAAGTACACAACCATTTAAGAGCGCGCGTCTCATCCACGCACCTGGAACACTTTGGACACATATCTCAGGTTAAAGGTGAAGTGACCTAATTTACACGACCATTAAAAGTCTCACTTGGAACACTTTGGACACATCTCTCAGGTTAAAGGTGAAGTGACCTAATGTACACAACCATTTAAGAGCGCGCGTCTCATCCACACACCTGGAACACTTTGGACACATCTCTCAGGTTGAAGGTGTAGTGACTTTTGGCAGGGGTGGGCAGCAGCTCATTGGCGATACGCAGGTACACCTCCACAGCAGAACTGACCATTGGTTTGAGCATACGGTTCTTGGCCTCTGTTTGGTGTACAACAGGGAAGGGTCGGTGCAAGGTTAGGTGTGGTTGAACACAGATGCTCTTAAAATGTTAAGTCTAGTGGCAGGGGAGTTGGATAATACCTGGAGCTGAAGTAGCTCCTTTTTTAGAGCAAGCTGTTTTCTCAAATTGATGTGGCTGCCTGTTCTCGATTCGGAGTGGGGAGCGAGCTCCCTTGCTGCTAACCTGCTTCTTGCCAGTCATCGCATGTTAAGGAGCAGGGAAATAGAAGAGCAAGACGTGGGAAGTAGTAACGCACTGGCCCCTTGTAGTAACGCACTGGGAAGTAGTAACACACTGACACCTTGTATTTTAAGTTTAGATGAACATATCACCTTGTGTCCAAGTTTAGATGATCATGGCACCTTGTGTCCAAATTTAGATGAATATGGCATTTTGTGTCCAAGTTTAGATGAACATGGCACCTTGCTGCCAAGTTTAGATGATCATATCACCTTGTGTCCAAGTTTAGATGAACATATCATGCTGGTCGTCCGTGCTGGCACGCGCTCAAAAGCACACCGACGAGCACGAGCCAGCCTCACCCTATGCTTACTACTTTTATATGCTATATCATCGAGCACAATTTATGTTTGCTTGGCAACTTGTACCTGCAGTGAAAAAAGTGGCTACAACAACCGCTGAGGAGGGCGGAGGAGATTTGACGCACTTCCATACACACATATATACAAGCTTAAGCCAGCCTCAGCCTGCAGTACACTTATACACTTATACCTGCCTAACACACTTGTACCTGCGGTGAAGAAGATGTTAACGAGACCGCCCAGGATGGTGGAGAAGACGTGATGCACTTACATACACACGTACAAGCATAAGCCAGCCTCAGCCTGCATTGCACTTATACCTGCCTAACACACTTGTACCTGTGGTGAAGAAGATGCGAAAGAAACCGCCTAGGATGGAGGAGAAGACATGATGCACTTACATACATTTACATACACTTGCATACGCTCACATACACGTACACACACTTACATACACAGCATGACCCAGCCTCACTCTTGTAGCACACTTATACTCGTCTATCACAAAGAGTACCTGCGATGAAGAAGGTGTCAAAGATACCGCCCAGGATGGTAGAGAATACGTGATGCATTTGCATACACTTGCATACACTCACATACACGCACACACACACTTACATACACAGCATGACCCAGCCTCACTCTTTTAGCACACTTATACACGTCTGTCACAAAGAGTACCTGCGGTGAAGAAGGTGTCAAAGAAACCGCCCAGGATGGTGGAGAATACGTGACGCATGATGGTTTCAGAAGGCTGTGGTAGGCTGAGCATTGTGAAGTGACGAAGGAAGCGAGCGGACACATCCTGTGCGTTTGCATGCCGGTGGTGTGCAGTTAGTGATATGTGCGTGGTGGAGCAATTTGTAGTGACGTACAAAGTGAGCAGACATATTATGCGTGTGTGTGTGCTTGGGCGTAAATGTGTGAGTATTTGGTGTGTAGTGTATACTGCTGTGATGAGTGATGGTGCAGGCGTGGTAAAGTGATGTAGAAAGCGAGAGCAAACACGAGCTGTGCGTGAAAGTGTGCGAACAAGGGGCGTGTGCAGCTGCGATGAGTGATGGCGTTGGTGCGGTGAAGTGATGTAAAAAGCGAGCAAACACAAGCTGTGCGTGAAAGTGTGCGAACAAGGGGCGTGTGCAGCTGTGATGAGTGATGGCGTTGGTGCAGTGAAGCGATGTAGAAAGCGAGCAAACACAAGCTGTGCGTGAAAATGTGCGAACAAGGGGCGTGTGCAGCTGTGATGAGTGATGGCGTTGGTGCGGTGAAGCGATGTAGAAAGCGAGCAAACACGAGCTGTGCGTGAAAGTGTGCGAACAAGGGGCGTGTGCAGCTGTGATGAGTGATGGCGTTGGTGCAGTGAAGTGATGTAGAAAGCGAGCAAACACGAGCTGTGCGTGTAAGTGTGCGAACAAGGGGCGTGTGCAGCTGTGATGAGTGATGGCGTTGGTGCGGTGAAGCGATGTAGTAAGCGAGCAAACACGAGCTGTGCGTGAAAGTGTGCGAACAAGGGGCGTGTGCAGCTGTGATGAGTGATGGCGTTGGTGCAGTGAAGTGATGTAGAAAGCGAGCAAACACGAGCTGTGTGTGAAAGTGTGCGAACAAGGGGCGTGTGCAGCTGTGATGAGTGATGGCGTTTGTGCAGTGAAGTGATGTAGAAAGCAAGAGCAATTTCTGCACGTGGAGGGTCTAGTATTGTCAACGTAGCTCAGTGTAAAAATTATGGAGCACCTTCTGATAATAAGTGAGTGATGTGTGATAGTGGCATACGGATGAAGTAATTCCTACACGTGTTGCGTAGAGGAGGTGCGTATGATAGCTGGTGAAGCAAGGTTGGTGAAGCAAGGTCGGAGAAAATCAGATTATCGTGATATAACAGTTAATTTTGACGAAAAGGGCATTGCAACAGGGCGATGGTGGAGCAATCATGCGTCTTGTGCAAACTTTACTTCACTAAGTGATTCCATACTGGTGCACTTTATACCGACCACTTGGCAAAGCTTGAGGCTAACATGCACGAGCTGATCAGGTATTTCTCCGAAGGGTGTCGACACAGCAACACACACATTGTGTATGGTACACAACACCCCTAAACTTGCAACACACACATCGAATATGGTGCCCAGTCCTCTAAAACAAAGTGCAACAGACATCGATTACGGTACCCAATACCACTATACTTGCAACAAACACATCGAATATGGTGCCCAGTTCTCTAAAACTGAGTGCAACACACACATTGTGTATGGGACATAACACCCCTAAACTTGCAACAAACACATCGAGTATGGTGCCCAGTTCTTTAAAACTTGCAACAGAGACGTTGATTACGGTACCCAATACCCTTAAACTTGCAAAAAACACATCGAGTTTGGTGCCGGGTTCTCCATAACCTGCAGTGCTTGCTGTCGACTGCTGCACAATGCTGTAACATGCAGTGCTTGCTGTCGATTGCTGCACAATGCTGCAACATGCAGTGCTTGCTGTCGATTGCTGCACAATGCTGCAACATGCAGTGCTTGCTGTTGACTGCTGCACAGTGCGGTGAAACAACAAGCAGGTGCTCTAAACTCAGTGCTAGACACAGGTGGTAGCAGGCCTTTATTTCTAGCGCACTAGTAGCTGCCCTTAATGTTTAGCGCAATGGTAGCTGCCCTAAATGTTTACACAATGGTAGCTGCCCTTAATGTTCAGCACAGGTGATAGCAGCCCTGGAAGTCTGGTTCTACTACGTTTGCATCGTGAGATGGCGGTGGATTATTTACAAGCAAAGGAAAGAACACAGTTAAAAAGGAAGAGTGATATGGTAGATATCACTTTGCTTCACTTTGCTTCACTTCAAGAACTGGAGTTCAAATATTACACACTGAACTCAGCAGTTGTCTGTGGTCAGGCTAGACTTGTGAAGGTCGTGTTCTTAATCTGTCTGGTATCGTGAGTTGTTAGGAGGATCTCAGCTCTTTGGCAGCAGCAGCCATGTTTCCTTAAACATAGGGTTGGCCAGAACCATATATATATACAATGTACATACGGTATTTTTGGCAGGGAAATCACCATACATACGGTCATATACGGTGTATATATACGGTTCTGGCCAACTCTACTTAAACAATAACTGAGATTGGCGCTCAGCTCTTTGGCAACAGCGGCCATGTTTCCTTTAACCTTAACTGAGATTGGCGCTCAGCTCTTTGGCAACAGCGGCCATGTTTCTTTAATCATTATCTGATATGTGTTATCCCTGCTTGCGCATACACCCTATTTCACAACACCTTCCTGTGACTGCTGCCCACTGCACAATAAGTGGCTTTCTGAGAACCGCTGGCACTTGAATTGTTAACCCAGCTTGTAGTTGCAGGGGGTTTGCAGTACCCGGTAAAAAAGCGACCCAGCCTTGGTTGATGTGAAGAATGCTATTGGTGCATGCACATTGTTCTGTGACATTTATCAATCTAGTAATGTGACGTTGCAATATAACGCTTCTCAACCTGGCAACCTCCTTCCACATCTTCCTAGGGATTTGCGCAGTGGGCATTGCTCTTAAAATGTTGCACAACGTGCATTGCTCTCAAAATGTTGCACAACACGCATTGCTCTCAAAATGTTGCACAATGCACATTGCTCTCAAAATGTTGCACAGTGCGCATTGCTTTCAAAATGTCTAAATAAATTTCGCTTTTCCTACCTGACGCCCACCCCCTGGAGGCCCACAGGCTGCACACAGTGTGGTGTCCTGGATCCCCATCCAGTTCAGCTTCTTGCGGTCGTAAAAGCCCCTGCACGAAATGCACAGCAAAGTTTGCATGTGTGTTTGTGTAAATGTGTGGGTGTGCGTGCGTGCGTGCTCATGTGTGAGCACGTGTATGGTGGTGGGAGTTGAGCTTGCTTGAGAAAAAGCACGGATACTGCCTGACAGTCACAAGATTGAAGGATGATCAACAAAAAACCTGGTAAATGTATATGTTTATATATAGGGTTGGCCAGAACCATAAATATACGGTGTATATACGGGATTTTTGGTGGGGAAATCACCAATTATACGGTCATGTACGGTGTATATACATGAATCCCAAAATGTATTGGTCCAATGTTGACCCCCTGGCAAAAAAAGGGAATATTAGTTGACCCCCTAGTAGCCTCAGAGCTAGTAGCTTGGCGGCACTCCCAACTTCATGCGTACGTGTCATTCCAAATCTACTTCCTTGCTGAAAACACCGTAACAGACACGAAGCTGCTTTGTTGGTGCAGTCCAGAAACTGTCGATGTTCTAAACACACCCGTGGTCTAGGAGCTGGCGAAGAAGTTCGATGGGGGGCTGTGAGCCGTGCACTTCGCGCATAGGCATGTTGACATCATCCACAAACAGCACCATGTGGCGTTTTGCAGGCGGACCGTACCGCTGCTTGCGCTTGCGCTCGAGCTTACTCTCTATGATGGCCTGTGTTTGTGTGTGTGCGTGTGTGTGTGTATGTGTGTGTGCCTGTGTGTGTATGTGTGTGTGCCTATGTGTGTGTATGTGTGTGTGTGTGTGTGTTTGTGTGTGTGTGTGTGTGTGTGTGTGTGTGTGTGTGTGTGTGTGTGTGTGTGTGTGACCAAATGTCAATCGCAACCCAGTTTTAATTCATGTTTCATCGCAGAGGTTGCCAATTGTCAGTGTCAAGCAGCTGCTGCTCCATTGATTATAAATTTCCCACGAACACAACTCTAGCTGTGACATAAGAACATACATAGGGTTGGCCAAAACCAAACATAGGTACGTAATTACGGCGCGAATACGGTGCCTTTACCAGGAAGTATTATGTACAAACAATCAAGCACGGTGTGCGTATACGATTAAGGCCGACCCTAGACAAAAAAGTTGCTGGCAAACCTCACAACACAGTTCACCCTCACCCTTCCTTTTTCCAAAAGTGCCCGGTCCCTAATCACGCTGGATGTTTTAGCACTGCCAGCTTTGTTTTAATGTATTTAGATCCCCCCTTCCTACCTGCGTTGCCGCCGAGCTTGTCTGAGCGCTGAAGTTTATGATGACAGGCATGATCTGATTAGGCTCGTTGCCAGCTGCAAGGCTGAGGTTTGTCTCAGAAGGCCCGTTGGCACGCGTGTTCACTGCAATCAGCATCAGGCAGTTCTCAAGTGGTGTTTGTGCAACAAACGAGATTTGGCGGTGCACATACTACAGATTGGCACGCGTGTTCACTGCAATCAGCATCAGGCAGTTTTCATTTGGTGTTTGTGCAACAAACGGGATTTAGCGGTGCACATACTACAAATTGGCACAGGTGTTCACTGCAAAAAGCAGTGCATACAGGCAGTTTGTGTTGTTTGTGCCTACAAATGGAAATCTGGTGGCATCAGAGATGCAAATGTTACGCTGCCTAAACCTCTGCTGTGCCGTATACTTCATCCAGATGCTGCCAGCACTGGTAACACACTACCTGTGGGGGTTTTAATCAGCAATGTATCCCATCCTTGCTGTTAGCCACATTGAACCTACAATGCAAACTTTGCGGCCCCCCCAACACAAAAGCTTCCATTCCACCCATAAACTAATACTTGGAGAGGCTATTATTGATGAACATTATCCACCTCCACCGTACCATGCCAACTCTGCAGCCCCCCCACAAAAAAACAGCATCCTTTTCACCCATACACTAAATACTTGTACAGGCTATTATTGACAGGACATCATCCACTTCCACCGTACCATGCCAACTCTTCAGCCCCCCCACCAAAACAGCATCCTTTTCACCCAGAAACTAATATTTGGAGAGGCTATTATTGACGCAACATTATCCACCTCCACCGTACCATGCCAACTCTGCAGCTCCCCCACAAAAAAACAGCATCCTTTTCACCCATAAACTATAAACTAATAATTGTACAGGCTAATATGACAGGACATCCATTTCCACCGTACCATGCTAACTCTGCACCCCCCACCAAAACAGCATCCTTTTCACCCAATAACTAATACTTGTACAGGCTATTATTGACAGGACATCCACTTCCACCGTACCATGCCAACTCTGCAGCCCTCCCACCAAAACTAATACTTGTACCAGCTATTATTGACAGGACATCATCCACTTCCTCCGTACCATGCCAACCCTGCACCCCCCACAATAAAATAGCATCCTCTTCACCCACAAACTAATACTTGTACAGGCTATTATTGACAGGACATCATCCACTCCCACCGTACCATGCCAACTCTGCAGCCCCCACAAAAAAAAGCATATCCTATTAACCCATGGATTATCACCTGTGGAGGCAATCATGGACATGGCCCCATCCTTGCCATCATCCACCTCGACCGTGCCGTATTGAGCGTCAGCCAGGCGCGACAGGGTGTCTAGGATGACCGCTGTTTTGCCAACTCCACTGGACCCTGTGAGCAGCACGCTGTGCTCCACCTGCGCAGCAGGGCAGTGAGCAGCACAGTCAACAACAGGATATTAGTGAGCATCACAGTGGGATATTCTGAGCACCCCCATAGACCCAGTGAACAGCACACGCTGTGCTCCACCTGCGCAGCAGGGCAGTGAGCAGCACAGTATCAACAGCACACCAGTGAGCATCACAGTGGGATATTTTGAGCACCCCCATGGATCCAGTGAACAGCACACGCTGCTCCACCTGCGCAGCAGGGCAGTGAGCAGCACAGTCAACAACAGCACACCAGTGAGCATCACAGTGGGATATTTTGAGCACCCCCATAGACCCAGTGAACAGCACACGCTGTGCTCCACCTGCGCAGCAGGGCAGTGAGCAGCACAGTATCAACAGCACACCAGTGAGCATCACAGTGGGATATTTTGAGCACCCCCATGGATCCAGTGAACAGCACACGCGTGCTCCACCTGCGCAGCAGGGCAGTGAGCAGCACAGTATCAACAGCACACCAGTGAGCATCACAGTGGGATATTTTGAGCACCCCCATGGATCCAGTAAACAGCACACGCTGTGCTCCACCTGAATATGCGTGCCCCTTTTTTTCTAAACCCAAAGGCAGAAGCAAGCACCATACGTGCGCACCTCTGCCATTCCCTCAGTAGGAACACAATTGCTGTGATAGCCAGAGCAGGCAGAAAGGCAGAGCCAAGCATCATACGTGCACACCTCTGCCATTTCTCTCAGCAGAAACGCAATTGCTGTGATAGCCAAAGCAGGCAGAGTGGCGGGCCTAGAGTGGCGTACGTGGGTGTCAACAGATTTGCAGCAAAAGCGTACGCAGGCAGAGCGGCAGGACTGCTGTCTTCATTTATGTGCATCCTTATCAACATGTGTGTCTGCGGTAGGCACCAGGATCGTACGTGTGCACCATTAGGTTTGCAGCATAATAGTTAGCAGGCAGAGCAGGACTGCTGTCGTCATTTGTGCGCACCTCTAAGCACGTTTTTAGCAGGAAAGCGTAACGAGTGGTGTCTGCGGTAGGCACCAGGATCTGGAAGTAGGGCAGCTCAGGTTGGTACTTGAACTGTGGCACCATTTCGTCCCAGTGGGAGAGCGTGAAGTTCCTGAGTTGGAAACAAGGAGGAGGACACGAGGAGGCTGGGTTGGTGCAAGGAGGTGGCGATGAGAGCGGGGTAGAGAGGAGGCTTGGTTGGTGCAAGGAGGTGGCGATAGGAGCGTGGTAGAGAGGAGGCTGGGTTGGTGCAAGGAGGTGGCAATGAGAGCGGGGTAGAGAGGAGGCTTGGTTGGTGCAAGGAGGTGGCGATAGGAGCGTGGTAGAGAGGAGGCTGGGTTGGTGCAAGGAGGTGGCAATGAGAGCGTGGTAGAGAGGAGGCTGGGTTGGTGCAAAGAGGTGGCGATGAGAGCGTGGTAGAAATCTTGGGAAGAACAAGTGGCTAAAACAGAAGTTACAAATGCAGCAACATGGTATAAATGAGAAGGGTTGGCCGGCTTTATTCGGTCAGTTCTTATACCGAGCATATGGACTTTTGGTGCAAGAATTCGGGTACATACACCAAGTGAAATATAACAAAAGAGGAAAATGAGTCACCCCCTGCTTACAAGGCCAAGAGGGAGGAACAGCGTCTTGCGTTTGTGTTAATAAGTGTAGCTCTAAGGTGTCGATATAAGTTTTTCTTTCAAAACAAGGTTAAGGTGTCGATATATATAAGGTTTGTTTTTAGGTGTAGCTATAAGGTGCAGCTATAAGGTGTCGATGTAAGTGAATGTACGAAGTGAATCCTTTGAAGATGGGTGTATACTTTGGGGGACAAAGGTACAAGAAGTGAGTAATACACAGCGTACGTGCACGGTGTTGTTAGTGGAAGGGTGACAGTAGTGTGCAACCGGCTGTTTAAAATATTTAGGGTTGGCCAGAACTGTATATGTACACCGTGTATGACCGTATGTCTTGCAATTTCCCTGCTATAATTACCGTATACACACTGTATGTACGCATGTATGAGTGGTTTGAGCCCAAACCCTAAAAGTAATGCACAGCAGGATGTCTAATAGTTTCCTTTTCCCATTTTATACAGATCAATCCCATTTTATATAGGTCAATCCATGACGCGCTGGAAATATGTCGTTGACGGTATTTATTAGATATGCATCAAGCGTGGGCACAGATGAAGGATTGGACACAAATGAAGGATTGGACACAGATTGGACACAGATGAAAGATTGGACACAGATGAAGCGATAGATAGATACAAATTGGACACAGATGAAGGATTGGACACAGATGAAGCGATAGATAGATACGAATTGGACACAGATGAAGGATTGGACACAGATGAAGCGATGCATCGAGCGTGGGCGCAGATGAGGGATTGGATGCACTATGGAGCACAAGAATGCATAATGCCTTTAGCAGCCTTGCACAATGCGTCACTTCAAAAGCAACAAGATGTCAGGTTGATTGTCAACAAAGTATAAGTTGCAGCACATCCTGGCTTCTCCGGCGATTCAACGAGGCTAGTAAAGACAATTTAAAATCGAACCAACCAATAGCGTCAGTGTTACAGATTGGGGGGTACTTTGAAGGCAGCGAGAGCATTTGTAAGGAAGAGCTCTGGAGGACATCTCCATGATGCCCCTAACCACACAATGCTGGTAATTAGAGGGTAGGCGTGGAAGGTTAAGCACACATCTCATGGGTTGGAATCTGTCAGCAGCAATTGGCAAGCTGGACTAGCCCACTCCGCACGCGCAACTCACCGATTGGGGTCCAAGAAGTAGTCAAACACAGTACCACTGCCCCCTGGGAAGTTAGCCGTGCCCTCAAACAGTTCACGAACAAAAGGGTCCCATTTGTCCCAGCACGCGCTGCTCATGTTGCCACCAATGCCCCACACGGCAGAGAAGGCAAACACGTATTGGAGCGAGTTGCGGGTGGTGTCGTCGACATTGCCGCTCAGCACCAAGCCTTTGGAGGGGTGGGTGAGGGCCTGTGCGTAAAAGCGTGGTGGAAGGTTGCATGCATAGTGAAACGCTGATGTGCTCTGAGTTAAAATTGGAAAGGGTGCATGCCTAGTAAAACCCTGATGTGCTTTGAGTTGTAATTGGAAAGGGTGTGCATAGTGAAAACACTGATGTGCTTTGAGTCTTACTTGGAACAGGTGCATGCGTAGTGTTACGCTGATGTGCTCTGAGTTAAAATTGGAAAGGGTGCATGCCTAGTAAAAACCCTGATGTGCTTTGAGTTAAATTGGAAAGGGTGTGCATAGTGAAAACGCTGATGTGCTTTGCGTTAAAATTGGAAAGGGTGCATGCGGAGCGAAAACGCTGATGTGCTGTGAGTTTCAATTGGAAAGGGTGTGCATAGTGAAAACGCTGATGTGCTTTGAGTTAAAATTGGAAAGGGTGTGCATAGCAAAAGTCCTGATGTGCTTTGAGTTGTAATTGGAAAGGGTGTGCATAGTGAAAACACTGATGTGCTTTGAGTCTTACTTGGAACAGGTGCATGCGTAGTGTTACGCTGATGTGCTTTGAGTTAAAATTGGAAAGGGTGTGCATAGTGAAAACGCTGATGTGCTTTGCGTTAAAATTGGAAAGGGTGCATGCGGAGCGAAAATGCTGATGTGCTGTGAGTTTCAATTGGAAAGGGTGCATGCGTAGTGAAAACGCTGATGTGCTTTGAGTTTCAATTGGAAAGGGTGCATGCGGAGCGAATACGCTGATGTGCTGTGAGTTAAAATTGGAAAGGGTTTGCATAGTGAAAACGCTGATGTGCTTTGAGTAAAAATTGGAAAGGGTGCATGCGTAGTGAAAACGCTGATGTGCTTTGAGTTTTAGTTGGAAAGGGTGCATGCATAGTGAAACGCTGATGTGCTTTGAGTTTTAATTGAAAATGGTGCATGCGTAGTGAAAACGCTGGTGTGCTGTGAGTTTTAATTGAAAAGGGTGTGCATAGTGAAAACGCTGATGTGCTTTGAGTAAAAATTGGAAAGGGTGCATGCGTAGTGAAAATGCTGATGTGCTTTGAGTCTTAATTGGAAAGGGTGCATGCGTAGTGAAAACGCTGATGTGCTGTGAGTTTTAATTGAAAAGGGTGTGCATA
>Ga0307974_1000557_pt1 | contig 23287 bp, 23 predicted proteins | sample OrgLakmetagen784_FD_201812 | JGI IMG/M metagenome (GOLD analysis project Ga0307974, IMG submission 201812) | Saline water microbial communities from Organic Lake, Antarctica - #784 | ecosystem: Environmental > Aquatic > Non-marine Saline and Alkaline > Saline | place: Antarctica: Organic Lake... | reverse complement strand
GGTCATGGAAGCCGCTTATGGACCTAGGCATAACTGGCTTCCATGACCTCACATCAGCCAACGAAAAATACATTGTCTCCGGGAGACAACTCAGAAACAAGTACACTCGAGTTTTAAAAAAGCACACCATAGCCCTAAATAGGCTTGCTGCCATTGCTAACCTGCCTGGAACACAAGAGCTAAGCCCAACATCAATTGCACAAATACTCCAAGAAAGGAATTCAGAACAGTCCATCCTACGTAACTACTGCAAAATAAACAACTCCTTCTTCACAGGTCTCCTAGATACACACATTAACACACCGGCTCACAAAGAGATGCCCCCAAATCCCACAAACACCCAAACCCAACAAACTTTGCCCATCTACACAACACCCGCACCACAGCCACGCTCAGCAACACACCATAGGCACCCCATTACAAACAACTTTATTAGAGGCCCACCACCTGCACACACAGATCCATCAACATGTAATGGACACCCCAACCAATCCTCTGTTTTTGATGCACCAAACTAAAAGCCGCAAACATCCCCTGCCTCCTCTATAATCACAACCGAACCTCAAACAGAAACTCGAGGTCATGTTGCACTCAACGTACCTACACCTTCATTTTTAGAGGAAATTACCCCCCAATGTACAGAATCCAATGCTTGACCCAGGAAACGCACAGCACATGGCAACATATCCCGCACTGAGCTTCCCCAAACACAACACTCCCTCGCCACAATGGTGGAAGGGCCTTCATCACGAACGGAAACCCCGCGCTCACAACGCTACTCACAAAGGGTATTCAACCAAACAAAAAGGAACCACGACTCTATAAGCACATCGCCAACACCACTGCCACAAACTGCAGCTATTACTTGCCTCTCTGACCCTGCACCCACTAACCAACTGGCCACTCTCTCCCAAGACCGACAAGCAAAGCGTGCACGGCATACACAAGATACCCTCCCCGGTACCAGAAAGAGGACACGCAGCCAAACAGAAAGTCAGCAACATACGCCCCTGTCTCAAATCCTAGACACTGTTGCATTAAACTCACAAATACTAATTCAGCCTACTGAACAACCTGCAAACAGTCAGCCTAACAAACGCACCACACGCTCACAAATCACTAGCCACAACCACCATGCAACACAAGCGTTCACACAAATAATCACTCCTCCCACTCAGCATATCAATATCATCAACCCGATAACTTGCCAGATACACAACAACACAACCCTTAAGATTGCAGACCACCCAGCACCATTATCACAGCGCAGACCCCAAAGGAAAAGAAGATGTGAGATCCTCAATATACCCCATAACCTTCCTAGCCTAAACCTGACCCCCCTGCGCACCACGCATATTCAACAAGAACTCTGGACTACAAGAAGGATAAGGCTTTTTCAATGACACCCACAGAGGCCATCAACACACTCTATTATGACGATATCCTGCACATAGATAATCGGAGGTTCTTCACCCCCAAGAAATGAGACAGAGATGATACACCCCAAAGACAGAAACAATACCACACATACTATGCCCCATGAATATTGAAAGGTGGGCCCTACCCCTCTTTGAATCAGTTGGACTAGTGCCCAATTCGAGTAAGACTATTGCCCGGAGCCAAATTAAGTGCGCAAGCTGCGAAATTTGCTCCTACCATCTAGGACTTGAATCTCCAGACCTCTCCCCACCTTTTAAAGACACGTACATCTGTGACGTCTGCAACCGCACCTACCACTGGCAATGCTTACTTAAAACAAGCTGCTGCAATGCCACTGAAAGGGAAGCTATTAATGCCAGTGATTCATGGGCCTGCCCTGCCTGTATCAATCTGAACCAAAATGAAAAGGAAAGCCTATCCACTTTCAGAAAAGAGAGATTGTGGAAGTCTCATGGGACCCAACCTGGGAGTCAGAAGAACTACAAAACACGTGTGAAAGCTTCAAGCAGAGCCTCAAAAAGTCTGAAGAGCAAATCACTGCACCAAACGTATCTCAGCCTGTACCAGATGAACACCTAAATGATCTTCAAAAACAAGGGTTCTCTGCCATCCAAGAGGGCAATACGTACCAACCCTACAGTGTCGATTTTTGGAACAAAGTTAGCTTTGACATCCAACCCACCAACCCACAGGCTGACATCACGGCCACAGGGCATTGTGAGTACTGGATCACAACCATTGATCTCTTGAAGTATCAAGAAAAGATTACCCTATCCTCCCCAGATGACACTATGCTTTCTGAAGTGTACACTGACACGGTAGCCTGTATTTACAATGTCAACGGAAAGTGTAAAGGTATGCTCAATCCCGAGCGCCTTAACATACTACGAAAGGCCTTTGACAGGGCAAAACGCAGCGGCCTACACGATCACGTCCAACCTCCTCCCATTAGCTTTGCATCAGAACTTGTAGGCCTTATCGCACGTAAAGACATCTTTGTTTCTAAACATACGAACAAGAAAATCAAAGACTCTTTCGCGCTGATACTCCCCTCCCACATCACCACCACCTTTTATAAGTGGGCCCTGGTCACTAAAGAAAAAATGGCATCCCCCCTTGACTATGACCCCAAATATCTCCATTACTGGAGTGAGCACCCAAGGGAAAAAGTGTTTGGGCAAACACAAATGCCTTCTCCTCCCGTTTTTCTGGGTTCTCCATCTGCCATCCCATTTACCATGACAACACCATGCTCTTAGCAACAAGACACGCCATCTACTCTGCTGCTGTCAGCACAGAGGAAACAGCCACAGTCATGCTCCTCCCTTCATGGAATAAAGATATGCATGACCACAATCCCCATGCATCACTCTGCCGCAAATAATACCCACACATGTGTAAATTCCTGGGCACCATCCCATTAGACCAACTCCAGTATGCGAAAGTGCCCTTCTGGGACAACATACAAATACCACTTTCCAAACACTCTTGGGAATTGCAAATAATTGCCATATGGAGCACCAAGGGCAGGGTCTGCCTCAATGCTCACAACAAAGACTGGCTAAAAGAACTTGCCAAAGAAATCCCTGAGGCAAAGTGGGAAACTCAAAACATACATAACCATCCCTACCAAACAGCCTTAGGTTCCGGACACACTCAGGACTCAACAAATTTAATAAGCTACCCAATGACCACCCTCAAGCCTCAGAAGGCCCAGATAAAACAAGCGCCCTGCTGATTAGTGCTGACCATCCTCATAATTATTGTAATATCGACGAATCACCCCAAAACAGCTCCAGCCGAAACCTAACCCGTAAGGTAAAAAGTTGGCGGGATTGGACCTACACTGATGGCAGCCTCCAAAAGAATGAAGCAGGGCAAGACACCGGATCAGGCGTATACCACCCTCACTTAAATGTTTCCCACTATGAAGCCCAAAAGGCACGCGTATAACCAACACCATCTCACGTGCGTGCAGAGCTAGCAGCTAGAGCAGCTGCAATCATACACGGCTACTCACATATAGCCACAGACAGCCTTACATCACTGCACCAAAACAATAAGCAGCTCTCACACCCGAATCTCCATCGTCACCACATCCAAGGAGATGTCCTTCAATCCATTGCTAAAGCAATCCGCCAATCACCATCGCCCATCCACTTCTTCAAAGTAAAGTCCCAAGCATGCCGGTATTATCGGTAATGAACATGCCGATGTCCTTGCTAGAAAGTCAGCCACCACCTACTCCGACATTGCAGACACATCCATCAAAACAGCAGGCCCTGAGGGGAATCCCTTATGCAACATCCATTGGCTTGCAAAAGAAGACATAGAAAACCAAACACAAACCCATAATCATACCCATACAACAAACATGGCCCATTCTCCTCCCCAAAAGCTCTGGTACCTACCAAACCACCGTGACGCCCTTCCAGCACATATGCATCTTTTCCATAAACTAGGAAATGCCAAAACTGAAGCGCACTACCATGCGTACTACCAGACCCTCATCAAGGACGACATTGCCAATGGAGCCATTAGCAATGCTTACCTAACATCATCCAATGTCCCCTTCAAGACCAAATGTATCATTATGAAATACAGAACAGGCACCCTATATTAATAAAAGCATGCGGTATTGTTCAAGTTCTCAACAAGTCAAACTTGCCCCCTCTGCCCACACGTAGACAGTGCCCTGCACATCCTTTCTGGGTGCCGACACATGCAAATAAGCAAGGAACATGATCACCAAAAGACACAACATAGCATGCCGCATGATCCTTAAAGCTATCAGAAAAACAGGCTCCTTAGGACCATGCATTGTCTCCATGGATATAGGCAGCAACGAACGGATGACCATGCAAAATCTCCAGATTCCTGAAACATCTGAAAGTAAAATTGTTCCCGAATGGCTTTTCCCACCCCGCTTTCCAGATAAAGAGAGATTTACCTCTAGCCGCCCAGATTATGTGCTGGTTACTCCTATCGCTGCAAAAAAAAAAACTAATGTAGGGGGGTGGGTTCTTCGGAGTGGCAGGGGGCAATTGAGGGAGACTGCCAGTGGGAGCACCTTAGCAGCACCGCCAGCCACTAGTACAGCCACCAACCCCAGACAGCACCGACCTAAAGACCTCAACAAAACTCGGCGCGCCATCCACCTCGTCGAGATCAAGTACTGTGAGGACACCAGACCTGAGAAACAGTTGAACGCCGCAAAGGAACAGCACAAAGACCTTTGCAACATTCTCCAAGGAGCCTCCGTTACTCTCCAAATCATCCTTTGGTTGTGTGCGGCACCATCTACAACACTCACACTCTGAAGCCTTTCAAAGAACCAGGTCTCGATTCTCAAAGAGTTAAGAAGCTTGCCTCCAAGCTCCATGTGCACTCTGTCAACTTTGCTGCTAAACTTGTCCATACTTCACGTGCCCTTTCCAGTACAGTTATCAACTCTCATCAGGAGCCGGTTTCAGGCCAAGCCTGCAACCCTCCTGACCCCCATTGATTTTTCCTTTCCGTTTCACGGTGAAGGAGCTTTACAGTACTCGGAACCAAAGTGGCTCCTTTTCCTTAATTAATGTGGGGAGTGCGTGGTTCTCACTGCCTGCGTAGTTTTTTCTTTTTCTTTTTCTAATGGTTGAAATGGAAATGAATCAGGGAGGCTAAAATCCCTAGATAGCCGCGGCCAAGCACTGAACCTCAGATATATTTTACATCAGATAGCATTGTTGGAGCTTGTAAATTTGAAACATAAACACACATTGCATTCATAAAAAAGAAGTTGGGAGTTCATAAAAAAACATAAACGTTTGTTTTAACATGCATAATATACACTGAATTTCATCAAACTCTACACAGCTACGCCCAAGATCTCAGAGCAGGGAGGAAGGCTTGCTGCATGCTGGAGGAGTATACTGATGTCCAAGGGAGGGTAGCGCTGCAGTGTCTTCATAATGACTGTGAAGTCACCCTAAGCAAACAGAGAGACAGATGCGCAGCATTTAATTGCTCAGAAAGAAAGGAAGGATGCAGGAACAAATTTGAGGTTAAAAGTACCCGCTCACTTCATGAGCGCGTTCTGCTAACAGTTGCAGTGCAGGAACAACAATACCTTCCAGCACCTGACTGGCAATTTGCACCCCCTACGTCACTTTCTGAACCTGCCTCTTGCCATACATCAAGCGCCATCTACACTCACAATGCCGGCAGGATTGTTTGTGTGCAGCTCAGTATTGAGTATAACTTAATTAAGGGTGAAACCTCATATGCCTCCATATTGTACGGCTGAATGCTCGTGTGTGTGTATGTGTGTGTATGTGTGTGTGCGTGTGTGTTTGTGTGCGCGTGTATGTATGTGTGTGAGTAAGCGTGCGCTTTGTTTACCCACAAATACTCAATGGATATTGTTAAAGCGATACTCATTATTGCTTAGTGCCAATCATATGTAGGGTGGGGCATGTGTAAAGGTGTATCAGCCTCTAGTTCAGGCTCGACATCACTGCTGTCAAAGTCTAGACGGCAACTTGGGTGTCAATTTTTGGGGGAAATCAGGGTAATTTCCCTGGAAATTCCTAAAAATCGGGAAAATCGACCGCATCTTTCGTAAAATAATACTACGTACTTTTGTGTAATGTAAACGCAAAAAGTGGCACATCACGATGTCACAGTCCTGTTCAGGGAAGTGTCAGACTTTCATTTCTCCACGCCCCAAAATGGACAGTAATTTACATTATTTTCTTGATATTATCAAATATTACTCAGAATATACGGAACGTATTCCGGCCAAACTGCTGTGCGTATGCCTCTCCAGGCAATGCACCGTGAGAGATTTTCCAAATACATCCATTTATTTTCAGTCCGGTCGCCTCCCAATAATTATTTTTCATTTATAAAATAACTCCAGAACATTCTTCGGCTCAATCCGTGCATGTTTCAGAAAGTGGTTTTCTAACCGTAATGCACCAATTAGGGCCTATATCGACATGCCTCGCCCTAGACGAGGCTCGTTGAGCCTCGCTGGCAAAATTATACACCCCTAATTACCCATGCTTAGTCATGTGCTTTTCAAGTCCAGCTTATTCACACACAGTGCCCTTATTTGTGTATTTACTTTTGTACACTTCTGTGTACTGACTTGTTCACACACAGTGTACCTATTTTGTGGTTTCAATTAGTATTTCATGGTTAAAAGGCCGTCACACCAGAGGACATGCTCCCTCCACTACCTATTACCTTATTTTCCCATTTTTCCATTTCTCCCGTCTCCTCTCTCTCCTCTAAAATATCGAAGTTGTCTGTTACATGAACATTGCAAAGAAGGGATGGCCTTCACTTGCACTTGCAGCAGAAGACAAATGTCGAATATCCACTAGCAGTGATTACGAACCTAGCAATAAGGAACGAAGTGCTTGAGAGTCTGTACCCAATTTCCCCTTTAAAACCACAGATGTATATACAAGTAGAAACAAGTAACAGAGAGTCATTGGGGTGATGTGATGTACAGCGTCAGCAAACCCCGCAATCTGTTTTGGGGGCATACGTTGTGCTATGCGCAAATTACTTGGAAAGGTAAAAAGACTAGACATACCTAGTACCTAGGTTGCTGTTCAGGTTGCCTGTCCCTTGCGAGGTCAAGCATGCACCACGTGCGCACAAACTCATTGCTTCCACTCTGGTCACGCACCTTCATAAGCCGGTCCCTTGCGAGTATGATCATGGAGGTGCATATGCGCAGCAGGCAGTCCATGCGCCCATGCGGGTCAGACAGCATGGTGTCCCAGATGCGCAGGGTGTCAGGGAAAGCAAACTCTTGGGCAAGGCATAGAGTGATCCACCTGAACGCATAAAACTGAGGGTCCACCTGCGAGTGAAGTTATTTGAAGGATGGGCTCAAAATTGTGAGAGCTGTCGTACGTTTGAAGGTAATTTCCAGGCCCTCCAATTGTAGAGGTAAACTTTGTTGCACTGGCTAGCTTGCTTCTAGCACTTGCTTCTTTTGACCCAGATCAATTTAATCTTCCTAACTTACGTTGCTTCCACAGCGGCTCAAAACTCCCTGATTGATGTGGGGGGTTTCACTACTTGCGTACTTTTTTTGTGCTGCATTCTGTAATCCACACGTAACTTGCACCCAACTACACAGCCATTTTTATCAAACTCATATATGTTTTTTTACTTGAGCTACGACCAAACGTATATGTTTTGTTACTTGAGCTACGACCAAAACGATCCCAATCCCAACATTAGAGGTGCAGCAAAGCACACATGATTCAACCATACAGCTTATAGCTACCACATGGCTCTGGTAAACACTCGCCAGTAGGAGCACGGATTCGAGCCTTGGTACATGCCAGTTCCCATGTGTTTCACTGCTGATTTTGTTATATTCGTACAAGCACAAATTTGAGTTGTAGTCCAAAGCTGGTTCCCATATGTTTCACTACTGACCTTTGTTGACTTGGACCAGTTTTATAAACGTACCAGTTGACTTGCCCCAGTCGTAACGCACCTGCGTGCACTTTTCCTTGTGCCGTAGCTCAACTGCGTCTATCAGCTCAACAGGTTTCCACTGCTTCATTGACTTTGCATTCTTGCCCCCCCAAACCAATGCCTCACCAACCTTGCACACATGCTCAATGTGGTTCCAGAGCTCGTGGTCACAGTGCTGCAGCACAGACATCAGACGCCCAATCGTCGCTTTGATCCCAGTGGGAGCATTGTCCAGTTGCTGGCAGAAGTGGTCTCTAAACTCGGAGATGAACTCCATGAAGCACCTGGAGGAGAAAGAATGTCCGTGGATAGCACATCGAACTAGTTGAAAAACTGGCTGTCAAGTGGTTTTTCAGGGAGGAGCACATGAGCATTAGTTAACACAATTACCCACCCCCACCCCCAAAGACCCGCATTTACAGATACCTACGCCCAAACACCCGTGCAATAGAAACAGTTTAAAATGCTGCACGGTTCACCCTACCAAAAGGCGTCTGCTTCTGCGTAGGCTTGTACATGTGGATCTGGGTCATTCTTAAAAAGATAGTACAAAGGAGCGATCAGCTCGTTCATCCCTTGTATGTAGCGCAGCCCTGGATTGAGCTTGGCATACATAAACAATGCCCTGCGCATCTCCTGCGCAATGAACGACACATACAGTATGTGGTCGTTTGGTTTGTCAACTTTGGGCCTTTGCGTTGTGCAAATCAAAGTTGCTTTTGGCTATGTGTGCATTCTGTCGTGCAGTTGCGTGCTGCAGGGATGATGCACACTTTTTCACGCCCAGGACTCACAGGCACAACTTGCCGACGCCCACTGGCACAACTTGCTGACGCCCAGGACTCACAGTTGTACGAAAAGTCCTCAGCAGTCACTCAGTCAAATACCTGACCAAAGGACTACTTTAACAGTAACACCAGTCAATCAGTCAAACACCTGACCAAAGAACTACTTTACAGTAACACCATTCAGTCAATCACCTGGCCGAAGGACTACTTTTACAGTACCACCAATTGCAACAATGGAAAGTGTCCACTGCAGGAAGGGAGGCAATCGTGCACTATCAAGCGTTTGAAAGACTGGTGATGCGCGCTTAGGAAAGTTTCACAGATGTTTGCGGTTTCTTTTCACCATAAAATAGGCTGTACCACACAAAGATGCAGCGGTCAACAACCCTCTACACTTCGGTCCACTAAGCTCCGGACATTTTTTGTTCAAGCTCGCTTGTTTGGTTTGTACTACATGACCTAAAACAACTTTTAAATCTGTTGTTTAATTGTTTTACACAATTTAATTTCTAATAGCTCACACTTGTGCCCACTTGTGGCCTGTCTTGGTCTCACACCTTCCTTAAGCTTATGAAAGGACTTGTTCAAGACATATTCACAAACAAAACTCAAACACAGCCCAAACCTGCCGGTGCAGCTCAGCTGCTTCAGTTTCTCCCGTAAAAAAATGCATGTCAGGATGCGTGCGCACCACATCCCGCGTTATCTGCTCTAAGGTCTCATTATCCTGTAGCGCACGATTAAGAATGCACACACACAGTAAAGACACGGGCATGTATGTAAGGTGATGTAAGGGGATATAGAGTAGGACACAAGACGTGCAGCGGGAGGATGGGACACCTGACGTGCAGCAGGAGTATGGTAACGCAGCACTTCATTGTATGAAATCTAAGGTTTGATAGAAAGAACAAGGTGTCCTATTTTTGTGGTGTGCACAGGCCAAGAAAAGCTACATTACATATCTGTATTGGAGATCCAAATGCATCATAAACAGCATGTACTTGCGTTAACATAATCAGACTGCATCTGCAACGCTATCCAATCAACAAGCCCAGATCTGCACAGCTTCAAGTAGAGATGACAAGCTCGCAGTTCCTCCGCAAAATTTTCTGACACACGAGCAGCCTGTTCTTGAGTACCAAAAATAACTTCCTGGCAATATCAGCCAAACAGGGTGTACAGTACAACCCAGTGCGTCGCTGCCCAATCAGGCAACGTTGTTCACAACCATGCATGACGCACAGACAGTGCGTGGTTTTCTTCACACCTGGAAGTAGGTGTTCCAACGGCTAGATGCGTCTAGGCACAGTGGATGGTCGTCACTTGTCACATCCTCACTCTGAGCACAGAAGAAGAAAAAAGCAAAGCGTATAGTTTGGTCGATACGGCATAACCCTATTGCTCCGCGTGGAACTGTTATTGCTTATACAAAATTTGTTTCGCATTTTACCAATAATACCCGAATTCTTTATATCAGAATCAGATCCAAGTGGGGGACGGGAGACACGTGTTGTGTAGAGGCGGTCAGAGCAGATACACTCTCGCACGCCATACCAAAAACGTGATGAGGATAATGTGATCATTGCCGGCAAGGATCAGAAAATGGGCGCCGTTTTGAGGCACACTGAAAAGAGCAGATAAGCAATGCAAAAGAATTTAACACTTTCTGCTCAGTGCAGGTGCAATGAAGCGGGGGAGCAGGAAGCACCCAGCAAGTAATGAAGCCTCTGCCAAAAGCTTCAAAGCAGCCATCAAAGAATGAAAGGAGCACACTGGCACCCTGTTGATAGCATGGCAATAGCATGTCCTTGGTCTTGAGTCATGCAGGATTATAGCAGGACCCCAGGTGACAGTGATGAGGCTATCAAGGTAAATAGCAAGCGCACACAGAGTGTGCTGATAGCCAATCAACATCTGCTTCTCATATACCAGAGATTTAGGTCGTGGCCAAAAGCTGGCATGAGTGCACATCATGCTCCAAACCCTCACACCACACTTTTCGCAGTGCAGAATAGCAGTATCACATGAGTTGTTTTACATTTGTTCTGTCTGTTGGGTGCGCCTAAAGACTCACAGTGGCCAGTGACGGTTGCGGAGGGTGTGCATGGGGCTGCTCTTCATCTAATCCTTGCTGCTGCTGCTGCTGCTGCTGCTGCTGCTGTGAGGTGTGTTGGGTGGAAGGCAGTGGCCCTCCTGGGACGCCATCACATGTGTACATGGGCTGCTTGGGGTCCACAATCAGCTCCTGTGCGGTGTGTGCAATGTCATTAATTTTGTCAATGGGCGCAATGGGGTTAAGCTAATGAGTGCGCATGTATGTAGAACTGGCCAGAACTGTATACTTACTTTGTATGTACAATGTATTACTCTGGTCTACCCTACATATATGCATGCACATGAACATGCTTAGGGGGGAGGGGGTAGGAGCAGTAGGCAACTTGTCAAGTCTGGAATCCAGACTCTACATCAGCTGGCATGCAGCTGTACAGCTATAAACTCGCTCATCTCTCGACACGTGGATGCTCTCCCAGTCCCAGGAAATGATGGGGGGTGAAGTGGAAGTGGACGCCAATTTTACAGAGGATGCAATGCCTCTTCATCAGTAAATGTGATTGCGCCAATGTATGGTATGACTCATGGTGTGTAATGATATATGGTGTAATGATATATGGTGTGATTCATGGCGTGTAATGATATATGCCAGCCTGGAGCACTGCAGGAAAAAACGTACGTACCAGTGAGCTCACGTGTGCTGAGAGCAAACAAGTCTAGCATTGCACTTTAATGCATACGTAGCAGTGCATTTGTGCTTCATGCATTGCATGCATTCCTACCCACATCACAGAACACGTGGTACTCTGTCCGTCTCCTTGCCAGCAGCTGGGGCCATTCATCTGGGCTTTTGGAAAGGTAACCGAGCAGCACCTGCATTCAAATAAAAAGGGTGGAGGGTGCTCAGAACCACAGAATTAACAGGCCTGCACTTTCCTGTTTTATGTCAAATTTGTTGGGGCCTGAGGGTAACATAAATACACTTTAAAGACCGGCCCCAATTGCACCGAAATGATGAAAGAAAAAAGAAAAACTGCAGACAGCGCAACCCACTCCCCACATTAATTATTAAGGAAAAGGAGCCACTTTGGTACCGGGTATCGTGAAACTCACAAATATAACAATAAAAATATCAATGGGGATCAGAAGCGTTGCAAGCTTGACCTAAAACCGGCTTTTGGTGAGATTTGATAAGAATACTGGAAATTGTATGTCTGGTACAGCCAAGTTTGGCAGCTTCGTAGACAGAATGTAAGCGAAGCTCAAAAGCAAGTTTCTTTGCTCTTTAAGAGTCAAACCCCAGCCCCTTCAAAGCCTCACTAAAACGATGGTGCACCTCTCTTATTTAGTTCACTGAACGGAGGGTGCAACCTAGTTTTAGAATTGACTAGCACCTTTGAACGCATCTTCACCTGTCAGCTGTCAGTTTTGGTCTATCGCTCGTGAAGAAACCCTCATTTAGTTCACACCTAATAACCCTTAGCAATTACAGTGGTGAACAATTCATTAACAGCTGAACACCTCCCAAACATTGAAGGACCCACACTCCTGCCCATAAACCTTGACCAATGTTTAGGAGGTGTTCATCCCTTGTTCAACATTGAAGGACCCACACTCCTGCCCGTGCACCTTGACCAGCTAACAGCGCTTATTCATACGGAAGCACCATTTGAAGGAAGGACCACATTACACTACGGCATTAAGGTCACTGCTACATAAGCTTGCCATGACACTCGACATAAGCATACTCTACATAAGCATACTCTACTTAAGCATACTCTACTTAAGCTTACTCTACCATAATACTCTACATAAGCATACTCTACATAAGCATACTCTACATAAACATACTCTACCATGATACTCGATTCCTTCTTAAAACTGCCTTCAAATCTGGACTGGCAGGCACACTATAGAACAAAAAACATAATACTGATTCCTCATCAAAAAATAGGGGGGCAGGCTCACCGTGGAAGGTATTGGAAGCTGTGGGCATGTATAAGTTACTGAACAACATACATATACGAAGGGAAGGCAACACAAAACATGCAACGCAAGGCATTCAGGTGCTAGCCACACCTTCCACACCACAGCTCTCAAGGCTGGACTGGCAGGCACACCGTGGAAGCTCAAGCGTTTCAGGCCGCTGATATTAATGCAACTGGCTTGCAGCTCCTGTTTGAACCTGTGCGTGGGCCAGTCTGAGCCAGATTGATAAGGCATGCAGTACTTGCGCAGGCACAGACATACTCACACACACACAAGCGCGCACACACACACATGCACACACACGCACATACACACTCCCATGTGCACACACACACACAAACACACACTCACACACTCACACACACACACTCACACACACACACACACACACACACATACACACACCTGTACACGCGTGTATCCTCAGATGGCTGAGCAGGTGCCAGACTGGTGCCAGGTCCCTGGACACCTTCTGAGGGGAACGGCTTGTCCAGCTGCTGGTACGCGTCTATGGCCTGGGTCAGTGCATTACTGAGCACGTTCTTAAAATTGTGCATCTGGCACCCCCCCAAACAATCACCAGAGCAGAAGTTAGTCACATTAGGCACAAGTCAGTGACTGAATTGGAGATTTTCAGATCAATTTGTACTTAATAAACAAATAGATTTATACAAATAAATTTATTGTGTAAAACAACGAGAATGTGCGTATGGGCAATTTAACCCAGTCAGCCATCAACCATGAACAGGAGGTTGCTAGGTGAGTGAAACTAGGACCACGCTTTCCCCTCTGATCTACATGGATCTGCAAGCTTGCGCTGTTCCCCTGCGAATGCAGACCCGTTTCAAAGTGTGCAGCTGCCTGAAATCATCGAGGAGTACCTTGAACATGGAGCATCATCATGCATGGCATTCAACCGACGCGGCACCCTGTTAGCTGGTACGTGCACAAGCATTGAGCGTGCATGTGCGTGCTTGTGTGCGTGTGCGTGCTTGTGTGTGTGCGAGTGTGTGTGTGTGAGTGTGTGTGTGTATTTGTGTGTGTGTGTGTGTGTTTGTGTGTGTGTGTGTGTGTGTGTGTGTGTGTGTGTGTGTATCTTTGCGTGTGCGTGCATGCCTGTATTTGTTTGTGTGTTTCGTGTCTGTGTATTGTGCATCTTCATCCTGTCAGTGCGAGCGTGTATTGTGCGTCTTTATCCTGTTAGTGTGTGTGTTTGTGCATACTTAGTGTGAGTGTTATGTGTTGTGTGCGGGTAGGTGTGTGTGTGCACGTTTATGTGTGTGTGTGTGTGAGAGAGGGTGAACAATTCTCATACAGCACGGTATGCCACAATGTTGTCCTTTGCAGTTGGAACCCAGGAAGGGCAAGTGGTTTTATGGGACTTTGACACACGTGGCGTGGCACGCTCACTCTCAAGGCATACGTGAGTCTTGACCCAACTGATTCCTGTCATACCGGCAAGACTGTCTGATCCTTCTTGACACGCTTGGTTACTTGCTCATGTCCTTTTCTTGGAGCTGGTACTTATTGGCTTCATAGCTCTGTGTCATGCCTGCCTAAAATCTTGAAGCAGACATCATCTTTGGATCAGGATAGCATCACAGTCCTTATTCCGTGACAGCTCGTCCACCTTATTGACAACCCGTGAACCTTCTTCCCCCTTCCCTTCACGATGTGCTGGTCAGTAGTTAAAATTTATGCACATCCAAAAGACAGGTATACGCACGTGTCTACGACGTCATCTTATCCTCCTTGAGAGCATCCTTTTGATACCCCTGGTGGTCGCCCTGGTTTCAAGTGTTCCTAAATCTCACATCCCTGTGCGCTTGCTGCCTTTCATGGACCTGCAGGAAGCAAGTGACTAGCTTGAGCTGGTCCAGGAACGGCAGGTATCTAGCCTCGGGCTCTGTGGATCAATCCCTTATTCTGTGGGACGTGCTCAACGGCACACAGGTCAGTGTTACTGCCTTGATGTTCTGCTGTGTGAAGTGAAAGGAGTCATGGGTACGTACGAAGAATGCATGCTTGTCCTCTGCCAATCTCAACACTCCAAGTGCACCAGCGCATCGGCAAAGGTGGGGTTCAGCCATATGATGTGTGTGTGTGTGTGTGTGTGTGCGCGTGCTGACAGAAGCATGCCGCCGTCTTGTGCGTGTGTGTATGTGTGTGTGTGTGTACAGGGTTAAAACAAGGGCTTTGCTTGTTAGGCGTTTCATGGTTTGACCGGCACAGTTTTTTGGACCTCACATCACTGGTAGATGCAGCTGCCTGTTGCCAAAACACATACACATACACACGTATACGCACATACATACACACACACCCTTGATATTGGCATGACCCCTGAAAGTAGCCGTCCTTCATGCTAAACAGATCAGGTAACTTTCAAACACAGGCTCTCGAGGTGCAGCTGCCCGTCCCTATCACGCACGTATCCCTCAGTGCGCGCCCCCCCTACAAGTGTGTGGTGAGCCTAGCAGGCAACCACGCCCCCATCATCACGGACTTGGAGTCAAGCCAGGAGCAGGTTGTTCCCGTCTTAGGTGGGTTGTTTTTATGACAGCCGTGATGTACGGAATTATGATAGGATGTGTCATCCTGGAGTGGTCGGCTTGGTGGGCAATCACGCTCTCATCATCACAGATTTGGGTTAAACCAGCAAAAGATGGTTCTGTCGTAGGTAGGTGTCTGGACAATTGAGCAAGCGCGGGCCTATGTGCGTGTGACTTTGAAATGGATCGGATGTTTACCGAAAGAGCTCATGATAACTCTCTTGGGCTTTGGACTGTCATGCTGAGGAGGGCATTGCCCCTGGTCCTCTCCCCATTGATAAGGAACAAGTGAAAATTTCTCTCCTCAAAGCTGTGGGTCGCTGGCCCTGATCCTTATCCAAGGGGACTCGCATGCTTTCTGAATAAAGCACCTCCAGACATCTTAACCCACGTGCACCTCACCTCACACATACTATTGTAATGGTCTCCCTCCTGTACATGCCCCTGCAGCGGACAGCGATGCATCCAAGCAAGCCAAAGCAGGAGACAGCGCCAACAACGCGGCAGTGGCGGTGTTTAGTAAGGACTCGCGCTTATTGTTCGTGGGCCAGTCGAGAGGCCTCATCTCCGTTGTGGATGCATCCAGCCTCAGGATACTAGACATTGTCAAGGTTAGTGTGTGTGCCATGTGTGTGCATGTGTGTACGTGTGTGTATATGTGTGTGTATGTGTGCGTGCTTGTGTTTGTGTATGTGTGTGTATGTGTGTGTGTGTGTATGTGTGTGTGTGTGTGTGTGTGTGTGTGTGTGTGGTGGTGGGGGGGGCAAGGACTCACGCTTGTTTTCTCTGACATTGTTTGGTGTGTGGATTGGAGCGCACAGGGCTCATGTTTAACGTTGCTTGGTCTTTAATTAACAATCTGGGCAGGATTGTGTCTAGGGCTGTTGCCAGTGTCTTTGGCTGTGGCCAGTGCCCAAGACCAGTGTCTTTGGCTGTGGATAGTGTCTGTGGCTGTGGCCAGTGTCTTTGGCTATGCGAGGTCTCAGGAGGCTGTCAAGGTCCATGCACCGTGTTTGTAGCCGCAGTGGCAAGTGTCCTGGACAGTAATGCAGGAGGCTCTCTGGGACCATGCACCGTGACAATGTAAAGCTACACGTGTGCCACTCTGTAAAACTGTGGACTTGTGCCACTCTGTGAAACTGTGGACGTGTGCCACTTTGTAATGCTGTCTGGACGTGTGTTACTCTGTAATACTGTCTGGACGTGTGCTACTTTGTAATTCTGTCTCAACGTGTGCTACTCTGTAATACTGTCTGGACGTGTGCCACTCTGTAATTCTGTCTAGATGTGTGCTACTCTATAATACTGTCTGGACGTATGCCATTTGTAGTACTGTCTGGACGTATGCCACTCTGCAGTACTGTTTTTACAGTTAGATACTCGTGCTGGCCAATTGCCTGGCATCCACTCCTGAACCCTCCACTTCGTAAACCTGTAGAGTATGCCTCCAACATGGCACGCTGGTGCTGCCTATACCACTGCCAACTCACAACAGCCCTGTTGTGTAAACCCTTTTGTGCACCCTTGCCTTTCAAGCCTCTAACATGGCACGCTGGTGCTGCCTACCACTATCAACTCACAACAGCCCTTTTGCGTACCCTTGCCTTACAGGCCTCCATCATGGCACGCTACCTGGGTTTCAGCCTCTAACATGGCACGCTGGTGCTGCCTACCACTATCAACTCACAACAGCTCTTTTGTGCACCCTTGCCCCACAGGCCTCCATCATGGCACGCTACCTGGGTTTCAGCCTCAAACATGGCACGCCGCTGCCTTAAACCTCCACTATCAACTCACAACAGCTATTCTGTGCACCCTTGCCCCACAGGCCTCCAACATGGCACGCTACCTGGATTTCAGCCTCAATCCTAAAGGAACGCTGCTGCTTGCCAACTGCCACGACCGCGTGCTGCGCCTGTGTGAGGTGGCCGCCTTGCCGCCTGGGGGGGAGCACCCGCAGCAGAGCTACAGCCTGTTGGAGGCAAACGCGGCCTTGGAAAGTATAAACATCAAGGTGGGGAAAATACGTTTCGTTGGTCAGTGCCTCCGTTGATGTATACCCTTCAGCGTTGCATGTGTAGGTGTTTGGCTTCTCTTTGCCCTGTTTTGGGGTCGAGCCTCTTCTTGCTCTTGTCTCTGCCCCATTATCAGCAGGGATCATGCCTTGATAAATTGTTGTGGAATCCATGAACTTTCAAAGTGCACACCAGATCTGTATAATCTCATGCGTTGAGGTTGCAGATGCTTGAGGCATTTGCCGCGGAGTTTTGTATGTGTAACTTGCATGCCAGATCAATCCATGTGCACATTCATACGTTAAGGTTGCCATAGATGATGAGAGCGCATATTAAGGTAGGAAGCGAAGCTTGCCAGCAAGGAGCCATAAAACGATAACCCTTGGGACCAGAAAAAGTGGTTTGTTGGCTAAAGCACACTTCCCATAGATTATCATGTTTTTTGCATCATACACATTGAATGGTTAGAAGATGCGTATGATCTTGCGCATTTCATTGCCGTGTTTTATGAGGGAGAGCAGCACTTGCTCGTCACAGGTAAGACAAAGACAGAAGCAGTAGCTAAAGATAGAGATTGGATCTGTGACACCTCGCACAACCACGTGACTAGGGTTAACCAGAACCATACCTTTACACCGCATACACACTTAGCAATCGATGCTTATTCTGCAATAGGCACGGTTACACCGCATACACACTTTGCATTCGATGCTTATTCTGCAATAAGCACGGTTACACCGCATACACACTTTGCAATCGATGCTTATTCTGCAATAGGCACGGGAATAGCATCATGCCTCCTTAGTTCATCACTTCATTGGCATTCATACATGCAGGCTGCCAATCCCTCATGTTTTTCACGCACACGCACGCATACAGATTGTAATACTCGCTATGTTTTAATATGTGCAGGCTGCCAATTTCTTGTTTTTCCCACGCGCACGCACGCACACAGATTGTATTGCTCGCTATGTTATTAACTTGTGCAGGCTGCCGATCCCTCATGTTTCCCACGCGCACACACGAATACAGATTGTATCACTCGCTATGTTATTTATATGTGTAGGCTGCCAATCCCTCATGACTCATGTTTCCCACGCGCACGCACGCACGCACGCACACACAGATTGTATCGCTCGCTATGTTATTAACTTGTGCAGTCTGCCAAGCCTGGCTCCTTGCTATGGGGTACCACAGGAATCCATGGAGGAGGCACACCCCTACTGCAGCCCGTAAGAGAATTCCAGGTCAGCTCTGTGCACTGTGTGCACCGTGTGTGTTGTATGCTGTACCACGTGGTCGCTGTGCTGTGGGTCATTTTGTAGTGCTGCGCTGTCTTGCAGCTTGTAGGAGTAGGAGCGAGCAGGTGTGCGCTGTGTGTGTTGTATGCTGTACCACGTGGTCGCTGTGCTGTGGGTCAATTTGTAGTGCTGCGCTGTCTTGCAGCCTGTAGGAGTAAGAGCGTGCAGATGTTTGTTGTTTTGTATAAAAAGGGCAGCACCTGGCTCTCTGACGCTGCCGCCGTGCTTGGAAAAACATCATAGAGCTACTTCGGATTCGCTCCGGATGCTGTAGGCAGCGACAAACTCCACGTAAACTGATGCTATACCACTGTGCTCAGCAAAACGCTGTACAAGTGCTCAGATGCTTGGGCAGGAGCAACTTGGGCCAAAGCAACCTTTGTGTATGCCTTCCACTGTGCCATAATATTGCCGCAGTGCTTTGCAGAACACGGTAGAGGAGATGCTGCGGGACGACACGTGTCTTAATTATTCCATCTTGCTGCGCAGGGGCATGAACATTTTTTACCCATACATCGTACACTGTGCCACACTGTCTCCGCAGTGTTATGCAGAATGCGGTAGAAATGATGCTGTGGGTAGGAGCCACCTGAACCCAAATCGTACACTGTGCCACACTGTTTTTGCTGTGCTTTGCAGAATGCAGTAGAGAAGATGCTGTGGGCAGGAGCCACCTTAACCCCTAAGTGCCTTCTACTCGAGCAGACAAGTAAACTTTTATCAAATGAAATTATATATAAATTTATTCGATATAAATTTATTTGATAGAAATCAAAGATTTTAATATCTCCAAATCGTACACTGCGCCACACTGTTTCCGCTGTGCTTTGCAGAATGCAGTAGAGAAGATGCTGTGGGCAGGAGCCACCTTCACCTCAGACAGCGAACACGTTGTGGCTGCAGCCTCCAGCAAAACGCAGCACCACATCTACATTTGGAACCGGGTGAATGGCAAAATGGAGCGCATTTTGGAAGGTGGGCTGCGTGCTGCTTCTTGGTCTTGCGCGCCGTGTTCTGAGGTGTTTGTTTGAATGTACTTTGTGGTGAAGCTTGTGTGCTTTGTGGTGAAGCTTGTATACTGTGTGGTGAAGGTTGTGTATCTAGCTTTGCTTACGCCGTAACAGTTTGAACTCCTTTCTGCCTAATTTTCGTCAGACGCCTGCCCACGTCTGCGCACCCTGTGCAATCTATAACACACTTTCACTCCTCACTTTCTGTAAAGTGCATTGTAATGAATGAACGTCTGTGCAAGTCTAAATATTGTTGTTATGATTTGTGTGATTTATGTAAGCTGTATTTCACACCAATTCATGATGTCGACATGCCACTTTTAGAAACCTAGGATTGAACAGACCCGTCTACTAACACAGTAGATCGATTAAAAATAGTTCCTTGCTCTACGAATACCAACCACATACCGCACTAAATTTGTATGTATGGTGTATGTGTCACACTGCAGGGCCTAAGGAGGGTGCCATAGCCCTAGCCTGGCACCCCCTGCGTACGAGCCTGCTGTCCATAGCTACTACAGGCCGTGTGTACATTTGGGCGCGCCACTACGCGGAGAATTGGAGTGCGTTTGCGCCGGATTTTAAGGTCGGTGGACCAGGCACAGATTTTTTCTATTGCTATCAAATTTTGGACGCTGCCCTCAGTAGTAGGAGTAGTAGAAGAAGTAATAGTAGAAGCTAGAAAGAGTCGAAATTGGCCTACAATGTATGAATGCTTGGCGTACGAGCAGTGGCTACTAAGATGAGACAAGCTCATTGGCAACCCACAATGCTTTGTTGCAGAAGCTGCCCATAGTAGTAGCAGCCAAGATGAGACAAACTTAACTACCTAAAACCTGCTGCCTGCTGACACTTAGTTGTAGGAGCGTGTGGTAAAAGAACGAACGTCGCAACATTTTGAATTTTTGTTCTTTCTAGGCACCTCCTTGGCAAAACCCTTTGTTGCCTGAATTCCTCTTGCACCTTTGCTATAAATCCTTGCCATGGGAATTATCTGCCTGCCTCTCTTGCAATTCCCTTGGCATTCCTAAAATTTAGCCCAAGCTCCTTCTGAGCCTAGCCTCGCTTACATCCTTACTTTGGTCCTTGCCACAGGAGCTGGATGAGAATGTGGAGTATGTGGAGCAGGAAGATGAGTTTGATTGGGCAACGGCGGTGAGTTTGAACGCAACAAGGTGGTTGATCAAGAGAGCGAATTGGGACAGCATCCTTCCTTTTGCCATCCCAGTAGGGTTTTCATGCTGTATATTTCTTGGAATGGGCAGAAAGGTAGTGTTTGCAGTTGGATAAGGCTCTTGCTGGCCTAATACGAAATATTCACTGACCAGTTGGCCACTAAGGCTGGGGCTGGGGCCTCCGCTCACTTTATGAACGGGCTGAGCCACAGTTGATCATACCTCATCCCGCAATCAGGAGTTGCATCTTACTATTGCAATTGCTCAAGCATCGCTGCAATTATCTGTCCATGCAATGGAGCACGCAATGGAGGAGCAACTGATCTTGCCCCCCTTCAATCAAAAGCCGCACCTTATACTTGCTATTGCTCAAGCATCTTGTCGTTGCAACACCCGGTCTACTCAACAAGAGAGAGCATATATATCTGCAGCGTTGGGAAAGCAAATGATAAATGCACTGGACACTGTTTGTTCACTTATTTATTCAATTCGTGTACCATGGACTCTTGGACACCCCAAAAAATGGCGAGCCCCTTCTGATTGTATTATCCCTCAGATATAATGCAAGCTTGTAGGCATATCAGCAAATTATTTCCACCCTCGATTATTTGACCGCCCCAGCCAGAGCACAACTTTGCAATGTGCTTTTGGTGCATTTTATTAGTAGCCCTGAGAACCCAATTCCCGTGGTCAGACCAGGCTCTTTAGGGAGCGCGAGTTGATACCTGCCCGGTAAAATTAATTTCACGGAGCTGCTTTCCAGCAACATTCTCTGTTTCCTTAATCAACGCTCAAGGTGTTGACTCCGCTTGCATACAATTGTTTTGCACGGTGAGAATGTAACATAGATTTTGCTGTACCTAGGCTCCACTTAAACTTGGCGGCGCAGGAGCAAGTTGCAGTACACTTACTCCTCTCTCCATTTACAAACAGTAACTCACACACTCACGTACATACACACACACTCCCTCTCTCTTTGGTTGTGCACGTGTGTGTATGTGTAGGGTGCGTCTGGACACCATGAAAATATGGTTGCGCAGGAACAGGCTGCAGCTGCGGCGCAGGAGGGGAAGGCAGGGGGAAGCAATGGGCCCCACGTGGAGGAGGTGGACGTGGTGAGTGTGTGTGTTGAGTGTGGTATGGGATGTGGTGGACGTGGTAGTACGTCATACAGTGTTTTGAAGGTTTGCCACAGGTGTTCGTGATCTTGTCTGCTTTCCTCTCTCTCTCTTTCTCTCTCTCTCTCTCTCTCTCTCTCTCTCTCTCTCTCTCGCTCTCTGTCTCTCTCTCTCTCTCTCTCTCTCACTCTCTCTCTCTCTCTCTCTCTCTCTCTTTCTCTCTCTCTCTCTCTCTCTCTCTCTCTCTCTCTCTCTCTCTCTCTATCTCTATCTATCTATCTATCTCTCTCTCTCTCTCACACACACACACACACACATACACACTGTCTCTACATGCACGTAAACACAAACATGCACTCACTCATGCACACACTCACAGGTGACACTAGACCAAGAGCACATGCGTGTGTTCAGCAGCGACGAGGAGGACGAGTTAGAGGATCAATTGCACTACCTTCCCGCGGTAGGCATGGTGCAGGTTAGACTGAATACTGAATGCGTATGAACAGGCAGACAAGCTGTGCAGGTAGAGGAAAAGCTCTCTTCACAGACTTACTTTAATGAATAGAAGCTACTCTGTCATTAAAATTTCATTAACCGCAGGAAACAAAAGATGTCATTAGGGAATAGGAGGAGACAAGCTTTGCATTTTGCTTTTGCTCACCATACTCGTGTGTTCTTGTATTGTATCAGAGGGAGTTATCTGTGCAAAAGCCAAAACATGCTCCTTTTTGCATGAAAGGTGCAACTACTCACAAGTCACTTCATCAAAACGGACCCAACCTAGCTTCAAACTGACTTTATAAGCTACCCGAGCATGTACTCAGATTTAGACAAGTCGCCCTGCGTACAGAATGACAGGACTAAAAGCACACGTCGTGCACCTGTACCCTTGATGGGTGCTTTCCAGGGGGAATGGTACATTAATTTGCATATCTCGCCAACCACTTAGTCCTTTTGCCCCATTTCTCTTGCAATGATCTTTATTTATTTAAGGACTTCAAAACACTAAAAACCACCGGTTTTGGTGCGCTGGCTGGTCAGATACAGCGTATGGATGCTCAGAAAGTAGGGTTCACGCCGCGGCCGATTAGGTATGGCTCCCCTAGTTTGCACGTTTCAAGCTCAGCTGCATGGAATCTACATACCAGAGCTGAGCTTGAAACGTGCAATTTAGGGGAGCCATACCCTAGGAGCATGCCAAAACCGTACCATTTTTGGCCTCAGATAACCCCCTCTGGTATTGTCAGGGATGGGTCATACGGACTTCTGAGACGTCCCATACGGTTTAATACGCTATTAATACGCAATACGCGTATAATACGAAAATGTATTTATGCTATATTGGGGGGTACCCG
>Ga0307974_1000556_pt1 | contig 23307 bp, 26 predicted proteins | sample OrgLakmetagen784_FD_201812 | JGI IMG/M metagenome (GOLD analysis project Ga0307974, IMG submission 201812) | Saline water microbial communities from Organic Lake, Antarctica - #784 | ecosystem: Environmental > Aquatic > Non-marine Saline and Alkaline > Saline | place: Antarctica: Organic Lake... | reverse complement strand
TCAGCAGGGAAATTACCATACATACGTCATATACGGTGTACGTATACGGTTCTGGCCAACCCTAAGGAAGGCCCATCTTGCAGTGGCAGCCATGGCAGTGCATATATCCCAACAGTGCAATGGATACGCACCTGTTGACATGCACACTTTTGCAATCCCTGGCAGTGCATGCACCTCAATGGTGCAACGCATACACCCTAAATGTTGACAAGTCGACAAGTACACCTAATAACATGGCCATGAATGCTCCTCAAGGGTGCAGCACAATTGTTGACGACTTTACTTTGCAACCCTGGCGGTGAATGCACCACAACGTTGCAGTGGGCATAACTTGACCGACAGCTTCATCTGCTTAATTTTCCAGTGGACTTTAAAGTTACTTTAAGCATGAACTCACTTTTGCTTGTGGATAACAACCTGTTCACACCTGTTCTCGCAAGCTTCCAATCTCTGAAGCCTGCCCTTGGTCCCTCCCCGACCTTGGAACCTGGGCCTGGGCAGCAGCTGCATCATCCAGCGCACTTAAAGCCGCCTACAGCCACACAATGCGTGGGCATGCACAAGACTGTGGACATGTACAACTATGTGGGCATGCAAGGACGCAAGGCCAAGAGATGCAAGGCTAGGGACAATCATAAGGCAGGAGCTCATCACAAGAATTACACGCGGCGGTGAACACTAGTAAAAATAACCCTTCAACACCTGTGCGTATACACACGTACACACATACACATACACACACAATGGTACATACACATACACAGATGCGTACCCTGATCTGGCCCATGGCCTTCAATGCCCGCGCACGCTGCATGCGCGCCTGCCAGAAGCTGGGGTCCAAATCCAAGCACCTGTCACAGTCGTGCAGAGCCCACAGTGAGTCCTGCGTGGTCAAGCAAAAGCACAGGCACGCAAAGCTTCAATGGTCCGACCACAGAAGAAGAAGAATCTGCCGGCAGCAAGCTTGTGTGTTGGAGTACTCGGTATACCGAGGTGAGACAAATAATGAAAGCATGGGTGAGTCCTGCTTACACATGTGACTTCATTTTAACACAATTAAGGAAAGTCAGGGCCACGGTTTTATAACGGACCTTGCTACGGATTTCTTAGCCTGATTAAGGCTAAAGAGGCTGCATTGCAGGAAACATTGTGTGGCTTCGTGTGAGCTGCCTCGTGGTAAATAAGGAAGGTCAGGAACGACAAGTGAGAGACGTACCTAGTTTTCTCTTTGCAGGACACTAATTTATCCAAAAGTACCTACTCATTTAGAAGTGCTAACACAGTAACAAGTGTAGCTGGGATGGCTTGGTGCTATCCTAAACACACTTGCTATAACACCACTCAAACACCTCACATCTAAACACATTACACCTTACGTCTAAACACATTACACCCCACGTCTAAATTAAACACGTCTATACACATTACACCCCATGTGTAAATTAAACACGTCTAACACATTACACCTCACATCTAAACACACTACACCACGAAAGCAACAAACCCACCCCTTTCCATCCTCGGACCAAGAGCACTTCTGCACGTTGGCTCCACAGCTCGGCACTCCACGGAGCCAGATGAAGGGCATGATCTGCACGCAGGTTCGCGTTCAAACTGTCCAAGTGAAGGTCTGCTGAAAAAGAGCATATCAAGTCAGGCAACATTTTATTGTGCGAAGAAACCTAATACTCAAACACCAACTACGTTGATTCTTATTGATTTGATGTTATAGCAATGCATACTATCTGGTTTTGCAAGCCACTCGATTGAAATGAACAATCTCAAGGCACTCAACCGTCACTCCTCCAGAGATCTACAACTATGTGCAGCATTCCAAATTGTTTTGCTGCAAGCGTGAAGCGTTGCTGATCAGTGAAGCATCCTGAGTGATCAGTGAAGCATCCTTGCCAGTCCCGTATGCACAAGGGTTTAAACACAGGAAACAGTCCTGTCTTAACCAACATATCTTTTTCTGGCTGAGTCATACAGAATGCATGCACCAAATAGGTCAAAATGCGCCTCCATTATCTATATTCAGGATGTGTTGTGCAAGCCGTAAGTTTTAAACATCCATCATACTAGAAAAAAAGAAAAAACTCCGTTGGTACTGGTGACACAGCCAGCATGATTAAAACATCCATCATATTAAAAATTACAAAATTGGAAGTACTAGCTCACCATAATGCATCATGGCTGTCAAGAAATGCTTCTGCTGCGTTGCCTCCTGCCCTTTATCTTGCTCCCATGCAGCAGACACAGGCAGAAGCCTACTTCTTGAAGCTGCTCCTGTGTGAGTGTGTGCACGTGTGTATGGTTGTGAGTGGCGTGTGTAAATGTGCATGTGTGTAAGCGGACACACATACGCCTTGCATACTTCCAAAGTACAAAGTGCATTCTGAATGCAATGACGAAAACAATACAAAAGCAAGTGGAGAAGCAGACGTGTTTAATAGGTCCAGAGGTAGCACGATCATGGTAGGTTTTACATTTGAGCCTAAAATTTGGGAGAGCAATTCTAGAGTTACAGCATGGCAGTTACTTCATACAATCAATTGTGTTCCAATTACTATTATAACTTTACTTCAGTTTGTACATATATATGTTAATTCCCATTTCCTGTGACACCTGTTGTCGTCTGTTTGAGCGAGGACACACACACAGTCCAGACTTCCCTAATTGAGACCAGCAAATCTTAACACCTCTGCAATGCTTAGCTGGAGGAAGTATTCACCTGGCCCTTGATTACAGGTCGATCAATCCAGCCTTTGATTCTTTTGGCTGGTATTTTTAGCTACTATTTTTGTTGGGCTGTTGCGCAAATAGGCTTGGCCGGAGGCACCGTGGGAGAATGCTCTCGACTTTGAGTTGAGCATGCTCTCGGATGCGCCTCAATCCCAAAGCAAAACGCTGCTTACAGATCTAGCACCAATAAATGGTCGGGCATTGAGCAGCCCTGCCGGGATGGATGACTTTTGCAATCCCCACTTGACCAATAGGTATACGCGTACCTTGGTTGAGGGCAGCCTCCGACTGCAAAGAAATGGTCCTCCACCCTTGGCCATTACCTGCATACATTTCAAGCCATTTATTGCTTCACAATGCAGCTGCGTAGTACTTTGTGCCATCGTACTTTGTGCCATCATACTTTGTGGTAGAAGGCTCTGCCTGCCCTGGAGCCAGCACAAGGCAAGTGTACTCTTGTTGTAGCAACCTCCATGAGCGAGTCCAACAATAATATCAGCCTTGCTGTGGAGGCAGGATTAACTCCTGTCTGTGGTGCCTTCACTGACAATCTCCCCATACACCTCGTCCTTGAAACTCTTGAGCTGCACACCTTTACTTGTATATCATCACAGCTTGCTCTTGTGTGCCTCTTCCATTGTACCTTGCAATTCTCGGTGGTTGTTGGCAGCTGTTAACCTCAGGCCAGCCTTTCTTGTACGCTGCAGCAATTGTGTCTGACAGCCTGAATCGTGCACTCGTTCCCCCTTCTGACCAATGCCCACATCCTAAATCATCGTCTCTAGCTTCAAGCTGCCGCACGCTTCTTGATTAGGTCGCATCAGGTTGAATATATATGTAGTGGATTGGCAGAACCATACACTCACACCACATAAGACTAATCATCTTATAAGACTTATCGGCAATGATTTTCACAATACCATGGTATACACAATGTATGTGCATGGTTCTGGCTAACCAACACACGTGTCACACAACTTGTACTCCAAAGTTATCACGTCGTACGCACAAAAAATTTTGAAGACTTAGATGACAGTAACTCTGCCTAGGCTTTTTTTGAACTATCGTTGTGAGGAACAGAGGTGCAGTCTGATGAAATGCCTACCATTGTGAGGAACAGAGGTGCAGTCTGATGAAATGCCTACCATTGTGAGGAACAGAGGTGCAGTCTGATGAAATGCCTACCATTGTGTCTGATGAAATGCCTACCATTGTGAGGAACTGGGTAACGGGCAGAGACGCAGCCTGATGAGGTCACATCAAATGCGTAAGCATGGTCTCCGTGATAGTTGACGATGAGACGATCGCCTTTTTGGGAAAAGCACACGTTTGAGGAGTGGGAGGGAGAGACGTGGCTGCCTGTGTGGAGAGATGGAAGGGTATAATTGTGTATGTGTGTGTGTACGTACGAGTGTATATGCACACGTGCAAGCGTGCATGCAGGGTGTGTGTGTATAGCTGCCATGAATTAGACGCACGTCAAGAGTCAATCAGATAGAGGTCTTATTATACAAGGTAGGTAGAATAAATGGAGGTCCAATATTTTAATACTGCTTCCTCCTCTCGCTGCCCAGATCTCCCATGAACCTCCTGTACACACACACACTCACACACACACTCTGATCTGCTAATTGTCAGAGGTTCAAACCCATTGCTTGTCGAGGAGAAAGTGTATTCAGCATCATTTTTGGTGCAGCAGAAGAGTAATAGTAGGCCTTAGTGCCCACAAACTGAGGCAGGGCAACTTTAGTGAAGGGCGTGAAGTAAGGCTGTGTGGGCTGTTGTTGTCCTTTCTCGTGCCATTACTGTTATTACTGTGCGTGGAGTGTGCTGTTTATCTTGTGCTTTTGTTTGAGTTGTTTTTGCAACTACTGATGTTGCTTGAGCTGACCTACTGTGCCTGCTTCTGTACATGCCTGTGCCACCACTGCTACTGTGCGTGGAGTGTGTGCCTGCTTCTGTACATGCCTGTGCCACCTTTGCTACTGTGCGTGGAGTGTGTGGCTCCTACCTCCCAGTATTATGCGCTGTGTGTGGAGTGTGTGTAGAGGCTGCAAAGGCCGTACTTTCCGTCATCGTCATCTTCTGCTGAATTTTTTATAATGTAATTTTAGACATACTTAAAAGCCGCACTGTGCGTGGAGTGGGGCAGATCGGCGTCGTGTCATAAAGTGGTGCATCAAACGAGTCGCTGTGCGTGGAGTGGGTAATTGGAGTCGCCAAGTTTTGGGATGCGCGGTAGAGGTTGAGGGTGGGTTAAGAATCATATCTTGAAATTTCCAACGCGGTCCCTGACACGGTGTGCTTGCGTGCTATCATTCTGTTGTGAGGAAGCTGTGCTTGCGTGCTATCATTAACTTGTGAGTACACTGTGCTTGCGTGCTATCAATAATACTTGTGAGTACATTGTGCTTGCGTGCTATCAATACTTGTAAGTACACTGTGCTTGCGTGCTATCCATACTAGACACGAGCATGCTCCTGTTTAGGCTCCTGTGGCATACTCTGTTGCGGTCCTCTGAACAGGTCGTACTTTCTGATAATTGGTCACTTTTTTATGCACTGTGCTTGCGCACGCTCCTGTTGGGAGTGGTGTACACTCTGAACACTGCTGCTAGCATTAAACCATGGGGAGAAAATAAATAAAATAATAGAAAATCTACGCGGGCAGCGAAAGCCACTTCCCAAATTAATTACGGAAAAGGAACTGCTTTTGTAATAAGGGAAAGAGCACCTTGAGCTCTCTGGGTGATTTGACAATGTGCTGTAGTGCTCTTGCAGCACACAAAGCAGTTTATAAAAGCAAGCGTCTACGCAGCTAGACAACAATGACCCGGCACGGAGGCTGCACAAATATGGGCCGACAAAACAAACCAGCGTGCGAAGTGCATGAATCCAAAGTACGTATACACACATACACACCGAGAGCCAAGTGAGCAGGTGCCAGCTTCATCAAAGGCTCAGTCCCAGCAGCGGCCACGTTATGCGGTGAGATGAGCGAGAGTTTGCGACGATCAAAGACACGCACGTAGGGGTCGCTGCACGCCACAGCCATGAGGTGGGGGTGCGCCTGTGAATGCGCGATGTGTGGCACCAAGAGCATTGAGAGGTTGAGTGATGCTGATATGGTAAAGAGGTGGAGGTGCAGCTGTCCTCTAATGTGGCACGTCTTCAGCTATGCTGCGAGAGCGTTTCTCACTGCTATGCAAATTCTGGACATGATGTTTGCGGGACACGAGCATTAGAAAGAGCAGTCGCTGGCCCAACTCTCATGATAGTGACAAGTGACACAGTCATTGCTCGTGACAAGTGACACATAGTGACAAGTGACAAGTGATAGTGACAAGTGACAAGTGACAAGTGACAAGTGATGATAGTGACAAGTGACAAGTGATAGTGATAGTGACACATAGTGACAAGTGACAAGTGACAAGTGATGATAGTGACAAGTGACAAGTGATAGTGATAGTGACACATAGTGACAAGTGACAAGTGATGATAGTGACAAGTGACAAGTGACAAGTGACAAGTGACAAGTGATAGTGACACATAGTGACAAGTGACACAGTCATTGCTCGTGGTTGCTGCAATTCTTAACAGCAAATAGCTACAGACAACTTTTTAGCATGCTGAGCAATGCTAACCTGGCAGATGTCCAAGCCTTTGAGCTCCACAGCTGATTGGGCACCATCCCTCACAGACAATAGCAGATTGCTGCTGTTGGTGAAGGCCTGCCCATCAGTCCTAAACAGCGGGAGATAAACAAGCTGTCAGCCAAGTGGGTGGCGCATCTCAGTAGCTTTATGGTTTGCATAAACGCGCCGCAAATTGTACGACAAATCGTAGTATATTTTTTGTATTTGTAATCTCCTCAAGTTTGAGAATTTACAATGATGTCTTTTATTAGTTCATTTGATATTATATTCAAGGCTTCTTAATGTTTTCTGGCTTGAACAACATCTTCACTTTGAGGACAAATTGTAGGACAAATGCTGTCGAGCCTGTATTGTACCAACCACAAGCCCTTGTACACAAGCATGTACACAAGCAGATAATCCAATTGAGCTTAAGGGCACCTCAATGCTTGCACGTGCTGCTACCCTTTCGTCTATCACCAATGTTAGGTCCAGTGGAAAGCGTCAAGGGTGATTCAGATTAGCCCCCATTCATAAAACAAAACAAAACAAAGGGTAATCACGAGCACCCTTGCTGTCATTCCTGAAGCCAACTGCTTTCAACAAAGAAATTCAGGCGGAAAGTATCATGCGTGCTTATGCAATTTGCCGGACCGCCCATACACAATGCATAAAACCATTTTCTTGCAAAAGTGCTCGCTCGAAACACCGTACATTCACTACCGCAGGTATGTGTCTAACAACCAGCCCTTTTACTATGTTGTTATGCACCCACCGCTGCCTGTGGTCAAATTGCCGGACTGTTCCATCTTCGCTTGCTGACCAAAAGTTGTGGGGATTTAAAGGCTCAACTTCTACATCCTGTACAAGGAGTGTTATTATATTTTGCACAAGCACTTTTTACCCGTGCATTTAGAAACACAATACGAAGCGTGCATTTAAAAGCACTACAAAACTCAATGACAAATTGCTTACTAAGTAACAGTCGAGCAGGCATCAGGGCACAAAACAGCACAAACACTCACACAGATCAACATACGAGAGAAAACAAAGTTACAGATTGCATAGGCGCATACCTTAACACATATAATTGCACACACACATACACATACACACACGCATAATTGCATACACAAACAAGCACATACATCCCTCAGGCACATGCATGCATGCAAACTTGCATACACACATACAGGCACGCTCACACACATGCACGCATGCACATACGCTGAAAACATTTGTACACATGCAACACACACACACATTCCAAACATGTGCGAGTTTGTGCCACCTACCTTAACCCTACCACTGTGGCAAGTGTAGTTTGTCGTGCGAGGCTGCACAGCATGAGAGAGAGGAGTGGAAGGCCCTCCTCCTCCTGCAAATTGAAACGGACGACGACCACATAAACCTCTTGTTCGTTCCTCCTGCCAAATTTTGCATGTGCTCTCTCTACAGACGCAGTGTGCTGTGGTGCTGGTAAGCAAGGCTCCTGGGATGTGCTGAAAATTACTACTCCAGGAATACGCACTGATTTGGGGGATACAAACCAAAGAACGAGGACACATAGGTATGATCAACACAAAGAAGCAGGGGGTGCAAGAGGAACAAAAGGGAGGGCTGCGCTTACACAATTTATGCTGTGCGATTCCCTCATACAAAGTGAGATAAGTGCCTGCGCTTATTTTGCGAGGCAGTGAGCAACCTGCCCCCCCCTTGCCCCTCAGGAGTACCACAAATCCCATAACCTTTTAGAAACACGGCCACCTTGGCACCTTCCTCTCCAAAACAGACAGTCCAAACAGACAGGAGAGGTTTGAATTAAAATGAGAGAAGCGGAAGTTCCAGGGGAACTTCATAGGCTTCAACAACATATGAGCAAGTGAGCATGGATTGACGTAGGTTGTGTGGGAGAACAGGCTTGCACTTTTATATAATGTTAGGTAAAGCGGTTACACCATGCACAAGCAAAAAAGACGAGGCAGTGGTCAATGGTGCGCACACCTGCTGTGTCCCTGGCGTGCTGCAGGTGCGATCCATTGCCGTAAGGCACATTCAACGCGTCAGGGGGTAGCTCATGCAGCTGCGAGTGACATAGACAAGAGCTCTACGTGCATGAGCAGCGATATGGCATAGGTCAGTTAGCCAATTCTGAGAGGTGGGGCAGTTTTTATATGTGAAGAGCACAATTGCATGCCCAATGAAGTGAGAGCTTTCCTCCTGAAAGGTCTCCTTCTTCCCATTATGAGGCAGTGTACATCAAATCTATGGCAGCGCACCTTGCAACCTCCCTTACCTGAACAGCACGGTCCATGGAGCAAGACACGACCTTGTACCTGCATGTTGTTGTATTCAAATTTTATAAATAGTGGAATGGTGCAGGCCAGGGCTGGCTAGAACCCTGTTTATGTTAAAAGTGCTAACACGTTCTTTTTGGCAAGGAGACCTAGGGACACAAGATTATTCACCATAAGATGTGCGGTGCGTACAAACGGTTCTGGCCAACCCTTCTTGTAAATTTGCATTCCTCTCAGAGCAGGATATGGCACTGAAACACACAGCATACAGCAACACACAAGCATTTCCAACCAACATGTTTTACGCTGCCATCATCTTGTCCCTGTCGAAACGATACGCAAAAAACAACTCCTATTCAAGACGCCTGTGAATGCCTGCAAGACATCATAAGAACCTGACGTAGGGTTTTGCGGAGCTCTAGCAGGAACGAATATTGTCTGAAGGCGTTTGCTTGATGGTGAACGTTTCAAGCCCCATCATAATCCACGGGGCACGTTCCTTCTCCCACACCAAGCTCTCACCCATTTGTCTGCGGCAAGATTTGAGCTCCAAATATGTTGGCACGGTGGCGAGTAGCTAGCGACACAGGGACGCGGCTTACTTCTGGGTACTGCCAAATTATCAGCTATGTAGCAAACGAAAAAAGTGAGAGGTAAATACAACGTGGTGAACAAAGGAGGAGTGTGGCATGACACGTTACAAATCCCACCAATGCAGTTACTACATGAGCAAGCATTTGATTTGATTGTCGTTCAAGGGTGCTCGTTAACAGGAAAAGCAGGTGCCTACCTTTCTATCGTCAGAGCCAGAGATAAGACGAGATCCTGTTTCATCCCAGTGCACACGATTCACACTGTGTACAGGTGTACATGGACGACGTAGACAGTCACACAGGGAAAGAACAAAAGGTTGATTAAAAAGATGAGGTGTGTTTTGCAAGTCCTCTCACAAAAACTAAAATTACATATAACGTTGCTCACGGGCCCAAATCGTTCCATAATCCATTCGGTACGAGCGCCAAACGGGGCGTGTTCTCAACTGAGCAGAGCAGAAAAGAAGCCTTTTCAGACCAGAGACTGCAAAGTTCTTTCTAAGAGAGCGCCTGAAACGGCGAAACCATCAGCATTTGTACAATTGTTCGACATACGACTGCTTGGAGGATAGAACTATCATTACATGGCGAAATGCCCCAATTCTTCACCGAATGCATTTAAAGTGCGCCCGCTCTTACCTGTGCTGCACGTGCAGTCCATACAATTGTCTATTCATAGATTGCCTCTTCATAACTCACATCTGTCTCTCACGCACCATCCTGTGTGGGCCGAGAGAGTGTGCTCCAGGTCCAACGCTTTAGCGTGCTGTTTTAGGAATGTGCCTCTGGTATGGCCCTGTGGGATGGAAGTGGGCCAAGATAGGCCAAGACATTGTGCATGTTTTGCATTCATGCGTTCGCCCGGCGGAGAGGAAAGAAATCATCACTGTCCTTCGTGAACAGGCAAAAACAGGCAAAAACAGGCAAAAACAGCCTCCTCACAGCATACATTACACCACTCCCTTACCTTGGGCAAGAGCCCTTGCTCCCTCTTAAACAGCATTTCCAGCATTTGTCCAACGAACTCTGAGATTTATTAGAATGAGATTTATTAGAATGAGATTAAAAATTTAATTAATTTAGGTAATATATGATTAATAATTGAAAGCGGTCCAAATTACTTGATACTTTCCAAGATCGTGCTGGTCATGGTTACAATCGGGTATTACAATTGGGTGATGATTGGCCAGCTCTGTTTTACTTCAATCGCGTTAACTCAAGATGAAGCAATACTGGCACATCCAGTTAATACCTAAATTTCCTGAAAGGAGATTTGAGATCGTCGGGGGGGGGGGGTAACAGAATACGGTTTGGTGACTTTGGATCCTAAATTGCGCCACAACGCCTGCATGGATTCGCTTTTTAATATTTACTTGGGTAATTCAAACGTGCGCACTGAGACGGCTGGCGCTTTGTTTGGAAGCCAATGGCGTTGCTGGTTCTGAGGGATACGAGGAGGAGCATTTGGATTGGACGCGCGACTGCATTGGATCAAGTTTTAGCATAGAATTTACTGCGCAATACTTATGGCGATGCGTGGCTCCAGTGCTCCGGAATTCGCTTTGGAAAGGAACTGTCAGATCGTTGACAGATCCCTCGGGTTGCTGGGGTCCGGAGTGAGCATTAGAAGGCTACGCAGCTGCATTGACATGTGCAGTATGCAAGCGAATTTCCTGAATAATTCTTTTTGTGATGCGCTTCTGCTGTGCTCTGGAATCAGCATTGAGAAGGAGCTGTCAGATCGTATTTTAATAATTAACACATGCCCACACTTAAAAAGGGTTGAAACTTGGGGCGGCGAAGCCCTTCCAGTTATATTGAACAAGACATTAGAAACTCTCAACTGTCAACCAGCTAACCGCTCTCCCACACAATTCGTCGCTGCCACTGAATGGGCGTGACAAGGCGTCATCATGCTTTGTAGTTGAGGCTTTTCAAGACAAATGTGTTGTTGGCTGGCATGTGTGCCAGTCAAATTTGGTCAGCGCAATATCTTGAGTACTTAGTCTTCAGTAATCCTTTGCAGGTCACACATGTGGCCTTTTGAAATAGTGTTTCGAAGGATTAAATCTACTACCTACTTCTGCAAATTAGAACGTGCTACGAGAATGCGTACAGGAAGCCTCGCAATCTCAGTCTGTTCAGGGCAGCAAACTGTGTAGGTCAGCCGCTGCCAATTTGAATTAGGATGGGTAAATAAAACAGCAAAGCTCCAGAGGGGGCTAACTGAGGTTCAAAACGGGCAAGTTTTGGGGGCGGAGCCCCCCGGGGCGTAGTCCCTTTATGTTCACTGCAGTCAACACTGCGCTCTCAAAGAGTCAACACTGCGCTCTCAGAGAGTCAACACTGAAAGAATAGAGCATTGAGCCAGCCAAGCAACCTTACAGTGTAAAATTTGTGAAACAAAAGCCAATTTTGCGCTGATTTCGGAACACCCCGGTCAAACCACCGTCCACGCGCGACCCCTTCGGGGTCGCGTGTCTTTGTTCCCCCCGGGATGCAATTGGGTGTATTGCCACTCAGCATGCACCAGCAGAGCAAAGACAGTAGCAGCTTCACAGCACTCGGGAGGACAGGCGAGCGAGGGCGTATGGAGCTCAGGCTTTAAGAGGAGCAGTTCAGATGGATAGCAGTCCCCCTGAATTGCTCGCTCACCCGTGAGCACACAGCCGTTGAGGTATACATCAGAGGTCTTACACACCATTGGCAAGCAAACAGCTTCAGACACGGTATGGTATGACAGGGACTGTGCAAACGCAAGAGCGGGGGGGTGCAGGGGGGGCGCAGCCCCCCCTGAATTGTTTAACTCATTTGGGTGCCGCTCTTCATTGCAAAGACCAGGCTGCCATCTCAGAAATGGTTGAACAGGAGCAGTGGGGTGCAGAGGGAGTGCAGCCCCCCTTGAATCGCTCTCACTACATTAGGTACAACTTCAATGCAGGTTGCAGCGCAGGCTCCGCCCCATTATTTGTGATCCGCAGGATCACACCCTACTTGTTATATGCTCTTTGACTTATACACCCCAAAATTGGCAAGCTCCAAATTTTACATAATGCGAATGTCCATATATGTATAATTTGGAGCTTGCCAATTTTGGGGCGTGTGCTTAATTTGCTGTGGCGTGCAGGCCATTTTTACCACATATTTTTCATACCAACTCACCCACTGCATCAATCTGGAATATTTTTAGTAAAGTAGAATTCTTATAGAAAAGAATATCAATGCAACAAAAATGAAAGAAAACGACTGAGTGGTTGATGTTTTATGAGGATTTGAGTCATTTTCCCATGGAAATCACCACATTAGGGTTTACATGCACCATGTGTGCTTAATCCAGTCTATCTCAGCACGCAAAGTGACCCACATAAAACTGGGCACATGCTAGGGTAGCTCTCCATGCCACTATACTTTGGTACTAAAATGGTGTCAATCGGATGAAGTGGATGTGAGTGGCTGCCTTCTGAATGCTAATATGAGCATTTTCAGGCATTTCCTTTGTTGTTAGCCCCCTCTGAACTCTATGCAATGTGATAAAAGCTGACGTGTCCATCGGGAACTTTGGTTCCTCTACTTGCTGGACCAGACAGATGCAGGCAGATACATTTCATAAAAATTTCCAACTTGCGCATTGACGTGAGATTCAAGCGGCAATAGGCAATTTGGAGAGAGGCACACGGTCATGACCCATCTTCTTGTTTTAAGTAAGCCCAGCTTACCACAAACCCGTTTTATCTGATTCAAGCCAGACTCACCACCAGATTTGTGCGTGAACACGCTTTGGCAGACAGACCGCACAATTCTTTGTGGCTCGCTAAGACATATCTTTTTCCTGCTGGCATGTATGGCAGTCAAGTATGGGGTACTGTTTTTTTGCAGGCAGGCAGGGAGTTCTCTAGTTCGCTGTCTACGCTTCATTTGCATTTTCTGAAAGGAACATTAGGTGTGAAGCGGTCTACCACTAACTGGGCTGTACTCCGAGAATGTGGACATGAACCGGTACAGTTCTACTGGTTTCGGTCAGCTGTCAAGCTTTTCAATAGTATGCTTAATACCAATAGTGTCACATTGCGGAGGGTGGTCCAGGCTGATCTCTTTTACAACCTCAGCTCAATTGCTGAGTGCTTTTCAAGGACATCGTGGATGCGAGTCATATGTACAAGCTGTTCAAACTGGACGTGCTATTCCCATGCAAGAGTTTACTGCGGATTTGAAGCATAGGATGAGAGGTGTATGGAGAGACGAGGAGTTGGTGGACCCAACACGCACATTAACAAACTGGCCACGATAAATCATTCTTGGTTTGCCATCCCTTTTTCTATAAATGAGCGTATGCCGACTACTGTACCACAGTATCTTCATCTTGATCTGTCCAAACATGTTCTGCGCAATATAAGTAGATTCCGCTTGCGTGCGCATACTTTGAAAGTTGAGGCAGCAGCGTGGTTTGAAGATGGTTCTCACGTATGTGACCAATGTCCTGGCGAAGATGAACATGTTCAGAACGAGGTGCATGCTCTTTTATTTTGCCAAGACCGTCGAGTTTGTGAGCTGAGGAAACATTTTTCCTTTCTGTTTACACCATTTTCTGAGGATTTTTCAGCAGCCCAACCCTTTTTGCTGCAACAGGTCAACGACCAACTTGTTCTTGATTTCCTTTCTCAGCAGAACACTAAACTTTTTCTTTTTCTTTCTGAGCTTTTGGATTTATTTGCGGCTGGCCGAGACCAGTCAGCAGCCGATCAGCCAAACAACCTGGCTGAAGGTCACCCCCCATTGTAACCATAATTTGGTAAATTTGATATTAGTACGAGCCATTTTCCATGCATCCCTTTGCAAATTCATTACAAACTCTTCTTAGCACTACTAACGTAGTACGAGTCACTTTCCATCTTAACAGTTACAGGAATATCAGAAGCTAAGGACTACAACTCACACACAGCATGTCATCGGCAAATCCCAAAAGCTTAGGCCTAATAAGTATCATCAAGCAGTTTTAAATATCCATTGCCATGCTAAGGACAGCATACCCTGCCTCAGGCCTTGACTAATTGATTAAGAAAAGAAATAGATAAAATCACACAGGCAGTGTTAGATCTATCCTTAAATGGATAAAATACAAAGAGCTCGGTACCGAGTACCGTACAACTCCTCCGTTACAGAAAAAAGAGGGTTTCTGACTATGATAACCTAATAGCCAAAGCAACACATAGTTGCCTTCTCTTTAATTTAACAACTTGGTCAAACAGGTCAGGCCATTTCTCTCCCTTGCCTGAACTGAACAAAGCAATATTCCCCCTTCGTACCATTGATTATGAAAATTATGAAATGTTGCACGATCCCAATTCATAATTCCTTAGACAGTACAAGCAGGACATCTGGCCTAAAAACACCTGAACAAGCAAATCTCCCCCAAATGACATAACCGCAAGCGACAAATGCAAAAAGTATGACTCCTCCAAATGGCATAACAGCAAGTGACAAATGCAAAAAGTGTGACATGAGAGCGAATGCAGGAATATCGAGAAAAAAGTGTAACATGAAAGGGAGGGCAAATTATTGTAAAAAAAGGAAATAGTGGCCTTCTTGGTGGGCCTGCACACCATGTAACAATGAGAGACAACAGCACACACATACACATGCATGAACTCACACACACACAGATGCATACACACACGCACACACTAATAACTCACATCACACATGTACACAAGCACACACACACTAATAACTCACATCACACATATACACGCACACCCATGCATGCCAGCCACGCCAACAGCCAATGCAGAACGCGGTAAACAGAGGAACGGCCACACAGCAAAAAAAACAACAGTCAAAAAAGAAATATACGCAAGGGGTGATAACACCACAAGCATGGATTAAGGAAACGGAGACGGGGCTGTCGAACAGCGAAGAACTCACGCTACCAGGCGGATTTGAACCCACGACCCCGAAGAGTCTGGCCTGACCACGGGCAACTGGGCTTATAAAGCAATCCCCCAGGGCAAGCCATTCTTGCCCTGGCATTCATTTTGCACCCGTACCAACTACTAGCCTTTGTGTCAGGGTAGACAGCCATGTTTATCTCCCACCATCCTCTCATTGTCTGCTGCAATTCAGAAAATTGTAAAAGAAAAATGACACCGTCAGAGCAGCCAGCGTCAGGTTGCCACCTCTGAACAAACGTCGGAGCAGCAGTGCGCTAGAAATAGGAGCTGTTCTGCCACAGGCTTGGTAAGCAGCAGTAACAGGAAATGCAGCAGTGTACGCCCAAGGAACGCACATACACACACTCACACAAACACACACACACACACACACACACACACACGCACTAGCACTTGTTTCTGTAATCCTACAAGCTTTTCTAAAATGTCAAGAGCCCTTTCCTCCCTGCCTGACCCAACCATGTTTCCCGCTGCTGCTGAGAGACGCACAGCCCAGCGGCACTTGACACACAAATGTGCTTTCATCTGCTGATGCATGTATGCAATGGACTTTTGTGAGCATTCGAGGGTATGCATCTGGCCGAGCATGTGAGCAGGTGTGAGTTACTAAAACGACAACAGATCAAGCAGTGTGTCTATGTGTGTGCAGCTACAAAAGCACGTGAGCCATTAATATTAGAACAAGGGAGCTGCATAGTATATAGCATTCCTTGCATGACGAGCAATAGCAATGGTGCACAGCGAGTTTTCAATCAATGTTAACCGTGCACGACGACTGTGACGAATAATGAAACAAGGTGGCTCGAGGGAGCATATACGAAAACACATGCACAAGGAGAAGGAAGTTCTTGTTGCAAAGGCAAACCAGAGACCCCATGTTCAGTTCCTTGACAAGGCTACTCACTTTCTGGGTTGGTGGGAAGTGGGTTGCTGGTGGAGAGCTGGAGGTCCTCGCTTGCAGGAGCACTCACACAGTCATCAGAGCCCCTACAACAGTGATCTCAGGTATGGGAGGTATGGGAGGTGTGAGACATCAGGCCAAGAAACCGGCGGTAGGTGTAGCGGTGGCGTTGCAATCTATGATACATATAAGGGGAGCAGTAATGTTACGGCCTTTGGGACACATACCATGGTACTAGTACGCCAGGTTGTATCTTGAAACATTATGAATTTTTCGTAAGCATGCACTGCCTGCGTAACAAATTCGCTTTCTGCGATGATACTGTGGTGGTCTGCGCCGGGTTCCAGAAAGAGCACATGCACACATACAAGCACACACACAGAGACACACACACATACATACACATGAATAGACACACACCTATACACACCTATACACATGCACACCTGAGCAATGCAGCAAGACGAGGCATGCTGCACAGCACCGCAAACTCCCACAGATCCATGCACAGCCCCTCCTGCAGCTCTGCATGCTCACAGCCGCTTTGTGTATCTGGTGACGTGTGTGTGGCTACTGACCCTTGTGCTGCTGCTGCTGCTGTTGCTCCTTCACCCTTGCTTACTTCATTTCCTTCTGTCACCTCTACCATCCTCGTCCCTGAAACCTCCACCCCCTCCCCTCCTGCGCTCCCAAACTTTGTACCCTCCTTCCCTACCTCCACCAAAACACGCGACGTGCAACCCGCCAACCAAAACCAATGACCAACATCAAGCAAAAAGTCAACGACTGAGCTTGGTAGGGCTTTGGCAGCTGCATCTGGGGCGGGTTCTGGATTTTCGCAGCCTGCACTGCTGCTGCTTGCAGAGCCGCTGCTTGGCACCGCCTGGGGGGCTGAGATTTCTGCAGCTACCCACTGCTGCAGCTCCTGTGTGTGCCAGTGTGTGTGTGCGTGTGTGTATAGTGTGTGTGTGCGTGTGTGTATGCATGTGCGTCTGTACTTGTGCATATTTGTGTTTGTGTGTATTTGTGTACGCGTGTGTGCCTGTACTTGTGTGTGTGCACTTGTGTTTGTGTGTGTGTGTGTTTTAGTGTATGTGTGTGTGCGCAGGAGAGAGTGTGTGTGTATGCATGCAAAGGCAGGGCGTGCGAGCGTTTCACAGACACAGCCACGAGTGCGGCAAAACACACTGTGCCTCATTGATGCATCACACGGTGCCTCATTGATGCATATCTGCTGCAAACGTGGCTTCTGCTCCCCAGGTCGTGAAACTAGAACAGGGAGTGCAATACAGAGGCAACAAAGAGATAGGCCACAATATAGGCGGCCGCATATTTGCGATTTCCTGCTGAAAGTGCCGTTACAGTATACCATGTACAAGGTCGACCAGAATCGTATGCCTACTATTTATACGCCGCACATGAGCGTGTTTGCGAGAATGCTTCTTCTGCTATACTACTGTATTTAAACCGTAAATACACTAATATTATTCAGCTCGGTGCGCCCCCAGCATACCCTTTCTCCCTTTTCACCACCACTCAAGGCATCGACTGTGCTCCTACCCAGGCACTTTCTCATTAGCAGTTCTTTTCGCTCATGAAAACTTTTACTACAAATGATAGCTCCTATTCACTTGTGAAAATTTTTCTTCACTGGTGATGAATTTCATTCACAGATGCCTCAGCACTCTGTGATCCTTCGACCCTATAGCGACACACCATCACAAGGCTCTCACCATTCACACCCTCAACATCACTTACAACATCTGGAGCGTGCTTTTACTCAGGCACTTGGCCCCCTTCTTACAAGCGACAGCACCTCACCACCAAACAGACACCCCAAAAAGCAGAGCCTATGCACGAGCGTACCCAGGAACAATGTGTGGGTCACAACTTCTTCTGTGCACACACAACACCCTCTTAATCCTCAACCACGCGCCTCAGCCACACTTTCCATAGCACCGGGCCAAGCGGCCATCTGTGCGCTATACGTGAGAGGCAGGCATGCAAATGTCAATACCACCCAATGGCAACGGCATTACCACTACCATGGCATTACCACAAGTGCCCCCTGCCTTTTTGCCCCTCAGTACGCACCTCAGCCACGCCTTTCAGCTCAGAAGGCACCAGCAGCACAGGGTCTGTAGCCACACAAACGCTGCCAGTCCACAGCTCCATGTGGAGTACGCCGCCGTTGACGGTGAGAGAGGGTGCCAGGTGGAGGGGCAGGGAAACAACAGCCTGTGATGCAAAACAACAAAATGTCCAATGCATTGCTGCCGTAGAGAACGATATGCTTGAGCTTACACTTAAAGTAAGTTTCACAGTCAGCGGTGCAAACTCGTATGCACGTGAGGTCCCTTGCTTGAGATAGGCTACACTGGCAGTAGAGAAACAAATCAATGTCTACAGTCAAAACCAGTCCCCTCTTATATCATGGACAAAAAAAAATTGATTGTTTGTAGGGTTGGCCAGAAGTGTATGTATACGGTATATAAACACAGTGCTCTTAGCAGGTTTGGCTGTGTGGAACATTCACAGAGCTTATGAGGAGCAGGAGCCTCTCCCTGGAAAGGTGCCAAGTGGAGAGGCAGGGACACAAAGGCCAGAGATACTGTGATTGGATGATGTGGGGCTTATTACACGTAGGATTAGTAAACCAGATGTGGATGATGCAGGGCTTATTACACGTAGGATTAGTAAACCAGATGTGGATGATGTAGGGCTTGTAACACGTATAGGAGTAGTAAACCAGATATGGATGATGTAGGGCTTATAACATGTAGGAGTAGTAAACCAACGGATGTACTGATGTTCTATCAGGAAAATGCTGGACATCATAACCGTCATGTACACACGATTACGGTTGAACAACCTTGAGTTTGTGGCTGCTTACAGAGCTCACAGGGATAAAAGAGAGGGTAGGACTGTGTATGAATACGCAGATGCGCTTGTGTGTGTGTGTGTTTGTGTGTGTTTGTGTGCGCAGGCAAAATGAAGCATTGGCAACACAGCATGTATGTGTGTGTGAGTGAGAGAGAGAGAGAGAGTGTGTGTGTGTGCGTTTGTGTGTATGTGAGTGTGTATGTGTGCGTGTGCATATCTATCACTAGCCACAGTCAACCCTCATTTTGCGAGATTGGCATCCAATGATCACATACACACATACACACACTTTAAACAACGTAGCCCTGACTTTCCCTTATTGCTGGCCCCAACTTGCGCCATGCGCTTGCACATACAGGGCCGACCAGCACTTGAAACACACCCCAATCAAGTATGACGACCAAAATTTGGTCCAGAACCGCGCACTGCACACACTCTGCAACAGCACTCTGCAACACACCTCCTGCCAGCCCTCTGTGGGTCCATGGTTTCACGATTCAGCGACCCACACATACAGGGCAGACACCCCCTCACACACGTCAACGACACAACACTGACAATAGTGGACTCCGTCCACCCACGCACATGCACAACAGCCCCTCACATGTCGCTCGCCCTACCTGTACAGCAGCTTGGAGCCCACCCTCGACTTCCAGCCAGCAGTGCCCTAAACTCTCTTGGAATTTGGGGGCAACACGCACGGGGCAAAACGCGGCGTAGCGGCTTTCACCGCCTGCTGAAGCATCGGCAGAGCTGAAACTTAAGCACGCCACAAGCTGTACTTCAGGAGACACGGTCAGATCTGGAGTCACGGTCAGATCAGGAGACACGGTCGAACCAGGAGACACGGTCAGATCAGGAGTCACAGTCAGACCAAGAGACACGGTCAGATCAGGAGACGGAAGCAAATGGCTTGCCACACCAGTACCTCCCCCACCTGAGCTACTGGCCTCGCTCCTTCCACTGAAACGTTCACCCCCCGCCTCATCCCGTGCTGCAATGGCAGAACTGACATCGCTTGGCTGCCAGCCTGTCACCCTTGGCAGTGCTGCTACCCCGTTGAGGCCCACAGGAAATGCAGGGGAAAGAGGGGTGCGCACCACAGCAGCAATCTTGACCTCCACCCACGCCGCAGCTTGCTGCTGCTGCTGCTCTTCATCGTGCTGCCCCTGCTGCTGCTGCTGTTGCTGCTGCTGTGCATACTTGTGGCTGTGCTGCTGCTGCATACCACCCACGCGCGTATCCTTGGGCAGGAGCACCACAGGGCAAGGGAGGTGCAAGCAGTAGCCTTGTCGTTTTGGCTCCTCCACGTCTTCTGCAACAACAGGGGCCTGGGCTACACTGTCCCAGATCAATCGGACTACCTGGTTGTCTGCCTGTGGAGTGAAGTGTATGTGTGTGTGTGTGCGTGTGTGCGTGTGTGTATGAGTTGTGTGTGCGTGTGTGCGTCTCTTTCTTCTAGCCAAAAAGCACCGTGTCATGACAGGCAAACGACCTGGAACACAACAAGGATGCCCAACACAAAAAGTGACAGAAACCACACACCTGCACGGTCAGCAAGGTGCCGTGCTCCAGCTCATGGTCAAAATCCTTTAGCCACTTGCAGACGGCGCCCAACAAGGCTTCATCAACCGAGGAGGGGAGGGGCATACTGTCCCCAACACGAGAATGATCTGCTACATGGCCACTTGCCATTGGTGTGATGTAGCGTATACTGAGGATGATGCAGCCCTGCCTAGCAGCAACCTCGGGGCAGCTACTGTGCAGATGCCTGTGAGCATATGCGTGTGCTTGCGCATGTGCGTGTGTGTGTTTGATATGTGTGAGTTTTTGTGTGTGGGTGAGAAAAGAGAAGTAGTCGATCATGAAGGTGCTATATGTGAGATGTGAAGTCATCACCAAGTTGCGTCCCAAAAGTGCGAATGCATACGCATGTCCTAGAGTGCACACACACACACATATACACAGCATTCATGGTCGGGGATGCAAATAGCAAGCAACAATTACTATTTTGCATTCATGAACGTCACACTCTCAAGGTGTTACGCTTGACCTTGACAGCATGCTTTTCTCTGCTTCCTTACACATAAGTGGGCAACAGTACACGCACGCCCTTGCACTCCAAAGCACGCTAGCAAGGATGTAAGGAAGCAAAGGCAGGCCTTCCCAGCATTGCTTTTGTCCTCTTTTTTTCCATCCTACCCGGCGGCAGCCAACTGACGGCTGAGTCTGAGCAACGACTCGTAGGAAATCATCGAGGCTTCCAAGTCAGTGTTGATTTTGATGTGGACCTATGATCACAAGCAGGGGATGTGCAAATCACAAGCAGGCGGAGTGTAGGTGTGTGAGCCTTCAATTACAAGTGGGAGGGTGGTCAATGTGGAGAGCAGGAACTTCATGGGCACTGGATTAGCTTCGCGTCACTTCTCAAAACACAGTGGTGATGTGAATGTGTATGCGTGTGCCTTGAGCCAATGACATGAGCTGTGGTGTGAAAAGGAACTTGTGTGTCATTTTGGTTACGAGCATGAAGTGGCATGCAGATAGCTGCCCTGAGAGCCGTGGTCAGGCCAGACTCTTAAAGTCGCAGGCTTGAAAATCAAAAGATTACGCGAGGTCAAGCTGCCTGGCAGCACCAGTCTCAGAGCGTGTTGTCATTGACTGCGTAAGTTTTTTATAAACATGCACACTTGCTGTCACAAGGTGGGCTACATGGTGGTGGTAAACTGCAGTATTGTAGTATAATACAATAATAATAAATAATGCAATAAGGACCAGTCTCTTACAGGCTCAATGCTACAACCAGGAAGATTATTCGAACAGTGCCAATGCATCCCTTCCCTTCCACCATGCGGCTGGTTTTAACGAGACCTTAGACAAATTGTAATACCGTACCTTAGGGATAACACCCCGCATAAATATCGTTTTTTGCCTTGCGAGGTGACTGCGGTATTTTATAATATATATATTATTATGACCCTGCGGGGTTGTGCGGGGTTGGTGAGATTAACCATTTCCGAGTCGACGAGGTCATGCACCAAGGCTGCCAGCACCCAAGCAACACCATCAGCACGCACAAGCAGCAGCAGCAATAGCAGCAGTGATAGTGGCTAGAGGAAGAGGAAGCAAATCTTGAGATTCTGGGCAGTAGCAGAACAGAGAGCAACTTACATGCAAACAGCATGTTTCCTTCCTTTGCCCTTTTGAGGTGTTCTCTTTCTTTGAGGTTGTTTGTGAAGCTTATTGGTGCTGAACAGGGCTAAAGGCCCTGTGGGGTTGATGCGGGAAGGGCAAATATATACATTCTGGGGGTGCGGGAAGGTGCGGGATTCTACTAAAAATTTCTGAAATTGGGGGCGGGATGAGTACGCTAAGGTACGGTACGTTACAGCAAATGGACCAGTGACTTAGCAGGCAGGCAGCTACTTGGCAGATCTAAGCGCATCTGATAGGAAGAAGTCAGAAGCAGGAGCTTGGGTCAGCAGTAACGAGTTGAGGATACTAGTTTTGGATGTCTTTGATCTTGGACCATGGGTATGAAGTTTAACATATTCTAGAGACAACATGGGTGAGGGGTAAGATTTAACCAGCGGCAGTACATGCTACTCACTGTAGTACATGCTACTCACTGTAGTACATGCTACTCACTCTAGTACATGCTACTCACTGTAGTACATGCTACTCACTGGAGTACAAGCTGCTCACTGTAGTACAAGCTACTTACTGGAGTACATGCTACTCACTGGAGTATGTCTGAGCCTTGCGTGGTACAGAGAAGGGGGCCTCCCTCTAGCACTGGCTGTTGTGTCAACAGGTTTTTCCTGTGTTGCAGGTGTGTGTGTGTGCATGTGTGTGTTTGTGTGTGTGTGTGTGTGTGAGTGTGAGTGTGTGAGTGCGTGTGGGGGCGCGTGTGCTATATGTGTGTGCATATGTGGCCATAAAGATGTGCACAGCTGCAACAGATAAGACTTCTTAGCAAGGGTGAGAGGGAGGCAATGGAGAAAGGTGGGCATTTTTTAATTTTTGTGCATTTGCAACTCAGCTTTGAGCCAGATCCAAAACGCACGGAGCACCTTACTTCAATGTTACGCTACCACATGTGTGTGCACTGACACTGTGCGCTGCAGTCCTTTTTTAGTTTGTTTTTATAGGTTTACCTTGTTCCCATAGGTTGAGCAGCCATCCCAGGTTGGATGCCTTTGTAATTCAAACTCAACTAACATGCACTGACACTGAATGCCTGCTCACCATTGGACAGTTCATAACCCCAACATATGCCACTAGAACCCCTCCTATATCTCATCATAAA
>Ga0307974_1000540_pt1 | contig 23473 bp, 21 predicted proteins | sample OrgLakmetagen784_FD_201812 | JGI IMG/M metagenome (GOLD analysis project Ga0307974, IMG submission 201812) | Saline water microbial communities from Organic Lake, Antarctica - #784 | ecosystem: Environmental > Aquatic > Non-marine Saline and Alkaline > Saline | place: Antarctica: Organic Lake... | reverse complement strand
ATTTCAACCATAACTGTGTGCGCTTCCATTCCCCTGCAACCCTCTCCCATCATTCATCACGTCTCCCAATCCGCACCTGCGTCCAAAAGATGGCCGTCACCACCAGCACCACTTTGCACCTATTTCAACCATAACTGTGTGCGCTTCCATTCCCCTGCAACCCTCTCCCATCATTCATCACGTCTCCCAATCCGCACCTGCGTCCAAAAGATGGCCGTCACCACCAGCACCACTTTGCACCTATTTCAGCCACACCTGTGTGCGCTTCCATTCCCCTGCAACCCTCTCCCATCATTCATCACGTCTCCCAATCCGCACCTGCGTCCAAAAGATGGTTGTCACCACCAGCACCACTTTGCACCTATTTCAACCATAACTGTGTGCGCTTCCATTCCCCTGCAACCCTCTCCCATCATTCATCACGTCTCCCAATCCGCACCTGCGTCCAAAAGATGGCAGCCACCGCCAGCACCACTTTGCACCTATTTCAGCCACACCTGTGTGCGCTTCCATTCCCCTGCAACCCTCTCCCATCATTCATCATGTCTTCCATTCCAACCACATTTGTGTCCAGAACATGGCAGCCACCGCCAGCACCACTTTGCTCCTATTTCAGCCACACATGTGTGCGTTTCCATTCCCCTGCAACCCTCTCCCATGATTCATCATGTCTTCCATTCCAACCACGTTTGTGTCCAGAACATGGCAGCCACCCCCAGCACCACTTTGCACCTATTTCAACCACACCTGTGTGCGCTTCCATTCCCCTGCAACCCTCTCCAATCATCCATCACGTCTTCCATTCCAACCACACCTGCGTCCAAAAGATGGCCGTCACCACCAGCACCACTTTGCACCTATTTCAACCATACCTGTATGCGCTTTCATCCCCCTGCAACCCTCTCCCATCATTTATCACGTCTCCCAATCCACACCTGCGTCCAAAAGATGGCCGTCACCACCAGCACCACCTGACCCGGCCACTGCAGCACCCAATTGTGGCGTTGCGTCTTGGTGTACGTTTCCACTCCTTGGCTACAAACCTCGCGCACCGACTCCACCATGCCTGACTCCACCTGGACAAGTAAAACATGTGCGTTGTGTGTGCGTGTGTGTGTGTGTGTTTGTGTGTGTGTGTATGTGTGTGTGCGTGTTCGTGTGTGTGTTTGTGTTTGTGTGTGTGTAACATGCACGTTGTGTGTGTAAATCTGGACGTGTGTATAGAGCAGTTTTTTACTTCTTTAAGCTGCAGCATTTTCTACCCCATCTCAGCCTGCTTAAAAGTTCTCACCCATCCATAAGGTGAGTGCGCTTAGTGTTGAAGGGTAATGAACAGCCAATCCCATGCCTCAAGACATTCACCCACGTTGGGCTCTCCCACATAAGCTATGCTGTACAGGGCAGGGCATATGGATGGTGCAACAACTATGCCATGAAACCACCAGAAAGCCCTGTAGCTGCAAACCCACAAACACCCACATACATACACCCAACCACACACACCAAAGCTGTGCTGCGCACAGCACAGAAAGGAAGCTGCCATTTACCCTTACCTGCACCAACCATTTCTCCACTGAGCCCTTGGCGTCAGAGGGCCTAATGTGTCTTCGCATGGGCACCACCTCCTGCTCCACACTGATCATGCCTGTGTGGTAAAAATAAGGTGTGCGGCTCAAGGACTGCACGAAGATACACGCAGCAAACTCGTGTGAATCTGCATAGGCACCACCTTCTGCCTCACAGTAATCATGTTTGTTACTTACAGATGTATTTTACTTACGGATGTTTACGGATGTTTACTTACAGATGTGTGTTACTTACAGATGTATGTTACTTACGGATGTTTACTTACAGATGTATGCTACTTACAAATTTATGTTACTTAAGGATGTTTGCTTACAGATGTGTGGTACTTACGGACGTTTACTTTAAAGTGTATGTTACTTACCTACAGATATATGTTACTTACGCACAGATGTATATTACTCACGGATGTATGTTACTTACGTACAGATGTATGTTACTTACAGATGTACGAACAAAGGAGTGTCAACTCAAAAAACAGGCACACACACACGCATGCACGCATATACACACGCACACACACAGGCATGCCTGCATTCCCACCTGTGATCTCCATGCTCTCATCAAACTTGAGCTTGTCAATGCCCTCAAAGCACTTCTTAAGGTGGGGTTGCACACGAAGGGGGTCCTTCGTTTCAGACAAGATCTCCAGCATCTCGTCGTTGGACAGGAAGAAAAAGCGTGGGAAGGCAACACGCTTGACCTCCAAATACGCACTGAGGCCCTTCTGGATTTCCTCAAGCATCCTAAAATGTGTGTGTGTTTGTGTTTGTGTGTGTGTATGTGTGTGTGTGTGTGTGTGTGTGCGTGTGTGTGTGTGTGTGAGTGTGTGCGCGTTTGCCATGGAAATTAGAAGAAATGAGTGGGAAGCAATGCACGTGACCTTCAACTATGCACAGATACCCTTCTGACATTCCTAGGCACATTCACTCACGCAACCCACCTGTTGTTTTCTTGTAGTGTGGAGAGCCGCTCTTTGTCTGCCCCCATGGCTAGGGCCCCAGGATTGGCAGCAACGGTCTCCATCAAGTCCCTCCAGGCTTGGTCGACGATTTGGAACTTCTCGCCCTCCTGTGCGTCGATTGCGTATCAGCGTGGGTGTGAAGGTGTGTGTGTCAGTGGTTGTCTATGTTTGTGCGCATAAACATGTGTGCGTGTGTGTGTGTGTGTGTGTGTGCGTGTGTGTGTGTGCATGTGTGTGATGACGTCATCCTTGAAAATAAGCGTATACCTATTTTTCCCCTGCCTAGGTTGGTTGAATGGATAATGTGTAGGGTTGGCCAGGACCGTATATATACACCGCATATGACCGTATTTTTGGTGATTTCCCTGCCATAAATACCGTATGTACACCGTATATGTATGGTTCTGGCCAACCCGAGCCATCTGCCCTCACTGCTTCTGCTGCTTTTGATGGTGTCAGAACGGGGCACCACCACAGTAAATACACAATCTGTGCTCATTTAATCAAAGGGTTTCAAGCCACTGCACACCTCTGTCCTGCTATGACTTGTACGTGGGGTTGGCCAGAACCATATAAATACGGTGTTTGTACGGTATATCTGGCAGGGAAATCATCGAATTTGCGGTCATAAACGGTGTATATATACGGTTCTGGCCAACCCTACCAGTTTGAGATACACAGCACTGACCGCAATATGCTGTTTGTGTTCACTGTAATGACCGGAGTCAGAACGCTGCACTCACCACTGGCATCTGCTTGAGAATATCAGGAGAGCTGAAAATGGGCTCCAGATACTGCCACGTGGCTTGGCAAGACAGCCAGTTGTCCAGTGTATCCTGTGCAAGCAATAAAGAACACATGACTGACTGGGCAGTGTGGGCAGTGAGACAACCACGACTGATCAGTGAGACAATCACGACTGACAATCACAACAATCACGCTGACTGGGCAGAGAGACATTCATGACTGACTGGGCGGTGAGACAATCACGACTGATCAGTGAGACAATCACTGACTGGGCAGTGAGACAATCATGACTGACTGGGCGGTGAGACAATCACGACTGATCAGTTAGACAATCATGACTGACTGGGCAGTGAGACAATCATGACTGACTGGGCAGAGAGACAATCATGACTGACTGGGCGGTGAGACAATCACGACTGATCAGTGAGACAATCATGACTGACTGGGCAGTGAGACAATCATGACTGACTGGGCAGAGAGACAATCACGACTGACTGGGCAGTGAGACAATCACGACTGACTGGGCAGTGAGACAACCACGACTGATCAGTGAGACAATTACGACTGATCAGTGAGACAATCATGACTGACTGGGCGGTGAGACAATCACGACTGATCAGTGAGACAATCACTGACTGGGCAGTGAGACAATCATGACTGAATGGGCAGTGAGACAATCACGACTGATCAGTGAGACAATCACGACTGATCAGTGAGACAATCACTGACTGGGCAGAGAGACAATCACGACTGAATGGGCAGTGAGACAATCATGACTGACTGGGCGGTGAGACAATCACGACTGATCAGTGAGACAATCACGACTGATCAGTGAGACAATGACTGACTGGGCAGAGAGACAATCATGACTGACTGGGCGGTGAGACAATCACGACTGATCAGTGAGACAACCACTGACTGGGCAGAGAGACAATCACGACTGACTGGGCAGTGAGACAATCACGACTGACTGATCAGTGAGACAATCACGACTGGCAATCACAACAATCACGCTGACTGGGCAGTGAGAGCTCCTGCCAAGTGGCTTAGCAGGACAGGATTCTTGGGAAATTACATGCAGCTTGAGCATAACGTGCCTCTTGTGTCCTGATCTTAGTTTTAGCTGTTTCCACTAATATGCCGGTCAGCCAGCCCAAGAGCCACAGCAGCTGACAAGTTAAGTGATGCAGGACACAAAACAGCGGAGCGACCACAGCTGACAAGCAAGTGCACCGTGCATAAGTAAGTACACACCATACAGCTGACAAGAAGTCCATACACAGAATGACAAATTAAACAGCTGACAAGACAGCTGACACTACACAGCTGACACCACACATTACACAGCTGACACCACACACTACACAGCTGACACCACACATTACACACCTGACACCACACAGTACACAGCTGACTACACAGCTGACACCACACATTACACAGCTGACTACGCAGCTGACACCACACAGCTGACAAGAAGTCCATACACAGGACGACACATTAACTACACAGATACACAGATACTACCAACATCCACGAGTCTTCCATGAAATCAAGCAGATTAATCAGAACCAACCATTAAAAGAACAACACGTTCCTCACAGGCAACTTGCCTGTAAGCCAACCAGGAGGTCCTCCCATTTAAATGCACGCTCTTCTAGGGCTTTGATGAAGGGTGACGCTCGCATGGATTGTGCCTTGACAATCTGGTCGTCCAGCAACGCCTGTGCAAACGGTTGGTTGCAAAAAGGTACTGCATTTCATTGTTTCAACTGAAGCGCGGCAGAGGGCGACGCAAAAACGTGCTGGGATGGGTGATGTATAGCCATAGCTAGCTAGTAGGATCTGATCATGCTGGGTGTGCTAAAATAAATCTGACAAAGGTGACATTCCCTGCCAGATCTGTGCAAAAATAGTTGTACGCATACAAGTTTGTTGCTCCTCAAGGACACGTAGTATACTTAGGGTTGGCAAGAAATATACATATACGTGTATATACGGCATTTTTTGCAGGGATTTAATTAAATATAGTCATATACGTTGTATGTATACGGTTCTGGCCAACCCTATGTATACTTGCTTTGGAACCTTTGGTCCAAGATTTGTGGAAGGGCCTGCAATCAGGCTGTACCAAGCACCAGGAAGCATATTTTTTACACAAAGACAGCAGTGACAATCAGCAAGCGTGCCTTTGTCAATGCTTACCTGGACCTTAATTGAGCAGCTGCCACGATGTAGGTGCCAGTGTCTTCAAACTCAAGTAGACGTATCCTAATTGCACAAATGCAGCGACATTAAATAGGGTGCCTTTGTTCTTGCTTACCTGGACCTCATCAGAACCTGCCATGATGTAGGTGCCAGTGTCTTTATACTCCACGGCAATGAAGTTGATGCCCTCCCAGTCCTTGGCCATCTTATCCAGGATCCTCTCCAGGCTGCAAATTGGTGTTCAAATGGCAACATGTTGGTGTTCAAATGGCAACATGTTGGTGTTGAAATGGCAACACGTTGGTGTTCATATGGCAACAAGTTGGTGTTGAAATGGCAACACGTTGGTGTTCAAATGGCAACATGTTTGGTGTTCAAATGGTAACATGTTGGTGTTCAAATGGCAACATGTTTGGTGTTCAAATGGCAACATGTTGGTGTTGAAATGGCAACATGTTTGGTGTTCAAATGGCAACATGTTGGTGTTCAAATGGCAACATGTTTGGTGTTCAAATGGCAACATGTTTGGTGTTCAAATGGCAACATGTTTGGTGTTCAAATGGCAACATGTTGGTGTTCAAATGGCAACATGTTGGTGTTCAAATGGCAACATGTTGGTGTTCAAATGGCAACATGTTGGTGTTCAAATGGCAAACATGTTTGGTGTTCAAATGGCAACATGTTGTGCAAAGAAGAGGAAAACATCTTGATTAGAAGCGCTAATGAGATACACTCGTCTTGATTATATGCATATGAGACGTTCTCAGGGAACAAAGTGTACGAGTGTGGTCTGTGCTCAGGAAAAAAAGACAAGGCCATGATAATGTTCTCTACAACGTCTCCAACAAATTCCCACCATCACTGGCACAACACACACGCACCTGTACTCCTTTGTTGCTGCACAGTCAAGCATGCCAGACACGCCACAGCACACACAGACATAAACAGACACAAGCACACACACACGCACCTGTACTCCTCTATTGCTGCACGTTCAAGCACGCCAAACACGCCACAGCACACACACAGATGCACGCACACACACACTCCTGTACTCCTTTGTTGCTGCACGTTCAAGCACGCCAGGCACACCACAGCACACACAGATGCACGCACACACACGCACCTGTACTCCTTTGTTGCTGCAACAGTCAAGCACGCCACAGCATACACACACAGACACAAGCACGCACACACACACATGTACTCCTTTGTTGCTGCACAGTCAAGCACGCCACAGCACAAACACACACACACAGACACACAAACGCACACACACGCACCTGTACTCCTTTGAGGCCATGCCGCTGATCGACTGGATCTGGTCAAACGTGTCCAGCACACTGTACTGGAGAAGCATGCGCACGCTGAAGGGGGCATAGCCGGTGTTGGTGTCATTCATAGGGATGTCTGCTTCGATCAGCTTGAAGATCTCGTCCCTGTGCACGTAGGCAGTTGAATAATGGTTGCTCCCAGCATTTAGAGTTGGACATTCTTGTTATACCGAGCCAGAGATCAAAGCACGTTGATGTGCTGACATTGAGACAATATGTTCTATGACTCAGACATCAAAGCGCATGTGTTTTCTCTTATTGTCTGCATGTTTTTCTTTTATTGTCTGCATGTTTTTCTTTTATTGTCTGCATGTGTTTTCTCTTATTGCCTGCAGACGGACAGTTTGCCCTTCCAGAGCGGCACTGGCAAGCTCCTTCGCCTAGTGTTTGAGGGTGTGTACCATTAACATGGGCACAGCAGAACAAAACAGGGTTAGCAGGCAATAACTTGGCCTGATACCCCATCAAATGCGGTCACCGGGCCATCCTTACTGGTGCCTCTCTTTGAAGGCTGGGTTGGCGAGCTCTTCTACCATAGACATTCTACCATGGCATGGGTGTTACACCATTAACAAATAACGAGGATCATGCAGCATCATACAAATGAAGTGGCAAACGGCACACCATAATGGTCATGCAGCGCGACCTTGCAGCATCATACAGATAAAATGGCGAACGGCACACAAACTAAATGGCAAACGGCATACAAATAAAATGGCAAACGGCACACCATAATGGTCATGCAGCGCGAGTATGCAGCATCATACAAATAGAAACCAGATGCTCACCAGTGTCTTCTCTTGAGAGCAGGGTTGGCGAGCTCCTCCACCATAGGCATGATTTGCTTGAAGTCGTCGATGCAGTCCTTGAAGCGCGCGACCACTGGGTCGTCAGGGTTCTTCTTGCCCTGCACACGTAACACAGCACCACAATTGTTTGACCAGATTGCCCTGCGTGCCTCTTTTGGAGGTCAGTGGTTGTAATATGCTAGATTGCCACTGGACTCTTGCATGACTGCATCATGTGCTGAACGCATGGTTTTTGGTTGGTTGAGCGCATGGCGGTCGGTTGAACGCGTGGCTGCGGATCTGACAAATCCAAGGCTCAGTGCTCAACCTTCTATCTTACTGTTGGCAATAGGGGAATTTTGGATTGCTTTTGTGTCCTGATTTCAGATTCTGCAGTGTGCTGAAAGCCCCGTCATATTGCTAGCTTACAGGTAGAACCATTCAACAAGCATATACACATTTTCAATTTGAATCCCAGTGTGCTTAAAGTCTCTTCATGATATAATTTGCAGCGCAAGTTTTCATAAGAACTTTGGTAGATTATGATATGAACATCACGCGCACACACACGCGCGCACACACCCACACACACCCACCCCCACACACACACACACCCACCCACACACACACACACACACACACACACACACACAAGCTTTCACCCCATTTTACACTGGGTGCTGCAAAGCTTTCCATGGTGTAAACTTGCAGTGCAAGTTATAAATTTCATTCTGGCAATGGAATGCGTCAGCGAACAGTACATACCCTCACTATAATTCCCGCAGTATGCTGCAGGTGTCACCATGGTGTAGACCGTAGTGCGAGTCCTAATCTTTACTTTGGCAATGGAACACATCAGCGAACATCATAACTTTCACCCAATTTCACGCTGCAAATATCACCCTGGTGTAGGTCCGCGGTGCAGGTCTTAAATTCATTCTGGCAATGGAACACATCAGCGAAAATCAGATCTTTTCACCCAATTTCACGCTGCAAATCTCACCATGGTGTAGGCGCGCAGCGCGTAGTCCTCCATTTCTGACCTGACTTTGTCAATAGACAGCTCCACATTGTTATCCTGTGTGCAGGAATTGGGAGCAGTTATGTGAATTGCATGGTTTATCTTTGAAAGCCTTTGCACTTACAAGTCGTATGTCCCAACCTTCGTTGGTGAGGAAAATGGCTTCACAAGCAGCCTGTTTCCTTGGCCTTGGTAACAAATCCTTTAAACCAAGCTAGCTTACATGACAGGTTGTCATAGACAGGCACACTTTTCCTGAATATCGGAAGCGGCCTTGTGCATGGAAAGCGGCAAGCGCACGCACAGGCACACACAGACACAAACAAACATATACACACACGTACACACACAAGTGCATACCTCGTCCAGGATGGGGCCTTCCGTCCACTCCTGGCTCTTCTCCATGAAATCATTAAGGGAGTTCCAAAGCTGCAATCAATTGGGAGATCTCAGCAATCAACACATGTGGTGGAGGAAGTACCCACAAAGCATCATAAGCCTGCATGATAGGCTGCCTTATGAACAGAGGCTTTCTGATGCTCGCAGGTTTATAGTGAGAGGTTTTTTAGGACACCCATGCCAACGCTAAATAATAGGGTTGGCCAGAGCCATAATATATTATAAAAAGAACATGATGATTATACAGGGTCATTCCAAAATGTATAGGCTCATTTATGGTGCATACATTTAAACGCACGGTTCTGGCTGAGGCAACACAGATGGGTTGGCAAAACGGCAAGTAAGGTGCAAAGAAAGTAAAGGCATCCTGTCTGGGTAGGCTGCATGCTTTCCCCTATCTCTTCATTCTTTAAGAGTGTCAGAAGGAGCAAAGAAGGCTCAATGGACGTCCGTTGCAGATAGCATGTGCTGCAGTGCGCACTCTGTGCAGATGCCGTGCTACGTTGCGCTTTTTAAACACAGTGTTGCAGTGTGGGTGCAGCTCATGCATATGCACACGCAACCCCCCCTACACACACACATGTACAAGCACACATGCACACAAACGCATACACACGCACGCGTCCCCACTTATGTGCACGCACGCACACACTCACACACTGCAAGCGAACGGGCTCTGTGTGTACGCTGCCATTTTCTTATATTGCGTGTGCGCTGTCATTTTCTAGTATTGCACATGGGTCAGTGCAAAAGGTACGGTAAGGTTCAAACATCCATGTAGCACATTTAAACCTTGTTACTGAAAGCAGAGTGAACAACCTGGGCAAGTCTCAGCCATCATCTACAGGCAATTATGTAATGAACAAACCAATTTTTATCAAGCTGACTTATGTTATGAGTTATGAACAAGCTATATCTTTAACGAGCTGACTTACGCTGAAGCGTGCATCCGTTTCTGCCTCTGTCTGGGTAGCAACCTCAAAGCTGTCCTCTTCAAGCTCAAACAAGCGTTGGTACTCACGGAACGTGTCACACGCAGCCCTGTGAGTGGTGTGTGTGTTAGTGTGTGTGCGAGTGTGTGTGTTAGTGTGTGTGTGTGTGAGTGTGTGTGAGTGTGGGTGTGTGTATGAGTGTGTGTGATTAAGTCTGGGTGGGTGGGTGTGTGAGTGTGTGTGTGTGAGTGTGTGTGAGTGTGTGTGTGTGTGGGTACATACGTGTGTATGTGTGCGACTGGGTGGGTGTGTGTGGGTGTATATCGATATGAATGCCATACAAACTGGCCTAACTTACTGCTTACAGCTTGGAACAGTTCAACAGCAGATTGTTCACTCCATGAGATTGTAAGCTACAAAGGGCATCCAGTTTGACTTTGAATGAATGAAAGAATAATTACAACAGCAATCACGCGCGCGTGTATGCGTACAAAATTAAATACAGAAAGACACAAACTCAGAATGAGACACACAGACACACACACATACGGGCACACTGTAGGAATGTGAATCACTTACTTATGACCATACGCACAAGAACACATGTAGGCAATGGAATACGAGGAGACATAGACTCAGAGAGAGAGAGAGAGAGAGAGAGAGAGAGAGAGAGAGAGAGAGAGAGAGAGAGAGAGAGAGAGAGAGAGAGAGAGAGAGAGAGAAAGAGAGACACAAACAGACACAGTCACACACAGTAACACACAGTCACACACGCGTACGCTGTGTAGTACTTACTTAAGATCATGTACGTGATGCAGTAGCTGATCCAGCTCTGCTGCTGTGACCTCTGGGTCTGCGTCCGGGTTGATGTTGTCACCTGTGAGAGATTGACAAACACACTTTAGGGTTAGCTAAGTTTGTACATGTGCACCGCATGTCATATGTCCATACATGTGGGGAGATCCCTTCCTATAATAAATAATGCACGATATACGTGCACCGTGAACGGCTGTTAACCTGGGGAATTTCCTGCCAAAAATATCGTGTGCACCCAAAATACTGCATGGTATTAATGCACCATGTGCAATCATATGTGCAATCATATGCCTGGAGAATTCCCTGCTGCCGTTACCATGTACGCCAAGACTACTGTATGCTATATGTGCGATCATATGTCCAAGGATTTCCCTGGTGAGTGCACCATGTACGCCAAGACTACTGTATGCTATATGTGCGATCATATGTCCAAGGATTTCCCTGGTGAGTGCACCATGTACGCCAAGAATACTGTGTGCTGTATGTGCGACCATATGTCCAAGGATTTCCCTGGTGCCGTTACCATGTACGCCAAGAATACTGTATGCTATATGTGCGACCATATGTCCAAGGATTTCCCTGGTGCCGTTACCATGTACGCCAAGAATAATGTATGCTGTATGTGCAACCATATGTCTAAGCATTTCCCTGGTGAGTGCACCATGTACGCCAAAAATACTGTATGCTGTATGTGCGACCATATGTCCAAGCATTTCCCTGGTGCCGTTACCATGTACGCCAAGAATAATGTATGCTTTATGTGCGACTATATGTCGACGTGTGCACAGCCTTGTAATACCCTGGTCAATCCTACAAAACATGGCCACATGTGCTGATATTGAAAGAAACAATTGTGGTTTGAACTTGTTGTTGTACAGCTACACGGCACACACACTTGTTGTAGTAGTGCACAAACTTGTTGTAGTAGTACGCAAACTTGTAACTACATGGCACACACGCTGTTGTAGTAGTACACACACTTGTAACTTGATGGCACACACTTGTTGTAGTAGTACACAAACTTGTAACTTGATGGCACACACCCTGTTGTAGTGCACACACTTGTAGTAGTATGCACACTTGTAACTTGATGGCACACACCCTGTTGTAGTACACACACTTGTTGTAGTAGTACACAAACTTGTTGTAGTAGTAGTACAGCTAAACATGGCACACCATAGCACGGAAACTTGTGCTGTCATGATGCAATGATTTTAGGGTTTAGGGTTTAGGGTTTAGGGTTTAGGGTTTAGGGTGCTGTCATGATGCAATGACTTGTCTTTGGTTGCAAACGTTAGTTGCACCAAGTAGTGTAGGTGCAAGCCTTATTTGCACCAAGTACTGTAGTTGCAAGCTTTAGTTGCACCAAGTAGTGTAACTGTAGTTGCAATCTATATGTGCAACAAACCAGCAAGTCTCAGATGCTGCCTCAACTGTTGTGTGTGATCATCTCCCAGTTGGTGCACAGCACCCTGACACACCCAGCAAACAATCACATGCATACCTTTCTTTTCTCTCTCTCTCTCTCTTTCTCTCTATCTCTCTCTCTCTCTCTCTCTCTCTGTCTCTCTCTCTCTCTCTCTCTCTCTCTCTCTCTCTGTCTCTCTCTCTCTCTCTCTCTCTGTCTCTCTCTCTCTCTCTCTCTCTCTCTCTCTCTCTAACACACACACAAACGCACACACACATACACAGCATACACATGTATACATAACGCGCCTTAGTATAAAGATCACTCCTTCAAAATATCCAACCATTCCATCAACATAACTGCCACCCACAGTATCGTGGTACACCAAAAATGTGTTGCCACGTCAAACCTGTCTTATCAGAATTATTTGCCACAGGCCGCAAAGCATACCTTGATACAGAGATGCTGTGATATCAGTGAGCTCTTGTGAGATGGAAGCAATGTTGCCCTGCAGGGCCTCAATCTGGTGGTTCTTGTTGTCGGCAATGAACTCCTGTAGCAAAGTATTGAGTGTTGCAGCAGATTTGATCTGACGGTTCTTTTGTTGTCGGCAATGAACTCCTGTAGCAAAGAATTGAGTGTTGCAGCACATCTGATCTGACGATTCTTTTGTTGTCGGCAATGAACTCCTGTAGCGAAGTATTGAGTGTTGCAGCAGATCTGATCTGACGGTTATTTTGTTGTCGGCAATGAACTCCTGTAGCAAAGAATTGAGTGTTGCAGCAGATCTGATCTGACGGTTCTTTTGCTGTCGGCAATGAACTCCTGTAGCAAAGAATTGAGTGTTGCAGCAGATCTGATCTGACGGTTCTTTTGCTGTCGGCAATGAACTCCTGTAGCCACGTAATAAGTGTTGCAGCAGATCTGATCTGAAATTAGTTTTTGTCGGCAATGAAACCCTGTAGCAAAGTATTAAGGGTTGCAGCGGATCTGATCTGACGGTTTTTTTGTTGTTGGGGATGAACTATTGTAGCAAAGCATAGAACGTTGCAGCAAATTGAGCACACCCTGGAGGACAGTTAACTCAATGCAAGCAGCATAGCTCCTCCTTTAAGCGAAAGTTGGGGCATTCATATACATATGCATCAAATACCTATACGCATTCACACGTGCACACAGGCACACATGCACACACACCAGCACACACACACACACACACACATGCTCACACACAATGTGCTACCCACACACCTTGCCGTTTGTAAGCACATACGTTCTCACACTCATGCACACACATACACACACAAACGTGCTACCCACTCACCTTGCCGTTCGTAAGCTCGTACATGAACTGCACAGCGCTCTCTTTGCAGTCATCGTGCTTGACTTGGTCCTGCGTGGCCACCTGAAACAAAAGCGCACATACCAACAATGTCTCAATAAGTGTGTGTACGTGTGTGTGTGTGTGTGTGTGTGTGTGTGTGTGATGTGCGTGCGCACGTGACCACCTGAAACAAAAGCGCACATACCAACGATGTCTCAGTAAGTGTGTGTGCGTGCATTTGTGTGTGCGTGTGATGTGCGTGCGCACGTGGCTACATGAGAGAATTGTGCACATTTCAAAAAATGTCTCGGTACGTGTATGTGTGTGTGTGTGCGCGTGTGTGTGTGATGTGCGTGCGCACGTGGCTACATGAGAGAATTGTGCACTCCAAAAAATGTCTCGGTACGTGTGTGTGTGTGTGTGCGCGTGTGTGTGTGATGTGCGTGCGCACGTGGCTACATGAGAGAATTGTGCACACTCCAAAAAATGTCTGGGTACGTGTGTGTGTGTGTGTGTGCGCGCGTGGCTACATGAGAGGATTGCGCACATTCCAATAATGTCTCAGTACGTGTGTGCGTGTGTGTGCGTGGCTACCTGAAAGAAATGCACACATTCCAAACAATGTCTCAGTACGTGTGCATGTGTTTGTGTGTACGTGTGTGTGCCTGTTTGATTGTGCTGCTTTAAACACTCCATCAGGCATGTCAGCTTGGTCACAAGAGTGCAGAATAGCTGCAGCAGGCGCTTCAGCACACTAGCTTAAGCCTTTTGCCTGACTGACAAAAAATGCTGCAAGATAATTAAATTTGTGGATGCACCTCTTGCATTTTACCGTAAGGATGAAAATCATTCAGTATCAAGCAAATAATAGAGAGGAAAAATAGATGAGAGCAGACGAATAGCTGCTTCAAGATAACGCGACTTCAGCACACATTACATTCGTGCCAGACGTAGCAGACCTGCACTTCTTTGGAATTTTTGCTGCCCACGACACATGAATTAATACATGCACACACATGCCTTAAGACACATACACACAAACAGTTAGGTACAAACATCAACACACATACCTTTTGCTCGTACGCGGCCAGCATGTCGTACATGCCTTGAAGACACATACACACAAACAATTAGGTACAAACATAAACATAAACACACATACCTTTTGCTCGTACGCGGCCAGCATGTCGTACATGCCTTAAAGACACATACACACAAACAATTAGGTACAAACATAAACATAAACACACATACCTTTTTGCTCGTACGCGGCCAGCATGTCGTACATGCCTTAAAGACACATACACACAAACAATTAGGTACAACATAAACACACATACCTCTTGCTCGTACGCGGCCAGCATGTCGTACATGCCTTAAAGACGCATACACTCAAACAATTAGGTACAAACATAAACATAAACACACATACCTCTTGCTCGTACGCGGCCAGCATGTCGTACATGCCTTAAAGACGCATACACACAAACAATTAGGTACAAACATGAACACACATACCTTTTGCTCGTACGCGGCCAGCATGTCATACATGTCATCAACATTGGACGCGGCGGCCAGCACCTTCTTCTTTTCGTCCACCTGCTTCTGGTGCATGACCTGCGGAGAGAAATTAAGATATCCTTGGACCAAGTACGTGCTTGACAAGGCTTCGACAAAACAACAGTGCCATTGTACAGGATCGCATGTAACAGTTACACTTTCAATGTCCTAGAGCTGGTCTGACCTGCCACTGTCACAGCTTAAACAGTTTCTACATACCGTAATCTGTTTGTGAGTTCAACCACCAACAATCCTCACAATCATTGCACTTGATGATTTGATCATTGCATATACAAAGTGTCTTGCACACATACCTGGTAGGTCATGAACTCGTCACACATACTAAAATCTCTGTACAAACTACGATCTCTTGCACACATACCTGGTAGGTCATGAACTCGTCCAGTGCTGTGGGACGCTGCTTGAGCATAGCCAAACGCCTCTTAACATCTTCAAGCACCTGAGGAAGCAAATGACAAGGTATGAGCACACACACTTTTTTGACCCGTCCATGCAAAGGGATCGTTACTGCAAAAGGATGTTGGCAGGGGGAAAATTGCTGAGTTTACACACAGGTGCAAGCGCGCAGGGAATGAGATTCTGACAAAGACACACACTTGCACACTCATACACATGCACACACACATACACACACATGCAAGCAGACACACACACACACGCATCTCCCACCTCCAAACATGTGTCCTTACTCATATCCATGAGCAGGGACTTGATCTTGTCCAGGGTGTTGATGGTGATGGGCATGAGGTCGTTGCGCAGTGACTTGGAGTCAATGTACAGACAGCCCGTCTGACAAGGGAAGGCAGGAGGGGTGTAAGTGAAAAATTGGAGTCAATGTACAGACAGCCCGTCTGACAAGGGAAGGCAGGAGGGGTGTAAGTGAAAACTTGAAGTCAATGTACAGACAGCCCGTCTGACAAGGGAAGGCAGGAAGGGTGTAAGTGGAAAGGGTCATGATGGATGAGTACTCGGCACACGAGTGCTTCATTGACTGTAAGTATTCGTTGTTATGTACTTGATTAACTGTATGTGAAAAGGGTCACAAAAAAATTCAGTACACGAGTGCTTCATTGACTGTAAGTATTTGCAGAATGAAGTATTTGCTGACTGAAGTAGTGATGAGTACTTGAAAGATGAGTACTTGATTGATTGTTAGCGGAAAGGGTCATGATGGATGAGAACATCGGACGTTCCTGATGGATGCGATCTTCGGACATTCTGATGGATGAGAACATCTGGCACTTCTGACCTTGGTTGAAGTGCGATTAATATACTTAGTAGGTCAGCATGCAAAGGCGGCCCAAAAATATGATAGCAGGGGTGAATTTGAATGTGGGTTTCTGGGTTTGTAGGTGGAACTTGACACCAGATCAATGGACATGACGAAAAGTTGGAGGGAAGAGTGCGATATAAGATGCAATGAAAAAATTAATTGACCGAACAAGCAGCCATTACGATAGGAAAATCAACCATGCATTGCACGGTGACTTGCAATAAGGGTAACATGTACCTACAATGTGTATAACGTATATAAGCATTTCTTACAGTAACAAGCGAAGTGAGCATAGCATGCATATTGGCAAATAATGCTCGCTCGCAGACCTACGTGAGCGCACAAATAGCCCTACACACAGTGCATAACATCCAATCAACCCAGCTCATGCGTGCGTATGGAGCGCCACATCAGATTTGGTGCGCGTGCATTTGATCATAAAACACAGTACGCAAGTGACGGTACTGACAGTGATGAGCTTGACAAGGATCATCTACATTCTACATTACGCACCACATGCAAGGCCTTCACGCATGCACCTCATGCGTGCGTTTGAGCAAGACATGACCAGCTATTGTTGCATGCATTGACATAAGCGAACCAAACACGCACCACGTGTGAGATCTTCATGCGCTCCACAAGTGAGATTACTTTCATTTGCATGCATACATTTTGTGAGATTTGCATTCATTCGCACCACGTGTGAGATCTTCATGCGCTCCAGCTCGCTACGCCATTCACGCTGCTTGTACATGTCACGCCGTATTTCACGCAGCGCCTTGGGCTGTGTGTATTTGAAAAAGGTAAATAAAACACTGCTTGTACATGTCACACCGTATTTTGCGCAGCGCCTTGGGCTGTTTGTGTTCAACAAAAGTAAATAAAACACTGCTTGTACATGTCACACCGTATTTTGCGCAGCGCCTTGGGCTGTTTGTGTTCAACAAAAGTAAATAAAACACTGCTTGTACATGTCACACCGTATTTTGCGCAGCGCCTTGGGCTGTGTGTGTTCGACAAAAGTAAATAAAACACTGCTTGTACATGTCACACCGTATTTTGCGCAGCGCCTTGGGCTGTGTGTGTTCGACAAAGGAAGTAAAAGAACTACGAGTTACAGCGCACGTCTACACTGACAAGCAACAGCGTGCATTGATTAACAAGTGAGGTGCGTGTGATGTCCATGCTTATGATGAATATTGATGAAGTGAGATGCTCGTGATGTACCATGCTTGTGATGTACTTGGATGAAGTGAGATGCTTGTGGTGTACATTTATAGAGTGTAATGCTTGAGATGTACAATGATAGAGTGTGATACTCGTGATGTGCCATGCTAATGATGTTCATTGATGAAGTCAGATGCTCATGATGTACATTGATAGAGTGTGATGCTTGTGATGTGCCATGCTTATGATGTTCATTGATGAAGTGAGATGCTCATGATGTACGATGATAGAGTGTGATGCTCGTGATGTGCCATGCTTATGATGTTCATTGATGAAGTCAGATGCTCATGATGTACATTAATAGAGTGTGATGCTCATGATGTACCACGTGCAGCAGCTTCTTACATCATCCTGAGGTGGCTGCATTTTATAGAATGTCGCTGGGGAAAAAGCTGGGCCCTAACAGAGTAAACCCTTCCTACGCATGCAAATGTTCACCACCATCTTCATAATACTCATGTCCAACTCTGCATCATCCAACGCAGCACTTCACACACAGCGTCCTGGACCACAGTGAATTAAAACATCTTGTACATGCGACAGAGAACTTAAAAACCTTTGGGCAGTCGGGTTGGTCTTTACTAACGAGCACTAGCCGTCACACGTTTTGACTGATGGCTTACTCAATACAGGCGACAGAGAAGCAGTCCGAAGGCATGTTCACGACCACCATATCATTCATGAACAATGGTAGGAAAGGCTGCTACCGTATGTCCTGCCACATTTTACGCAGCTGTCTGTTTTAGGGAAAGAGCTTTCTGAACATAGTTGTGGTGTACGGCGATTTACGCAGACACTGGTCAGCCCTAGGGCATTACCTTGGAAGTGTATTCTTCGAAGCTCCAGGAATGCCCAAAATTATAGACCTTGCGATAGTCTTCAAACATCTGGGGGGAGGAAAGCGTAATAGGAGGTTGTAGGCCAGCATGTGACATTTGTGTTGTATGACAGAAGTGGCGTTAGCTATCACATTTTCAAAGTGCGACGTGTGTTGTTTTGTAACAAAGCGGTGCAAAGGAATTTGCGGTTTGCAACTGATGCCCTCATGGATGATGAATAATTGAGGTCCACGGTCTTCATTTGCCTAGCAGCGGCACACTGCACACATGATGATCACCAAAACATAACATTTGAAACGCTCAATCACGTTCTGTCTTGGGCACATGCTCTCTGTGGCTCTGTGGATGATTGTTGACATAGTGCTCAATAGCATGATGTGGATTGTTGACGCAGCGCGACATAGCTTTCAAACTCTTTGGATCCGCTGCAGGGGTCGCAGCGCTCAAACATATCTCAATGGCATGTTGCTGGCATTGAGACATGCTAGCATTGACATTGAATATGCTAGCTATGTCATGAGCTGCATGGCTCATGACATAGCTCAATAGCATGTTGTGGATTGTTGACATAGTGCTCAATAGCTTTCAAACTCTTTGGATCCGCTGCAGGGGTCACAGCGCCTATTATGCAGGTTGCGCTCATGACGGCATACCTACCAGGTTAGGTGTGCCGTTCAGGCAGGATGCCGCGCAGCTCCAGCATCAACGAAACCACAAAGACATCTAGCAAGCCCTGACAGCACCTCCTGGCGTTTTCAATAGGTCCTCGTTCCACATCACAAGGTCACAAAATACCTGGCACTCCTATTGTTGAAGTGTATATCGGAGGTCTTAAACACCATTGGCATGCCAACGCGTGTGTACTCCACGCACACACAAACACACTTGTACACACCACACACACTCACACACACACACACACACACACACACACACACACACACACACCTTGACATACTCCTGAGCTTCCTGGTAGTCTTCCGCAATGGTGGTATTTACATGCCTCCTCAAGGCCTGCGATCGCCATCCACAATCAAATCGATTGAATAAAATAATAGAAGTGGCTTGGAGTACAATTACAGTGTGCAGTACTGTCGGCCCAGTGGCTTACCCAGTTACACAGCCACACACGATAGATGAAGCAGGGAGTTCCCCATGTATTTGGCCATGCGTATTTGGCCATGGGTATTTGGCCATGCGTATTTGGCCATGCGTGATGCATTACCACAGCCCTGGGCAAGCCTGTAAAAGGGCTGGCATTTTGTGATCTCTCACAGGGTAATGTCCGCGCTTTGTTGTCACTTATGCACCGGTAGTTAAAACTGTTTTGGGGATGGACCTCGTAGCGCTGTGTGCGTGTGTTACACAATACTGGTTTTGACAGAAAAAATAGGCATCACACTACTAGCATGCAAGTTACATTGCAGGCAACAATTGTTGTCACATGTGTAAGCAAGGTTTTCTAAGGGTGGACCTCGTAGCGCTTTGTGCGTGTGTTACACAATACTGGTTTTGACAGAAATAAAAGGCATCACACTACTAGCATGCAAGTTACATTGCAGGCAATAATTGTTGTCACATATGTAACCAAGGTTTTCTAAGGGTGGACCTCGAAGCGCTTTGTGCGTGTGTTACACAATATGTTTTGGATGATTAATGTCATACTTGCATGCAAGCTACATTTCATACAAAGCCCGCTTAATTTCGCTGCTTGCCACATGTACAGAGATGAAAAATTCAATCAGGCGAACATGTTGTTAGCTGCTGGTAATTTGTATGAGCAACAAGCAGAGGATCTTACAGCTAATTTGGGCTACTTTTGTTTTTCTGGTCGTACTAGGTATCAAGTGAATGCTGCTGGGGGATATTCACAGCATGAGTGCCAGCGCTCAGAAGATGCAAACACACACACACACAAACTCACATACATCCAAACATCCAAACATACTCACATACATCAAGAAACCCACGTGTATACATACACACACATACAGACACACACACACACCTGGAACTTTGCAGTGGCCCGAATGATGGAGGGTGGGTTCAGGCCGGAGGGCTTGCCCTCAAAGTAGGGTGCAAACGCGCGCATGAACACAATGCGTGGAGCTTGCTGTGCGGCGCTGATGATTCCTTCCAAAGCCGCGTTCAGCTCATCCAATATGGCATCGCTGTCAGGAGTGAAGCAGATGCCTGAGAGATAGGGCAGGTCATGTGGAAAGGTAGCCTTACTTGTCGCACTCCGTTTTCCGAAAGTTGTGGTTGCAAGAGTACCACCCATGTTGTGAAAAAGGTGATGCGGATTTTCGGTTGTGCACTTGCATGTGGTGTGTATGTATGTGTGGTATGTGTAGTATATATGTATGTGGTATATATGTAGGAAACTGACCAATTCTATGTATGAGCTCCATTGCATAGAAGCGGCTCAGGGTCTGGTAGAAAGCTTCACAAACACACACATACATGCAGCAGCACACTTTTCCATCACAGAGGACGCAGGCTTTGTGCATGAGCAGCTGTCCAGGGTACAGGAGGGCGATGGCTGCAACGTTGTGTGCACAAAAAGAAGGAAAGCGAAGGAATCACAGCAAAAGGTTGGCATTTTTCACAGCAGCATTTGAGCCAAGGCACACAACTAAGGCGGACGACAAAGGCGCACAACGATAGCAGACAACAGTAGATAACAGCCACTTTCATGCTGCATACGCCAAGAAAATAGACACAGAAGATTTTGATCACATGCATGCTGCGTATACCGATAATAAAAGACAACAGAAGACTGCAAGCACATGCATGCTGCGTATACTGATAATAAAAGACAACAGTAGATTTTAATCAGATGCACGTGCGTAAGCCAACAAAAAAGACAACAGTATACTTTGATCACATGCGTGTGTGTACGCCAACAATAAGAGACAACAGAAGACTTTGATCACATGCATGCTGTTAAAAAAGACGACAGAAGACTCCGAGCACATGCATACTGCTGCAGCACACGCCGATAATAAAAGACAACAGAAGACTTTGATCACATGCATGCTGTTAAAAAAGACGACAGAAGACTTTGAGCGCATGCATACTGCTGCAGCACACGCCGAAAATAAAAGACAACAGAAGACTTTGAGCACATGCATGCTGCGTACACCAACAAGAAAAGACAACAGAAGACTTGGAGCACGTGCATGCTGTGTACGCCAGCTGGTAGTAGGTTATCCATTCCAAAATGTCTCCACTGTCCCTGACCAGTGAATGAATTGATTCCTATGAAAAGTCACCAGTATACATGCACAGCAGTGTGAAGAGCTAAACGCTCCATCTCACAGCAGCCCCTCCTACCATTTTCCATGAACGATATGGTGGTGGTGAAAACGCCTTTGGACTGCTTCTCTGCCTCGGACTTGGGCCTGATTAGCGAGGACAGCATTTCCTCAACGCTCTGGATCACGCACTCTATCATGCCTGCACGAGTCACAGCATTGGTTAAGGAATGTGTTTTGTTAGAGGACAGCACTTCCTCCACGCTCTGGATCACACACTCTATCATGCCTGCATGAGTCATGGCATTGATTAAGGAATGTGTTTTGTTAGAGGACAGCACTTCCTCAACGCTCTATATCACACACTCTATCGTGCCTGCACAAGTCATGGCATTGGGTAAGGAGCCTGTTTTATGACTCTGATAGTGGGAAACACGCAATGCTTTCATGTGTGTCAGCGCTCTGATTCAATGGAACAAACACACCAACACACTTAAGCAGGGTAAGCAAGTCCTTTAACAGGTTTCTATGCCTGCACGTGCAGTTTGCTCGGAAATGTGTGGAATGAGCAATCTAAATTAATTGGCACTCAGGCTCTTGCATTGTTTCTGCCATCAAGGGTGTATTGGGGCAATTCATAGACTCAAAGGTTGACCGGACACGCGCTCCAATAAGAGGCCTTGAATTTAGCTCGAGTTCAAATTCCTTTGTTCACTCTCAGTTTCTTGCAATGTGTAGGGAGGCACATCAGAAGTCACGTCAGCTGCAAACTGTAAAACCAAGCAGACCCCACCTCACAAAGGCAAAAACGCAACACACACACAACGCACACTCACACAAACACACCCACACCCACACCCACACCCACACACACACACACACACACACACACACATACACACATACAACGCACACTCTCACAAAAACACACACACACAAAAACACACACCCACAGACAAACATGCACACACACACGCACCACGGACACACGCACCACGGACACACGCACCACACACACACACATACACACACACAGTTTACCTTCAACAAAGAGGTAGTCTGCCAGCCGTATGAACCGGTTCAGCATTGTCAGCTCCGTCATGACTCGTGCAAAGTTGCGTGCACGTTCAAGCTTCTCGTGCCTGACTGCAAGCATGGAGCGTGCGCGCCCTGCAGCTCTGCCTTGCACCAGCTCCACCCCGTTGGTGTCATCAAGCTCAGCCTGATGTGTGTGTGTGTGTGTGTGCGTGTATGTGCACGTGTGTGTGTGCGTGTGTGTGCAGATATGAGTTTGTTTATGTGCGCGTGTGTTCGCGTGTGTGTGTACGTGCGTTTGTGCATGTGTGTATGTATGGAGGGGGGGACGGGGGAGGGGAGCGCACTCGCCAATTGGCACGTGCACGAGTGTGCACGTTTGGAATCAGGAAGGAAGTATGCATTCTGCTCATATCTTTTCTATTGAAGTCATGAACGTATGCTTGACAGTTGGTGTGTGTGCATGATTAGGAGCAATAATGTTTTGAAGCCTCGCACATACGTACTCCACAGCTTGGATGAATAAGCGATCCTTTACACGCGCTTGAAGTAAATGCATACAAACTCAATACACACCAGGTCTTGCAAGCTCTTGCAACACAGCTGCGCCAAACTTTGCACCTGCCAGCAAACTTTAGCTAACACCAACCTACCTACCTACCTACCTACCTACCTACCTACCTACCTACCTACCTACCTACCTACCTACCTACCTACCTACCTATCTACCTCTCTC
>Ga0307974_1000539_pt1 | contig 23473 bp, 22 predicted proteins | sample OrgLakmetagen784_FD_201812 | JGI IMG/M metagenome (GOLD analysis project Ga0307974, IMG submission 201812) | Saline water microbial communities from Organic Lake, Antarctica - #784 | ecosystem: Environmental > Aquatic > Non-marine Saline and Alkaline > Saline | place: Antarctica: Organic Lake... | reverse complement strand
GTCATGCAGAAGGATTTGTCATGCAGAAGGAGAGATGCTGAAGCAAACCTTTCACTACACAAAATGCTTGGACGTTTGGGCCTTTTGTGACAATTGTTTCTAGAACCAAACTGTGTGTCAAAAACGAGCACTCACAGATCATGGGGGTAAAAGCCAGTCGCATGTGCAATGTACTCTTCTATGGCCCTTATATCGTACAGGGTACCTCTTTTATCCACCTGAAGTACCAGAGTTATGAATGTCCTCGATTAGCGCGCTAGTACATTTCGGCTACTGTGCGGCACAAGGGGGAAAAAGGTTTATTTAGAGCGATATTCTCGTGCTGATAGCAAAGCTTACACTGAGCTCTTCTTGGTTTCCAAGAGTGGAGAAGTCCGCAACTTTGAATCGCATGTCAGACCCCCCAACAGTACAAACGGTGGTGTCCTTCACCTGCATCATGCAGGCAGAATACAGCAGGGTGACGCAGCAGTTGCCACCAATCGTCCACAAATCATACTTTCAAAGTAGTTGTAAGTTCCAAAACATACAGAAAGAGAAGCCCTGACATGCTGCAAGCGCAGACAAAAAGTGTTACTGTGATCCTGCAACAAATCTTACCATAGATAACCGCCAGCATTGTGCAGAACACAGCGTAGTACTAGGGATGTTTTACACCATTGCTGGTTTTTTTGTACAAATCTTGCGATAAAAAAAAGCCACCAGCAGTACGCAGAATATAGCATAGTACTAGGGCTAATTTGTACAAGTCATCCGTAGTGTTTACGGATGGAAAACACTGAAGTTAAAAGCTGTGACATGCTCAGATGGACCTACTCTTTTTGCGATGAATAGCCAACAGATACTAGGCTGGAATTCCAACTTGACTTATTGTCACCTTCTTCCTTTCATGGCTCTTGAGCAGCAGCATCAGCCGGGCGGTCTCAAGCTTGCCAGCCTGCAAGGATTTGTTGCCTACCGATGAGCTTGACCGAAAGTGAAATTAATGTGATCCGCAATGATGACAAGCCTGAACTCCTGAAACACCTTGAACCAGAGCGTGTGCTCCAAGGCAGGCGGAGAGCTCTCAGCGCTGCTGCTGGTGTTGCTGCTGAAGCGGGCAGATGCAAAGGGGGTGCGCCTGGTTGACTGCAGTGGTATCACGCATAGTAGGGTGCACAGCATCCATTGGAGCACTAGCAGGGACGTCCGTGACTTTTGCTTTCAGACTGCAATTTATTAGTTATTTGCCAAGCAGGCAGATGCTTTTGATGATTATAATGGCAACACGCCTCACCTTAAAGCCTGCTTGTATCTGTGGAGCAGCAGCAGAAGGCAGGTGCCTGAAGCCAGCTGAAGATGAGAGGGCCTGACGGGGTTTGTTGGCAGCAAGGGAGGTCAATCGACAGCAATTTGCCATGCTTGTGAGCAACATTTTGCTTTTCCCCTAAAAACATTTGTTTTGGCTTCGAGTTCCGTTTATATATAACCTCGATAACGTCTCGGTGGTGCAAAGACACCTCGGTGGTCCAAACACCAAACTCGTGTCTATCAAAAAATCTCGTCTCTATCAACAAAATCAATAAAATCCATAGCGTCCGTTCAGAGCATCAGGATTTAATTGGAGGGTCACTTTTTCTTGATTTCATTCGATCTTTTTTCAAGGCTTGTGAATTAATTCGACAAACTGTGCAGGTACGTACATACATACACACAGTGGATGAGACTGCATCTGGGGAGTACATCGTGCCTGCCAGCTGCCTACGCAAGCCATCTATCTCGCCACTCAGATCAGGTCTATCCGTCTGTATGTTACTTGTCTAGCTGCCTGCTAGAACAGTGTTTCTTCCAGGAGGTTTATGTGCCTGAATAAAATGCCTACAAAGGTCTCGTTGTATTGCTTATGTAAGGTTATCCTTTGGTGGGTTCAGACTGGACGCCGTCTTCACGCCTGAAGTTACCTCAAGAAGAAGAACGCAGGTAGTGTGCATCACTGAAATTGACACTTAGCCACACAACATCCTGCCTGGCAAAAAGTTATTGCACAAGTGTTGTGGCAGTAACTTTGAGGCAGTGCAGTGGATTTGTTGTATGGCCGCAGTAAACATCAGTGCCTGTCACTCCAAGTTAGTTCATGTAGAGGGTTTTACAACGCCCGAGTAATCGAGGCATTAGCAGCTTGTGTTCAACATACGTTTTCTTGTGCCTGGGTAGGAGAAGTGTCCTCACAGTACTTAATTGGAGCAAACTGCAGTGCCTTCTCCTCCAAGTTCTCTGTTTCTCTATCTTCCATCCCATCTATCATCAAAACACCACGTGCTTAGCAACAAGACAAGCCACTTACTCTGCTGTTCTTAGCACAGAGGCAACAGCCACTTATTTCTTCTCCCTGGAATGAAAGGATGACCACAAATCCCTACGCATCGCTCTGCCGCAAATTTCCACACATATGCAAGTTCTTGGGCTCCATAGCATCAGACCAATACGCAAACGTACCCTTCTGAAACAACATACAAATACCACTTTCCAAACACTCCTGGGAATTGCAGATCATTGCCATATGGAACATAAGGGCAGGGTCTGCCTCAATGCTCACAACAAAAACTGGCTTAAAGAATTTCCAAAGAGATCCCCGAGGCAATGTGGGAAACTAAAAACATACATATCCATCCCTACCAAACAGCCTTAGGTTCCGGACAGCATTCAGGACTTTACAAAATAAATAAGCTTCCCAATGACCACCCTCAAGCCTCAGAAGGCCCAGATAAAACAAGTGCCCTGATTAGCACTGACCAACCTCATAATTGTAATATCGACAAAGCACCCCAAAATAGCTCCAGCCAAAACCTAACCCGTAAGGAAAAGATTGGCGGGACTGGACCTACACCGATGGCCGTCCTTAAAAACACGAAGAAGGGCAAGACATACACCGGATCAGGTGTATACCATCCTTGCTTAAATGTATCTTACATGAACCCGAGAGACGGAAATATAACCAATGCCGTCTCACGCGCAGAGCTAGCAGCAATAGCAGCCGCAATCATTCACGGACACTCCCATATAGCCACAGACAGCCTTACCTCAATGCACCAAAAGTAATAGCAGCTTTCACACCCAAACCTTCACTGTCACCACATCTATGGAAATGTCCTCCAATCCATTGCCAAAACAATCCACCAATCACCATCTCCCATTCTTTTCTACAAACTCAAGTCCCACGCAGGCATTATAGGCAATAATAATGCTGACGCTCTTGCTAGAAAGTCAATCACAACCTACTCTGACGTTGCGGATACCTCCATCAAAACAGCTGGCCCCGAGGGAAAATACCTTCCACAACATCTACTGGTTTGCAATAGAATACAAAGATCATCAAATTGTACAAAATTAACCAAACACAGCCCAGTCACCTACCTCAAGATCAAGGCTTTGATACCTATCTAATTACCATGACGCTTTGCATCCACACCTACACCCCCTCCACAAACTAGGAAATGCCAATACCGTAGCAAACTTCCATGAATACTACCAGACCCTTATCAAAACTGGCACCGCCCATGGATCCGCTAGCAACGCTTATCTAACAACATAATATGCCCCTGTTTATACCAAGTGTATCGTCGTAAATGCAGATCAGGATTATGTACAACCAAAAACATGTGGTATGGTTTAAGCGCTCAATAAGTCTAACTTGCCCCCCCTGCCCTCAACTAGACAGTGCCCTGCATTTCCTTTCTGGATGCCAACACACGCAAATAAGAAAAATGATCACTGATAGACACACCTAAGCATGCAGCATGATCTTCAAAGCTATCAGCAAGACAGGCTACCTAGGATATGCTTTCTTGTCTCCGTGGACTAGGCAGCGGCCAGCAAACAGCTGGCTGATGCAAAACCTTCAGAATCCTGATACAATTAAAACTAGGATTGTACCAAAGTGGTTCTTTCCACCAGACAGCACCAACCCAAAAATATCAGCATTTTTAAAGAAAAAAACTGTGAACCCATTGATCTCAGCCGTTTTGTCGTAGATCTCAGGGCGGGAGAGACACTTAAAGTACAGGACACCTTATTTTGAACCTCATCCGAGAGAACACAACAGCAAACGCTCTACTTATCACCAATGGTGTGCTCTTCCTACCAAAAGGGCTCTGGTCACTCATTCGCCTTATATCCTTCCCAAACACATGTTTCTCAACCTGCCTCGTGGTGTCATTTGCAGTACAGCTCGTTTCAGACTTCGTGTTCACACCCTGCATTTTGAGACAGCGACATGGAATTAAAGTAATTCCCCCATGCCACCTGCCTGTGTGATACTGATGATGTCCAAGATGAGCAGCATTTTCTTTTCCACTGCGCCAATCCCCACATGATTTCTCTCCGCAGGAAATATGCATCTCTGTTTCCCCCAACAGGAGCTCACGATGCGTTTACTATCTTAAGCCAGTATAATAACAAGCTTTGTTTTTCCTTCAATTGCGTTTTATGAGCAGGCTAGCTTTTGACGGAAGGCCTTTTTTTAACCTCGTAAAAGAAAAACCAATTACGCAGGCAGTGAAAAACCACTCCCCACATTAACAAGGAAAAGGAGCCACTTTGGTATCGGGTACCGTAACACTCCTCCACCAAAAGAAAAGGAAAAGGTTTTATTGGATAAGGTCGAAATTTTGCTATACTAAGCTACACTAAAGTTACTTAGTAAGGCTCTCAGTTTTTCCAGCAAATTATAGGCCCTGGAGACTTCGTGTCCTAGGGATCCAAAAGATCAATGGGATTAGGAGGGATGCGGGCTTGACCTGAAACCGTCTCCTAATGAAAGTTGATAGCAATGCTGCAAAAGGGCACGCCTGGTATGGACAAGTTTGGCAGCGTAGTTGACGGAATGAACATGAAGCTTACTTGGAAGCAAGTTACTGAAAATCAAGACCCAGCTCCTTAAAAGGCCCCAGCGTGTGATTGCTGTAGATGGTGCCACTCACTCCCAGAAAAATGGTGTGGCGGGTAGCAGAGGCTCCTTGAAGGACGGAGCAGAGGCCTTTGTGGTGTTCCTGTGCGGCGCTCGGCTGGTTCTGCGGTCGAGTGTCCTCACAATACTTGATCTCGATGAGGTGAATGTCACGTTGGAAAATGCTGAGAATTTTGGGTCGGTACTGTCTGGGGAAGGTGGAATCGCTAATGGCTAGCGGTGCTGCTGCTGAGGTGCTCCCATTCTCCCTCACTTACCCCCTGCCACTCCTAAGAACCCACCCTCTTCATTGCTAGCTTTTTGGTCCTCGCGGACTGCTAACAAACACCCTCATATATTTGAATCCCTGCCAGTAGTAGACTCAATCAATGATTGAGTTAACTACGAAGGGTGAACCAAATTGGTTTTTATTAAGTGCTTCTACTTCTTTTTGCATGCAACATTGCTCCCAAATAACACTGTTTAACAATCGGAAAGCATCATCCTTTATTCTAGCTTCTTTTTCTGGTGTCTTGTTCAGTCTGGCCTCTTTCTCTTCTTGAAGCTGGCTTTTTTATGCTATAGCTCAACTGCCCTCGTTGGCGGATATAGCTGTGTAACCCTTACCCTTACCCTTTTCAGCATGAGCTTCTCACTCGATTTGGCTGTTAAAGATTTTGGAGAAAGTCAATCTTTTCTCAGTTTCTCTAGCAATCCATAAGCCCTAGACACTTCGTGTCCTAGGGTTCCAACACATACACGCGCACACAGACACACACACACAGGAAATTGCAGCGCTTATTTGAAAAGAAGCATGTGGTCACAACAATGGAACAGACGTCTGAAGATAATTCCAAACATATCTAGTCCTGAACAGACCGCGTTGCGTCTGCCAATGAAAATAATTGAAGATGCTTACACTGTAATGCAAAAATTACATGACTATATTAATGGGAGTTGATGCTACTTAACTATTGGCCTCATTCTAATCAAAAACCGGTCGCCTGCCTCAAATCGCTGATGGCTAAGCCAAAGCCTTAATTGCAAGGTTTTTAGCAGTAGAAATGGCCGCAGGGATTTTGGCCAGCTCTGTGCCTTGCCCCTGCAATCAAACAATTTGGTAGGAGAGTTATCTTGATGCGCCGCCTTCATTTCCAGTACCGTACTGGTGAATGTACACAACTCTCATCAGAAGCAGTCTTAATACCCAGCCCGCAGACCCCCGTACTTTGCTCTTTTTGGTTTAGCAGTTGTAAGGTCAACTAATGTGTGCAGGGTTGGCCAGAACCGTATATGCACACCACAATTGACCATAAGTATGGCGATTTCCCTGCAAAAAATACCGTATATACAACTTAGATACACATGTTTGCATGGTTTTGGCCATCCCTAAATGTGTCTGGGAGTGGTTCCTTACTGCCTGCTTATTTATTTACCTTTTCTTTTCTTTTTAGGTACCTAAGACATCCCTTCAGTGATAAGATACGATGGGGAGTATTTCCGCTGCCTATGACGTTTTAATCAGGCCTGTGCTTCCGGGCCAAAAAGTTGGATTTTGGACCGTAGTTACGGTAATGATTGTAATTTACCCTGTACAGATGGACCAAGTGCCGGTTGGCCAAAATTCAGTCAAACCGCATAAAAAATATGGCCACCGTATAGCTTGATTTGACCATAACTTGGCCGTTTGGCCCCTATGGTCAAAAGCCAGCCAAGCCCACCAAAAAAAAGGGAAACATGCCCCTCTCCTGAATTGCACATCTGAGGTCACACGATGGTTTCTATACATAAATGTAACACTTCTGCATGAAAATCAAGGTCAAGGGTGTGCATGAGGGGCTGGATTTGTGCCATTTCCCTGCCAGAAAGGTGGTCGTCCCCGTGCCAAAAGTCACCCAAAACAGGGCCAATAAGCTATCCACTTAATTCAAAGCCCCCTATACCTCATGTGAATGCAAGATACCTAATTTTATCATTTTAAAATTTTATACTGGAAATTTGGCGTTTTGGGGGGATATGTGGGGCCCGGTGCGTCTTTTACGACACATTGGCAGGGAAAAGGTGCAATTCTGAACTTGCACCGACCAACCATTACTTCAGGACGTTGGCACTTTAAATGTCATACAACAATGCTGCAGTGTCGATTTCGGGCAGGGGTACTGGTAAAGCCTGTAAGTAGGAGGCACTCACACAAGGGACATAGGGAAAAAAGAATTTCTGCCGCTCCATTCCTGCTGCGAGTTTTAGCCTGGTTTTTGTTACCAGAGTTGTCGGATTAATTACGGTTTTAACATTAAATTGAGACGGGGCCAATCGGTGGCCTGGTTGGATTTTGATGGAATTATTTGATGGAATTAGGAAATTATTATTGATGAAATATGACGCCATAAAATACACCTTATTTTCTTGCTCAGGACCTTGCGCCTTCCTGTGACCTCAGACTCACACTAGAATTGCAGGGTGGAAAACTTTATTTGACGCAACTTTCACGTCCAAAAGTGGTGAAGTGATTGGGAAGGCAAAAAAGGGGCGTCCAGCTGTCAGCTCATAGACTGCAGCAAAAAAACGTGACCCCAAAGGTTCAGCGGTTAATGCCTGGTTGTAAATCACAAATTTTCCTGCCAAAAAGGGGTCAAAAATCAGACCTCCACCAAGATGTCCACAATATTATTGCAAACACCCCTGGTAAGTTGATGGTACCGGGTAGACGCTTTTGGAAATCCATTTTCCGGCAGGGATTTCCACCCTGCCCACCTGGGCACCTCCCGCCACAAACTGAGTGTGCAGGGATGCTTAGATATATCTAATGATGGTTCCTACATACTTTAATGTGCCTTTCTGCCTTGGGGCAAGAAATCTCTCAGGAGTCGGCTGACCTGACCTACGTCCCAAAACATTTGTTGCCTATGAATAAAACGCAAATCATAAACTAGCAATCAAGTACTGCGTCCAACTTTAATTTCCCATGCAATTCACTGTTGGGCCCTTCCCCTGTGCTGATGCAGCCCCAACCAGCCTCAGGGTCGTTCAGGGAAGCAATCTGTGGCGTCAACATGTGACAGGAGCATGCTGAAGTGCAAAAATGGGAGGTTTTGGGGTAAAGGCGTTTCAGAGGCCATTTTTGGCACTGGTAGTGCCAGCTTAGCACCATACAGTACACCGTACATTACCGTAAATAGGTAAATTACAGTCACCCCAAATCGTATTTAAGCCATAATTCACAAAATTACGGTACGTACAGGAAATAGCATACCGTACCGTACACCGTACCGTGCACAGGCCTGATTTTTATCCTACTCCTCAATTGAAAAGCAGGCCTTGGAGACTTTCAATCTGTGCAGAAAGAGACCTGACTACGACAGCTGTTGCCTTAGACAGGTCACCAGAGCTTAGTGACAATCCATCTCCCCAAAGGGTCGTCAGGATTAGTCAACGTTCCGTCCCTCCTGTCCAGCACACACCTGTGCAGCGGTGGGCTTCCCTCCTCCCTTGCCCCCCAGCTCTCCAAGCACAGCGTTGGACCACTCATTGGCTCGCAGCTTTGACGTCAAGGCGTCAGGCACCCCCGCAAAGGCTAGCACCTGTGCAGGCGGAGGTCAAGTGCAAGGGAGGCATGCGTGAGAATTTAAATGATGTCCTAGTTGAGTATTCTTGACCAACAGTACCATTTTTTTAAAGCAGCACGCAGCTGGCTGGAATGCAAGAGCAGGTGCGTAAATCACGGGGCCAGTGTCAGGAAAGCAAATTCTGGAATACGAGAAATTTATACTTATCTTACGCATTGTAGGTCCATCAAAAGATGTGGGTGTAACAAGAACGCCACGAGCATATTCACACTCATGGATACCTCACCTTGCCCTTCTCTGTATCCTTGCTCAGCAGCAGTGCACACAGTTTGCTACCATGCTTTGCGGTGATGGCGTTCCAGGCTTCTCCCACGGCTTTGGCATCTGTGCCAACACTGATCTCCATGACCACGTAGCTGAGACCAGCAGCAACAGCAGCATCAGCAGCACTCACTGCCTGGCTTGCAGCTAGAGCCTGTGCGTGTTTGTTTGTTTGCACACGTGGATGGGTGTGCATGTTTGCGTATGTTTGAGACCATTTATGAACTCAAGTACGAAAAGCACCACGAATGAGAAGCAAAAGTGTGCAAACAGAAGGCAGAAGGTGTTATATACACAAGGAGGAATAACTAAATACACCTCACCTTATTTGCCGCAGCTGCTGCTTTGTTGGCGTCCGTCACTCGCTTCTGCAACGCAGATATCTGGTCCCTCAGGATGGCCTTCTGGGGTACACTGATAACCGCACCATCCACAGCCTACAAAAACAGAGGGCAGGAGAAAATCAGGATTTCAATTGACTCCCCTTGTTAAAAGCTCAACACTGTTCATTTTTGGCCGTACCAAAGCCACCTGCTCCCCAACATAAAAAGTCAAACGGTGGTTGCCTTATCATCATAAGAGCAACCCCTCCCTGTAGCAACCATAAACAATGTACAAAGCACATCTCCGAGTAAACTTCTTTTGGCCAATACGCTACATCCCTTCCAATGCAACTGAGACATAGCAGTTCGTTTATAAAAGCCGCAATAGCATTGCATGACGAGCAGCTGGAGCCATTGCAAAAACGTCCTTAAATGCTTAAGGGAGTTGCAGGAAGAGAAAAGGCACTGAAAACCCACAGGCTCAACTGGATCACATGTCAGACCATACATCCAGATCTCCAGCTTCAAATTGAAACTTGTGCCTGACAAAGAATATAGGAAACGATCTAGCTTTGCCTCCATCAGCGTCTAAGGCCGACATCGAGAATCGGTGTGCCTAGACCTAGAGGCACAACGTACTTGTCTGCAGGTCGTGAGAGCCTTGTCTAGCTCTGCCACATCAGCCTGGCCTGCCGCACTGGCCACCTGAGCTTCTAAGCGCTGGCCCTCTGCAACCGCTCGCTGCGCATCGCCACGCGTGAGCGCCACAATACGGCGGGTGCCCTTGGCGATGCCTATGAACACATGGGTTGCGTTCCCTGTTATTCCAATTCATTGTATTATCAGGCTACAGGGACTGCACAGGGGCAGAAGCGCGTTTGAGCTGGAGGGGCAATCATGTGAGCTGCGCATTATCATGTGTGAGAACCAAAAGACAAGGTGTGGGCATTTATAATCAAACAGGTATCGGATTTTTGAATGGGCACGGTTGAACGTTGAATGCATGCATACACAGGAGGGAGGGCTGTGCAACGTTGCCGAACGTGAGTGCCTAGTGGCCTTGCGCAATTAAAGAAGGTGTCTAATAGTAGTTCAAAAGTATACTTGGCACCTGACGACCATGGTTGGTGTGTGAGTGTGTAAGATTCTGGTGAACTTTAGCTATATATATCTCTGTGGCTTCCTACCCTGTATAGACCAGGTACAGACGAAGTATGCGCAAGGATAATTACTCAGCACCCCCAACCACTACAGCACCCTAGCCCCTACAGCAGATGCAAGCACCACATGTCTCCACAAACAAGGTCCTTTCTCACCCTCTTCCGAGATAATGGCAAACGCAGCAGCCTTAGACAAGGAGGCCAGGTGGGTGCCTCCACAGAACTCGATGGAGAAGGCCTTATTCTCAGGGTTTGCGGGGTCAGCCAGAAGCTGTTCCACACTCCGTCCCACAGAGACCACACGCACAGGGTCGGGGTACACTTCACCAAATACCGCCCTGAGTTTATTTGTGTGTATATATATGTGTGTGAGTGTGCACGCGTGTCTGTGGATGTGCATGGGAGTGTGTTTGTGTGTATTTGTGTATGTGTGAGCGCATGCACACAGGTGCATGTGTCTATGTGTGATTGAGTGCAAGCGCCCAAGCCTGTGTGGAATCAATACTCAATCTAACTTTTTGCTGCGCCACTGCAGCAGGGTAAGATGTTATGACCAATGGGCTGCCACGCATTATGCATTATGCAGTGGCGATCAGAACAATGACGCCCGCTGACCTGCTGCCAGGAGTGATATACCACCAAACACATCCAGGGGAGGAAACAAGCAGCAAAGTTACTGACGCTCTGCAGCTTGGTGCTCCCGGTCCTTCCCAGACAGCTTTTCACGTACATTCACGTACACCAACACACGGATGCTGCAGTGTCCCATACGCTCCCCACTGACCTCAAGCCGTTGATTTCCTTGGCTTTTGGCAGGGCCACCTCTAGTGTGGACACCTGGTAGTCCTTGGCCAGCTGCTCTCTGCAGATAGTCTCTACAGCAGCCAACTGGGAGGCGTCCACAGGGCCTGCAACAGGGGCACCACAGGCACACAAAAGTGAGTCCTCAGTTCTACTGATCCTGCCTACTCAGTCGGTAGGCACACACACATACACATACACAAAGATGATTGGTCTGCTCGTTCTGCTGCTCTGTTGGCACATCTCAGACTTACTACATGGCATCGTGACCCCCCTTGCCAACTCAGACTTACTACATACTCAGACTTACTACATACAACTTAGTACATACAACTCACTTACTACATACAACTAAGACTTACATGGCATCGTGACCCCCCTTGCCAAGTTCTGATGCCAGGTGGACAACCAGACTGCTCGTAGGTGCTAGAGTCGACACACAGACAGAGGTGGTACAAAGAGTTACACGCAAAGGAAAGAAAGACTTTAAAGCAATAGAATGAAACACTGTATTTGTAAAAGCCAGACATACTACACACACCATTATCACACGCACTCCAGCAGGCGCATGTGTGCACTGTGTGCCGCACAGACACGCTGCACAGAGTGATACACACGCCCGCACCGTTGTTTGAAAAATCGAAGCGGAGCTTGTCAGGCAGCACGATGGAGCCCTTCTGATCCACGTGGTCCCCCAGCACTTCCCTGGCAGCAGCACGAGAGGACGAAGACAGTCATTCCAAGGCCGCGCTCAGGGAGTGAACACAGTAGGGAGAAAACGCAAACATGCTACGCTTTGTATTTGCCGTACTCTAATAGAGATCAAAGACAGTCATTTGAAGGTCGCACTCAGGCAGAGGTTGCAATAGGAAGGATAGAAGGCAATCATGCCAAGCTTTGCAGACATGCGCACTGGGGAAGCAAACCTCAGCTGCACGCCCCCACGTTGGTAGGTGGGACGAATGAGGCAAAGGCGCTGGTACAAGCTGCAACTGGTAGCTTGCGATGCCACCAGCCTGACACAAGGGGGGGGGACACTCGCAAAGGAACCGTGCACTCTGATTGATTTGACTCGACGTATTGACAAAGCCTTGATCATGGTATCTAGGGTGCAGGGTACGAGGAAGAAAATAACATGGTTATCTGAGGCAAAGCAGGTCCGCCAAGTGAAAGGGGGGCGTAAGGCACAGCATGAGCAGGTCACGTGTAAATGGTGTCTTTAATAGCCAGTGGCCAGAGATACTCCTGTGGCCAGAAAGAAAACAGACGGAACACGACAAGAAAACAAAAAACGAATCAGTGCTAACCCTAAGTTAATTCGTTATGGGTGAGGGTGCTGTCTAGAAAGCCAGGGTGTAAGTTAAGGCACATCAGCCTGGACCTGTGGATCCGCACCTCGTGGATATGCACACGAGTCAATGCAAAGTGCACCTCAAGAAGCGTGGAGCAGCAGCTCAGATGGGTCACAGACAGGCCAATATACGAGGTGAACAACGTGCATTTCCAGATTCCTCATACTTGCAGAATAGTAATCAGCGCTTGTATCATTGAAATTGATAGTGTGTGATTCTTGTGTATAATCATGGGAATCTTCTGGATGAAAATTAAATGCGCGACTTTGCTTGTCCAGGGAGAAATGCAAGCAAGCCATGACCCGAGCTATATGCAAGTGAACCACAACCAAGCTACATGCAAGCAAACCAAAATCAATCTATATGCTATATGCTATATGTCATGTGCTGCAATAACAGGCAGAGCTGGGACTGACGCAATTGAAGCCACCACGAATGAGAACATTCCTGCTTGCAGGCTGAAATAGGGGTTGCACTATGCGCGCACACCTTAAGGCAAAATTGAGGACGTGGGTAAATGTGTGGTTGGGGGTAATGCAGTCACGTCGCTCGTAGTCCACCTTCACCATCATGTTGCTACCCACAGACACAACGCCCTTGGACACGTCAGCAATGTGCAGCACGTAGCCAGCAGCTACCTTGAATGCACAAAGCAATTGCAAAATGTACGTTGGTGGGCATTGTTGTTGTATGTGTACATGTATATACGGCATTCTGGCCCAGAGGTGTCCTTCTACACGAGCAAGCGCACCAAAATGGCTCGGCAACTTTGTCAACAGCTATTCAACGGCTTGTCAGTACGACTCTTTGTGTCCTTTCCAAACAATTCAGTTCAAGATCAGGACAAACCCTACAACAGGGTTTATTGGGTGTTGTTTGCGCCTGCATGCTCATGTCTACAGCCCACTATTGGCAGTGCTGCAGGTGATTTTAGCAGCCTCTGTTACAATCTCTGTTGCATCGCCAACAATCACCACAAGGGCGCAGCAGCCTACACAACCCATAAGAAATAGGTTGGGCAGCTGCTAGACGTGCTGTCCATTCTGACTTATACACATTGTTTGCGCCTGCATGCTCATGTCTACAGCCCACTAATTGGCAGTGCTGCAGGTGATTTTAGCAGCCTCTGTTACAATCTCTGTTGCATCGCCAACAATCACCACAAGGGCGCAGCAGCCTACACAACCCATAAGAAATAGGTTGGGCAGCTGCTAGACGTGCTGTCCATTCTGACTTATACACATTGTTTGCGCCTGCATGCTCATGTCTACAGCCCACTAATTGGCAGTGCTGCAGGTGATTTTAGCAGCCTCTGTCACGATCTCTGTTGCATCGCCAACAATCACCACAAGGGCGCAGCAGCCTACACAACCCATAAGAAATAGGTTGGGCAGCTGCTAGACGTGCTGTCCATTCTAACTTATACACATTATTTGCGCCTGCATGCTCATGTCTACAGCCCACTAATTGGCAGTGCTGCAGGTGGTTTTAGCAGCCTCTGTTACAATCTCTGTTGCATCGCCAACAGTCACCACAAGGGCGTAGCAGCCTACACAACCTGTGAGAATTAGGTTGGGCAGCTGCTAGACGTGCTTGCAATCTACGGCTCATGCTATGTACATGGAAACATGGACTTAGTTTGCTCAACGATTATAAAGAGTCCAAAAGGCTTTATAGATTTCATCACAACCTTGACTGACCCCAGGCACCATGATTAAATCCAAGTTTGTCAACAGAGAAAGAAGCCTATAGAGAAAGGGTTTAAGCAATAATAAAAGCACCCTTTCTTTCGGTACTCTTTTGGTCTTCAATTGGTGAGCATGTGCTGCGCAGCTGTGCATGGCTCATGCGTGGAGGTGCAATTGAATGTATATGTGTATACACACGCATACTAGTGCGTGAGTGGTTGAATGCATGTGTGTGCGTGAGTTCCTGTGCATTGTTTAGCAGCTCTCACCTGGGTGTCTCTAACTTCCATGGCAGCAGATCCACTTGCCTCCACCATAGTGCCCATATCCCCCACTTGACCACCTGGGCACATGTAATTGTGCGCACAGGGTGGTCGGAAGTTTTGTGCAAGGGAAAATGATTCAATGTTCGATTGATCGTGCATGTGGCCCCGACTTGCTCAGCTATACTTAGAACGGTCACCTGATTAGGGGCATTGCAAAAGGTTATTGGATATTCACCGTTACCATGGCCACCAGCATTAATCCTCCTTGCTTTCTTTATGTTATTGAGCGGCAGAGAACCAAACAAACACAAAAGAGATCAAAGGGGAGGATAGGTGGAGTTTTAAAATTGTCACTCCCACACCGACCCTCAGATGTGTTTCTTTTAGGTGCACAGACAGGTCAAACAGGGCAAGAGTAAAAAAGCTCAGGAGAAAGGAATTGCTTGGCCAGAAAATATGTGCGCAGAGACAAGCACAGGCATCAGTGGGGAGGCGTTTGGCCTAGGACATGTACCTGAACCAATTAAGGAGAAAGCTTAAACAAAGCACTGCTGAGCGCTTTGCAGCATGCATAAGTAATCACGTTCTTGGAGGCGAGTGTAAGCAAATGTCAGTTGGAACTGTTTTGCCACAGTTTCACTGTGGGAACTATCTTTCTAACGCTTGATCCTTGTCAGCGATTACGTTTCTTGCATTGTCTTTGAAGTCAGCTTTTTGATGATTGGCCCGTATAAATTCCCCTCGTACATTGACACGCATGGACTGACACAAACGAACACAGATACACACACCAGACTCTGCGTAGTATGACGTGCGGTCCAGCACCAACCCAAAAGGCCCAGCAGCCTCAGAAGTGCTCTGTGGAAGCAATGAATGTCAAATGACTTCAGTGGTAAACAAAAGCAGGCATAGAGCAAAGCTGCTGCGCATCATTGCTTGTCAAAGAGGTATGGCGGCAAGGTTGTGAGTATAGTGCTTCTAAAGGTTGTTCTGAAGGTTGTGAGTACAGTGCTTCTAAAGGTTTCCCAGTGTTTTAGTAGCAACAACAATTATTAATTGTATGACAAGAAGAATCAAGCACAATTTTGATGAGCGCCCAATCCGCACATGCAAGACTATTTGCACAAGGCGCAACCGTAAGCGACCTTAATGCACCTGTACGTAGCCTGTGGGTGTGAGGATGGCCTTCACGATTGCTGTCACGTCGGAGTTGATGTACTTGTGGCTGTCATCCTGCGTTTAAGTACAAAACATGGATGCAGCTTGCACGTGTAAGTGGCTAAGAACTCGGTCGGATTGTACCTATTATGCAGATAAATGCACAAGTAAACAATTTTTTACCAGCAAGATTTTGTCGATTTTCAAGATGATGACAGGAGGCTCATTCCATGCCCGTTCACAAGCATCTGTATTTTACAATAAACAACGCCAAGTGCATCATCACTGACACATTCAGTGGCAGACAGGGCGTTTGATCACACCTTGATACATGTATCTAGAACACAAAAATTACGCATGCAGTATAGCATAAATTACACACATTAACATACCGTGAGGGGCACGCTGTGCTTCTGCAGCCAACCTGTGGCTTCAGCCTCAAACTTCAAGCTGGCCCCTGCCGCCTTCTTGCCTCCTGCACGTGACCTCTCCTTGGCCTCCGCCATGGCCACCTCGAAACCTAGAGGTATGTTTGTCCGTGTGCATGTGCATATGCGTATGAACATGCAATCCACATGTTGCAGCAAGTGTGTAGATTTGCACTGGATAGAAAGCTAAAGACAAGGAAGGCCTGCAATTACTCGATGATGCGTGCGAGGAGCACACCTGGCTTCTATAGCACACAGCACGCAGCTTGTTAGTCCTGTACACGGAACCGTCCCTGTTTACAGACCAAGAATAGATCCTCTGCCATTGAGCTCCTTGAAGGTGCAAATAGGGTAAGCCCTTTCTAACACCCATTCTAGCATTTGACAAGCACTGGGACTGCTGCCTCCTCTGCCATGAGCTCTTCGTACTCACATATGATTGACGCTTAATAGAGCTTGATAACGAGCACTTCAGCACCTCACCTGGCTTGTCAACGCTGAGGCCGCGCTCTTCAGCCATGAGCTCTGTCAAATCTACAGGGAAGCCATACGTGTCCCATAACTCAAATGCGTCTGAGCCAGTGACCTGCACGAGGCAGAGAGTAAAACTCACAAGAGGTGAAATGTAAGGAAATGTAGGGGGAGGGTGGGCAAAAGCAGGCAAATTGCGAGGAAGTGTGGGAGAGGAGAGAGGAGGTGCGCACACGTACACAGACCTGCGACTTGCCCTCTTTCTTCAGTGCCTCTGCCTGCTTCTTGAACCGGTCAATGCCCTTGAGAAGGGTGCGGCTGAATGATGTCTCCTCTTCGGTGATGCAAGCGTGGATGAGGTTGCGAGCGGAGCGCAGCTCTGGGAACACGTCGGAGTAGTTGTTCACTACCACATCCACCAGCTGCGCACATAAGAACAAGCACGCCGATAGAACACTGTGAGGACAGATGCAAGCAGACGTGGGGTCCACGAGCTGAGCTACACAAGTCTTTCAGCTCTGGTGAGACAAGACGTCTGTCATGGAGTGTTTTGCGATCATGATGCGAATAAAAACATTAAAACAGACTTGATGTTTCAGGTTGTACAGTTGAGCAAGAGGCGCATGAGGAGAGATGAGCAGCTGCTTATACCTGCTTTCATGTTGGTCATTCATACGCAGCATTGGCCAGAACGATCTTTTTACGGTGTATATGCAGTATTTTGGCGGTTGTGTACAATTTACACATACGGCTCTGGCCAACCCTACTCGTACAAATTCGCCTTGGCATATGATACATGCAGTCATTTATCTCCACCTTCACCCCCTCAAAACAATAAATTGCATCCATTGTGCATTTTGTCTAAATATTACAACGAGGCAGAAAGCTCCCTCTGCATATTCAAACATCTAAGCTTAGTACACAAAATTTACTGACATAACCACACAAAGCAAGTTGACAAAAGGTGCACACCCACCTACACAGCCCCACCTGAGCAAAGAAGCCCTCCTTGGCACCCAGCACCTCCCGCCCGTAGCGCACAGCACGGCGAAGCACGCGACGCAGCACATAATCTCTGCCCTCCGCCCCGGGGCGTGCGCCATCGGCCATTGAGAAGCACAGCGTACGGATGTGGTCAGCCACCACGCGGTATGCCATGTCCTTGCCGTCCTCATCATCTTTGCCAACCTGATCGATGGAGCCACATCATTGTCTGCGTGAACTGCTTTGCCTTACATCATATGTTGACAGCATGCCATGTCCTTGCCGTCCTTGTCGTTCATATTCCTTTTTAGCCACGCATGCTTAGAGATGCTGACAGGTGCGCATTAAGTAGAATGCACCTTCTCTGGTAGTTCTGGTACCCATTCTTCAATCATGTGGATTGTTGCAACAAAGCATTTAAGAAGTAACAGATGCTGAATGAAGCCGCTCTTAATCAAACACACCTTGTCGCTGTAGGGCCGGGCTTTTGTGATGCGCGTGATCTCTTCAAAGATGGGCGTGAACAGGTCTGACGCATAGTTAGACATCTGGTTCTGCATGATGCTGGTCACACGCTCCAAGCCCATGCCTGTGTCTACGTGCTTTGCAGGCAGCAAGCGCAAGCTGCCGTCAGCTTCCCGGTTGTACTGCAACAGTTGAAGGACGCAGCAGTGGGGGGTTAGCGTCCAGGTGCGTTTGCAGGCAGCATGCCCTACATGCCAACGCTTTCGAGTCATTGGAATAAGCTGGTAGAATGCTTCTATGGCAAATGGTGGATGAGCGTGTGATGAGCTCCTTGTTGCTGTAAATCCATGCCGGCCCAGCTCCACGACTAGCAAGCATGCAAGTGGGTGTCCTTACCTGGATGAACACATTGTTCCAGATCTCAAGCACGTTAGGGTCGTCCTCGTTCACCAGCTTTGCAGCATCACGCCCTCCCACTCTGCACGCAGGCCAGTAACGCCCGAATGTTTTGAGTCAAGCTTAACACCGCAAACAACCCATGACCTCCAAAAATACGAAAGACGCATGCGTGGGGGCATTTCACGCCGACTGTTTTCGACCCACCACATCCCTTTTCACACTTAATTTTGACCTTGCACAATACCACAAAAACACGCACCACCAACAGGACACAGTAAAAAGCACACAGCTAAGTCCAAAACAGTCCAAAGTCCAAACAGCAAAGTCAAAGTGTAACTCGTGGCTCAATACCCTGCCAGCACACCACACACACCTGTCGTAGTGGATTTCAGTGCAAGGCCCGCACGGCCCTTGGTCACCCATCTCCCAAAAGTTGTCTTTCCCACCACATGCCAGGACTCGACTAGGGGGCAGGAACCTGCGTGTGTAAGTATGTACGTTCAATTGTGCTTGTGCACGTGTGTGTATGCACGTGTGCTCTTTCCAAAGCCCGCAATGCGGTCTACTCACAATCTGTTGTATTTACAAACACACACTGTGCATCCTCTTTTCTGCATGTGTGTACAGTTCACAGATACATAATCGGATAGAAACTAAGAAGGCGACCTAGCACGTGCTAGCAAATGAATAAAGTGCAGCAGGCTGTGTTGATAGCGTACGTTGTGGGGTGCACACAGTGCGATGCAAAAAGCAGAGTGCACAATCAGCTCCGTTTGCTCCAAAGGGACCTTGAGGATGAAGGCAGTGCACTGTTGCGTTCAGCCATATTCCATGCCCCATTACCAAAAAACATTGCCTGCACGACCTGAGCGGACTTGCAGGATGAAATACGCGTTTTCCTTTGCTTGAGGACTATTATAAACAATCTCTTATCTGAGAACACTGCCTTACTAAGGCTTAGTGTGCCCTCCTCTCAAGATATCTCAGCTATTGACAACCCCATCCGCAATGTATTACAAACCTCAACCAAATTTCACGGGCCTCATCATCGGCTGGCAAGCCAGCCTTTGAGTCTCCCTCAAAGTAGGTGGCATACAAGCGGTCGGCAGGGAGCCTGAACACCTGCATTTACTCGTGTGCATGTGCATACATGAGCACTTGACGTTTAAACCTCTCGAAAGTGCGTGGCATACAAGTGATACACAATGAGCTAGCACACCTGCATCTGCATATGTACTTGTGTAAACAATTGCTGCCTGCTATCAAAGCACGTGAAGTTAATTGTGCAACAGGCAGCCACCACTTACACAGGGAGCACTGATAAGCACTCACAGATACACACACGTGCAATACATGAACAATCCCTGAATATATGTATATAATCCAAAAACGCAGCCCCCCCCCAAAGGTAGTGGCTGAGCTAGGTCGGCCGCAACGGCGACAACAGTATAGGCTCTTCAGTTGGAGCTGCTTAGACTTGCAGATGGTACATAGATGGTGAACTGGCATTGCAGGCAACAGGGCTTACACGCTTAGAAAAAAAAATGCACGTGCCTGGGTGAGCAGCTCCCAAGCCCACGAGATGGCTTCCTCCTTGAAGTAGTCCCCAAAGGACCAGTTACCAAGCATTTCAAAGAATGTGTGGTGGTACACATCCTTGCCCACATCATCCAAGTCATTGTGCTTGCCACCTGAGAGTTGGGTACGTTTGCACGTTTTACTCGCGTGTGCGAAAGGCGTGTGGGCGCACGAATTGGTAAACGCAGAGCTGGGTCGTCTAGCACAACAGCGTACGCATAAAAAAGCGACTTCAATAACACTCTTGACTGCCTTACACCAAAAATGCATCACCCTGGCCGCAATCCATAGATGTGTGCTATTGCCCTTAGTATAGCCATGTCAGCTTGAACAATGGGTGACCCTTGTCTCTGCTGGTCAATTCAAACGCACGCAATTAATTCCGAGTGTATCAAGCACACACACCCAGCCTACCTGCACGTATGCACTTTTGTGAGTTGCAGGCCCGCTTGAGCTTGCCCATGTCACTGTTTGGGTCCACGATGCCCAGAAACACCTGCATCACGCCAGAGGGGGGTGGGGGAGGCCACGGTTGCAAGCAAGCCTCCTCTTTACAAACGCACGCATGAGCTTTTGTAAGTGGCGTGTGCGGGGGTCACAGATTTACAGGAAGTGCAAGTATGTTGCTCATACGTGTGCAACTCTGGATGTACTGCGCAGGAGACGTATGATGCTGTAAGGCATTTTGCACGGGATTAGGGCGGGAGAGACTGGTGCCTCCCAGTATGATTGTGGATATGCGTAATTATCACTCAACAGCAGTTAGCGTGTGGGAGGGCTGCTGCAGGAGCTGCCAGGCTAATCGTGCACTCACACATGCACACACTGCCTGCCAAGTCTGAAAGAGAAGTGAAGGTAATAACGATGACTCGATTATGCTTAGAATTGGACGCTGGCTTATGAGCAAATAGAAATGCACAAGGCAAATAGGGGGGTCTTTCAAGCTTGTATGCCTTCATTCAAGCTAGTATTAGTGTGCCTTAATTCACATCAGTAGAACCTCTACAAACCCACCGGCTTGTATTGGTTCATGCCAGCGTTGATGAAAAGCAGGGTGGGGTCGTTATGGGGAACCACGGGGCTGGAGGGCCAGTTCCTGAAACACACATTACGCCAAGAGCCGGACTATCTGTCAGCAGCTATGAGATCAGATATTTTGTCTGGTGTGTCAAAGATGCTGCCTTGGAAGCAAGAGGGCCATGTGCAGGAAAGAACAAAAAGAAACTTGGACAACACAACCATCTCTGGTGCGTGTCCCACAGAGGGATGCGCTTCACACGCTACCTGACAGCATTGCCTAGACACACAGCTTGCATGCTAAGCTTCCCCACATTACGCCCTAGCCAAAAGTATCCTGACCTACAACACCTCGCACAAAGTCGCCCCAAAATATACGGCAAGCAGCGCACAGCACTCTATAGTTACTCGGTATGGCTCATTCCAATTAAAGGGTATGTGCAACAACAAATGTGCCATACGCCCTGCTGCGTGCGCTCACTCGCAGCAGAAAGGTTCTACTAGTGTCACACGTTGCCCTAGATCAAACAGGAACAACGCATGCAGGACCACCCTTACGTGTGGCCCTTGGTCTCAAAGAACTCAGTGAATGCTGCACGCACGCGTGAGCCACTCCAAGGTTCGTATATCATCTGCACAAGGGCAGAAGGAGTAGACAGAGGCGGCTTGTGAGAGAACGTAAGCGAGGCAAAATATGGTGATTTATGGGTCAAAATTGTGCATTGTTGCGACTAAGGGGGATTGACGGTGCTGTTGGCTGTGTGCAGGCCGTGTGCTGTCTATAGACTGTGGCCTACATGCATCTTGCACAGGCATTCTGCAAATAATAAGCCTAAATGGAGGACAACCTGTTGACGAGAGTATGATCACGTCACTTAAAGCTGCTACATGCCATATCTTTCACAAACATCTGCCATTCTGACTCCAGATCCAACTTTTTAGTTCCTGATTCAATCAAAAAGGTAACCTCTATCTTACGTGTCCTCAAATGCGACATGTGCGCAGCTTGTGTGTGTGTATGTATGCGTGTATGTACGTGTATGTGTGTTTTATGTGCGAGAGTGCGTGCGCATGCTTTTGTGCGTGAGCATGCGTCTACAGCTGCCTCTGGTGTACTTAAGATGCATGGAATTATGGTTGTTCTTTAAGCATCCCCTGATGAAGAGCTGATGTTTTCACAGCAACACAATTGACAGGCTATGACACGACCCAAACAAAAGGGCCCACTCACCCCCATAATAGGTGCCAATGGGTGGGGTCCCGGCCCCCAAGGTTGACCCGTGGCGTGGTAGGTCGCACGCTTTGCAGGCGCCATCATGGCAGTACCCTGCATAGAGCGCCGTCAGCTTCCGTTTTGTTATACCGTGCAAGGGACAAAACAGGACACTTTGCTGGAGCACCAATATGGAGTAATTTTACACAGTGCGTGCAGACACCCCCATACCTACACTCACACCACAACATATACATCATGTACACTATTCCCCACTTTTTCTCCTCTTCTACCCACGCATCCAGCCTCCCACTCCCCCACGAACTCACACATACACACAGACGCACACAAGCGAATACACAGTGAACCGACCTTAAAAGTTTTGAGGGTAATAGGGTGGCTGAACACGGTCTGCAGCATTTTGGTGAACCGAGGGCGAGCTGCACGAATGGGATCGTCCATCATGATCAACCACCACATCAGTACCTGGGAGGCCACCACGAGCTCCTGTAGTAGTCACACATCATGAAGATCAAATAAGAGCATGGAGGTCAGAAGTTGAAGATTTGCGCGTGAGAGCATGGAAATGACCCTAAATAGGACATTCGACAGCGGCCTCGTGGATAAAATCACGACAAGCTGTCATAAATGTCAATGAAAGTTCCTCCAAACTTATTTAGGAGGGAGGCTGCATGGTAACATGAATATGGTGAGCGTGAAGTGAAAAATGCCAGAAAATGATTCTTTGGCTTGATTACTTAAAGCGTAAATTAGAGGTCCACCTCAGATCTACCTACCGCCATTGTAATGGTGTTGCCTGTGAGGAAGGGCGTGTTCTGCTGGGTGAGGTGTTTTTCGGCCACATCCAGCAAGGACTCAAATGTAGCAAATCCTGCTGCGTACTGCTCTTCGGAGAAGGGCTTCCTGCAGGCACAAGGACATCCTAGGCTTTGCACTTTAAGCGACGCGTTCAATGATGGGTGGTGAGCTTACAACTGCATGACAGTGCAGTATACAGTGTGAACGCCCATGTCCAGCGCATGAAGAATGGAACGAAGAGCAAAAAAACACAATCTGTAGCTTGCAGTGCTTACCCCGCATTCAAGCCAACTTACCCCGCACTAAAGCCAACGATGGCGTACAAGCTCTGTCCGTTGGGCGTATCAAATGCATTTGCCCAATCCATCCACATGTCTATGACTGCCCTGCTAGTGTCCTGCAGCGTTTTTTTGAGCAAATTAAGTATCCCATGGTTGACGAGAAAAGCATCTTGTGTTTGTTTAGTCTTTTTTTGAATTTAATTCAATCAGGTAAGCAAGGGGGGAACAGCCCCACCTCCTCCCCCCGCCCCGCACAACC
>Ga0307974_1000537_pt1 | contig 23556 bp, 37 predicted proteins | sample OrgLakmetagen784_FD_201812 | JGI IMG/M metagenome (GOLD analysis project Ga0307974, IMG submission 201812) | Saline water microbial communities from Organic Lake, Antarctica - #784 | ecosystem: Environmental > Aquatic > Non-marine Saline and Alkaline > Saline | place: Antarctica: Organic Lake... | reverse complement strand
CTAAATCTTGCTTAAAAGATTTTTCATTTTCAATTTCCCAGTATTCAGCTACTACTTTGAACTTAAACATAATCTCTCCTCTGTACAAAGAGTCTATAACTCCAACAGAGTTAGATAAAAGTATATCTTTTTTGGAGATACTACTTCTTGGAAAAATTAGTCCTACATGTCCTTCGGGTATCTCTAAAGCTATCCCTGTCTTATAGGTAATAGTATCTGTATCCTCTTCATAAAATACTTCTGTAGCTGTTAAATCCATCCCTGCATCACCTTCTATAGCGTATTTTGGGATTACTGCATTTTCGTGTAACCTTTTAATTTTCACTTTCATACGTCGTATTTTGATTTTAATTCTTTTCTTGTTAATATATCTGCTCCACACTGCTCATGAGCGTTTATCCAAGTAACTAAAAATGGTGCGTGATAAAAACCACTTTTGTTAATTATTATTTGAGTCTCATCCGAGTATAACAATATTTTTCGACCAAATAGGTTTTCCTCTTCTTTCTCTGTTATGTCTTGCCACTCTTCGTCTGTAAATTTACTTCTTGCGTTCCCCATAATATTCAAAGTTTTCAAACATCCTATCTATATTTTTTGTTGTAATAACAGCATTTGGCACTATACTCTGTACACCAAAACTATTTATTGTGTAAACCTTATAAGTAGTGCTGTCTACTCTCTTTATAACTTCCGTTGGTAATATATTTTTAACACCAAACATGTCGTAGCTATAAATGTTAAAATCTTTCCCATCTTTCTCTATCACCTTTGAAGGTACAATTTCTTGTACTCCAAATTTATCTGTTTTATATATTTCCTGCGCCGAAAGCATAAAAGGAAACAGTAAAAATACTAATAATTTATCCATTTGTATATAATTATAATTTTAAACAATCCTATCGCTAAGGTATTATACCCGCCTTCTCTCTTAAAAGAGATACCTACATCAATCCCTAAAGAATCTTCGTAAATCGTCTCACCTATATTTCTTTCACAAATTGTTCTACCTACTACAATAACCAAAAAGAAAATGGCAAATAATATAATAAAACTCATAACTTTGTAACTTTACCGTCAACCACAAACATTTTAGGAAACTTCTCCGCCAATTGCTCAATATGGTCAATCTTTTCAGTTAACCCTTGTATTGAGCTACATTCTTTTGTAGATTCATTTAAGTATTTCATAAAACATTGTTTCAAAGTGCCATAATACCAAGAGTTTGTAATTTCTTTTACGACTCTTTTACCTGTCTTTACATACTTTTTTCCTTCTTTTACTTTTTCATCAACCTCTTCCTCTCTTGTAAATTTTAAAACCCAAGAATAAGAATCAGCTTTTAATTCCCAATTTTTGTCTAATTTCATTTTATTTGTTTTTAAGTATTATTCCGATATAGCAAAGATAAGGCTTTTATAAACTTTATCTTTAAGTTTAACATTATTTTATAAGTAGTTGCTTACACTCTTCTATTAAATCTAACATTTTATCCCCCACATCAAAGTCTAAATAACCACCTTTATGATTATTTAATTCTAAAACTACATATTGCAGTTTATTTAAAACTTTTTCTAAAATTGTTTCTTTCATTTCTTTACGTATGGGGCACAGTCTAAAGCTATAAATCCTAAACCATAATTTTTAATTCTCCATTTAGAAATTGTATTAGTTCTAACTAATTCCTCTTTAGCCCACTCTTCCCACTCATCACACTGTTCTTGTGTGACAGGATAAAGTTTAAACCATTCAGGATAGTCTAACACATCCCTTGAATGCGTATTTACTACTTCTTCTACTGTTGTATTATGGTATTTCTTTAACCAATAATTAAGTAAATCATCTCTTGTTGTTGCCATCTGTGTATATTTTAATTCTTCTCTGACTTGTTTCTCTATTTCGGGGTCTCCATTTTCATCAAGCCAATCAGAGATAACGGTTTTTTTCATTTTATTTCAATTTTTGCCACGGGTACTTTATAAATATCTGTAAAGGAAGAATTAACATTAAATGGTTTTTCTTCTTCATCTTTGTATCTAAATTCTTGCATCTTAACAGCCAACATCTTCTCCATAGAACAACAGTTCTTTGAGAACTCACTATGGGAGTAAGACTTAAAAGCATTCCTACCTAAACTAGGATGTAATACTTTTTTTAAAGTTTCCGCTAAACTGTCCCACAAATCACGCCTATAAAGCCATTCTTTGTTTTCTTTAGGGTCTTCATATAAAATCTCTTCTATAGCTCCTGGTAAATAGTTAGATTCTAACTGCCCCATGGATGTACGAGATGCCCAATCTAAAGATTGTCTAATAAATTCAGCTTGTTCTAATGTTACTTCAATTTTTACTTTTACCATAATTTTTTATTTTGTACAAATATAAATAAAAAAAGCGAGTACTACCCCGCTTTAACAAACATTTATGTTTTTTAACTATCGTACTGGCTTGATAACCTAAGTTTTATCATAATTTTTATATAAAATGAGGTGTAAAATCTCCTTGGCAACAACCTGGAATAGGAAGTAGTAAATCTCCTGATTGGTCAACAAGATTATTACTTCTTATATTTTGATACCATCTCTTATTATAAGTATCTTTTGGGTCTACTAAAACATGATAGCCGCCACGAGTCTTAATTATATCAAAACTACTACTATTACCTGTGGCTTCTTGCACAATATCTTTAATATGCTTATCATAATCTCTGTTAATCACATCAAAGTCAAAATCTAATCTAAAAGTTTTTGATTTAGATACTTGTATTGCGTTTAAAGCAACTTGTTTAGGATTTTGATACCTATCTTTACTGATGCTGTCTAATATCATCTTAGCTGTCGTTATAGATGCTTTTTTCATACATCTTGGTGTGGGGTGAATGTATAAAGCTAATGTATCCATAGGTATCTCTTCTATCCCACCTATCTTATAACCCCCAACAGCAATTTCCATCTTCCTAATCTTATCAAATAATCTATCTTTTGTAGAAGTAGTCCTAGCAAGTTGAGATTTATCAGATTTTAGAGTATTTGACTTATCGTACTTTGAACGAGCAAAAAGTGCTAAGTAAAACTGCTCTCCATTCTCTAAATCTGGCAACCAATCAATAAATTTACGTAACTCTATCTCATCTTTTATAATCCTATAATTCATTATTCCTTATTTTAAGTTCAATATTACGAATAAATTTTACATCTACACTTTGTTTTAACAAGGAATTAGCATATAATTTTTTTAATTTATCAGCTTCATTACTCCATTCATCTATAACTTGTTTTAAGTCAACTTCTCCCTTTTTAATAGATAATAAAAAATCACGTTCTTTTGTTCTATCTACGTTTATCTTATTTTGTAAAGGTATCTCTCTTGCTGTCATAATAAGTCTGACAGTATGAAGTATATTTTTACCATCGTAGTTCTGCCCATGTTTTTTATTCGTAGCAACTCTATTTTCATTTCTATTTTTAAGCCATTTTCTATAAAGTTTATACTCTTTACAGTGTTTAGAATACTCTTCTCGATTAAAATACATAATACCTTTCCAAGAGTTATTCATATATTTCTCTATGATAGATGTTCTAGGCTCGTTAGTTTTTTCATCCCCTATACCACTATACTTTCTATTTACAAACTCTTCTCCTTCAAATCTATGATTATCACTAACCCATTTAATATCATCTACATAAAATTTAAAACAGTCTCTGAAGCCATCAATAGAAGTTAGTCCCACTTGGTCTTGAACATAATCATTATCTTTTAACCAATCCTTTACTAAAAAAGTATTACCCGTCTCTCTATCGACTATCTTAGAAAAATCTAATATATCTTTTCTTATAGTTCTTTCTTTTTCCCAATTAAATTTCTTGTTTAGTCCTTGAGCTTTAGACAATTGGGTTTTAGCATAACCACTAAAAGTATTGTAGCATTTTTTAGACAAGAACTCTTCTCTATGTTTAAGTATAAAACTCCACTCGTTAGAGGTCTTTTTAATACATCTAGTTGGTAGATATAACAATTCTAATACATTAGGGTTTCCAACAGAAACAAGTTCTAAAAAACGCCTTAATTCGTAATAAACAGTATCGGCATCTACATCTATTTGAGGAATATAATTATTAGATAAAATATCTTCCTTAGTTTGAATAAAAACCCCTTTAATATCAATATCAGATTCGGATGTACTCAAACCATAAGCCTGACTTCCTACAATACCCTCAAATATTACTTTATATTTTTCTATCATAACTCTATATAATTTTAATCCATCCCCATTCAATTAAAGTATCTACACTAACGCCATTAAAAGGGACAGCATACCCTTTAGAACGTAAGTAGTCTGTATGCTCTAAAGTTAAATAACCATTTTTGCCACAAGATGACATCCACATATAGTTAGAATTATTTAAATAAAAACTAACAGTTTTATCTCCAATGTTACCAAAATCTATATTATACAAATCTTTATGGCTAATTTTTGATAAAGATTTAAGCTCTAAATGTAAGATATTAGGTAAATAGAAAGAATCTACTTCTTGTTTGTTATAAGCAATACCTGCTGAGTGTGGCTGAGGTATAATAGCTACATTCTGACCCCAGTATTGTACAAAAAATTTTGTTTTATTTTCTATTGTGTTTTTCATAATTTTAGTATTAATTAAGATAATTTTAACTTCCTTTCTCTAATAGCAGTATCAAAAATAGTTTTATCTTTTTCTATACAAATCCAATCTCTTTTTAAGTTATTACAAGCCTCTACAACAACAAAACTACCTGCACAATTATCTAAAACTAAGTCTCCTTCATTAGAATAAGTCTTTAACATATATTCAGTCAAAGCTAAAGGTTTTTGTGTTTTATGGATAGTAGATTTTTGTTTATCTGTTGCAAAAGTTAACACATCTCGTGGAAACCTACTTGTACTATCATAATCACCTACCTTATCAGCATATTCATTATTATAGATGTTATCAGTATCATTCCTTCTCTCAATGCAAGCACCCCTATTCTTAGCTGAACTTACTTTCCTAACGTGTCCATGTGTCATTTGAGGATTATATGTTGGCAACTTTTTATAAAAAACAAGTATATTTTCATGTGCCTTCATTGGCATCTTCTTAGAATTTAGGTGTCCTGTGGCGGAAGTTTTCTCCCATATCCACTCATACCTTAGCATTTTTAAATTAGAAGCCCCTAAAACTTTATCAAAAGGTGTTTGAGCATATAATAATATAGCTCCATTATCTTTAATTATTCTATTATAATGTTGCCATAAAGAAGGTAAATCAATAGGTGTATCCCATCGGCAATTTGTCGTTCCATAAGGTAAATCACAATAAATTAAATCAATAGATTTATCATTTAGTTGTGGTAATATATTAAAAAAATCATCGTTGATAGGTTTGTTTATTAAATCTTTCATAGTGTAAATTAGAAATTGGGGTAAAAGTTGTTAATGTACTTCAGCATAGTTCTTCCCTATTTTATAGTCTATTTCTAAAGGTATAGGAGGTTTAAAATAATTATTAAGTTTAATTACACTTCTATCTAATATCTTCTTATGTTTTTCTACGTCTTCCTCCTTGCAGTACCACATGTATTCATCATGCGCTGAGTATGAGGGTTCTATGCCTTCTTCTAAAAGAAAATAACCCCAAATATCAAAAACTTTAACGCCAAAATTTTGATTACAAGCCGAAAAGCGGTCTTTGTTGTTTTTTAAAAATAGCCAGAGGTTTGTGTATTCATTCCATATCCAAGTACTCCTATTTACCTCAGATAGCCCTCCCGCTTTCTTATGTTTTCTAAGCCAATTTTTACCTATAACGTCTTTAGTTATCCTACTATCTGAAAACTGTATAACTGACTTATTTAAGTCCCAATAACCTCCATGTAGCTCTGTACATTCTTTTTTGCCTAAACCCGTAGCCTCCATTAACTTAGCAATACCACATCCATAAGTCAGCGCATAGTTTCCAGTTTTACTTGTACTCCTTTTTTTATCTAATACCTCAAAAGCTTCTTCTTTTTCCTCTAAAGATAAACCTTCAAAACTTTCAGGGCAACTCCCTATAACTTCGTCCTTATCTTTTGATTTAAACCATTTATAAAATTGTGCTTCGTCTTGGGTAAACATTCTAGCTTTTAAACCTAGTGCTAAGTGGGCATCCCAACCTTTTGAATTCATAGATAACACATATTCTCTATCTAAATCATATATAGATATTTGTTTACACTTATCTTCTATGGACGATAAGTCTGCTCCAAAACATACATACCCATTAGGTGCTACCATTACAGACCTAACTAGATTACCATGCTCTGCATTAGGTTTCGGTAAATTCACAAATGGGGAAACATGTTTTAAGCGGAGCGTCCGTGTAAAACCATGCGCCCAAGCAGATGCTCTCCCCGTTTTTTCAGCAGACTTAATCATGTTTTTTAAGTAACCTGCTCTGTGTTGGGCAACCGATAAGCCATCTAAACTTCTTAATTCGGGGCAGGTCTCTATAAGTTTTACAATACTATTACATAGATTCTTATCATCATCTCTCAATTGTGGCACTTTACCATTAGCTCCATCTTTAAAGAGTTCAGGTTTCCAATTTTTATCGAAAAGAAACTCTTTCATCTGTTTTGTACTTTGAGGATTAGGTTCCTCCCAATCTACAATCTCTTCTACTTCACCTTCGTAATCTTCAGGCAAACCCCCCATTTTTAAAAGGTAAAACCAACGTTCTCCTGCGGCACTAACTTCTCCATCCTTCTTATATGGGACTTTAGGTTTTTTCCTCTTAACAATCTTGGGGACTTTAGGCATAATAGAGATTAGTTCAGTATTCTTCTCATCAATAATACTCTCTAAATATTCTAAATTTGACTTTGCTCTATCTAAATCTATTTTAATGGGGTTTTTGTCTTGTAAATAAAGCATATTAGCCTTATGATTCAAGTAACTTATTGTTCTTATAACAGCTTCATCATCGTTTTCGTAAAGCTCTCTTAAAAACTTCAACATCATCACCCAAAGACTTGTATTTATTTTTACATCTTCACGACACCTATTTTCATATTCTTCGTAAGACAAACCCTCCCAATCCTCTATTTCAGGCTTAGGTACATTAAAGTATTCTCCCCACTCAGCAAGCCCATGCTTTTGCTTCTCGCTATAAAGGTAGTAACTTAAAGGTAGAGTATCTATTAGTTCAGCTTTAAACTCTATACCCATTTTTTCTAATGCAGGTTTATCAAAACTATACCCATTGTGAAACACTAAAGTGTTCTTAGGGTTAGACACAACTTTTTTTATGTCGGGCTTTTTTTTTGTAGACTTTATATCCCAAGAGTCTCCGTTTTTAAAAGAGCAAGATAGAACATGTAAGTCAGAGAAAGATTTAATCTTATCTAAATACCCCGTACACTCAATATCACATACAAAAACATTATCTAAATCCATAATTACTTACAAGCTTTAAAAATTCTTTGTAAATCCTCCCCTCCAATAGTGAAAGTTTCTAAATCATATTCCACAGTAAAACTTTTAATACCCACTCTTTCCATTTGTTGTAGAGTCTTCTTTGATAAGTTCACGTCACCATATTTAATATGTCTTTCAGTAACTTCTCCTTCTCTACAACCTATCTTAGGTAGACTATTCCTATTATTATATTCTTCTATTTCTTGTAGTGTAGCTTTTCTTAAACTTTTGGAGTATACTACTACACCGTTTACTGTTTTATCTCCTTGAGTTTCTACACTTGCTTCATTATTGTCTAAGCTATCCACTTTAAAAATACTAGGTAATTTATCAAACCAAACTCCACCATAGTTTTTGTTTCCCATATAACCCCTAGAGGTAAAATCTTCTTTTTTAACCACAATATCGCCAATCTCAAAAGTGTTATCTTCTTTATACTGTTTCTTTAAATCATCTAACTCTTCTTGTAAAATGTTGATTTTTTGTTCTGTTGTTTTTTCCATATCTTCTATAAATTTTGATGCTTTGTATATTGTATAATCTTTATCTATATAATAATTTAAATGCGCACATTTACCAACAAAAGGACGATAACAAGTTTCTACTCCGTATTGTATATAACCGTTATCTTTTAGGTAAGAACTTCCACTATCCCAATTAAAACCTGCTTCATGTATAAGTTTACAAATAGTATTTGCTTCTTCTTCTGTTTTACAGTGTATTACTTCTTTTTCTTTTAAATCTGTTACTTTCATAATATAATTATTTATTTTTACTTGGACAATAACTTAGGCACTATGTCCAAGCTTATGCAAATATACGAATTGTTATTTGTTTAAGTTATTAATATTTTGTTAAATTATTGTTCTCCAAACCCCTCACTAGTAAGATATTTGAAAGTCTTACTCATATCGTTATCAAACTCTAACTCAGATAATACATCTGTTGGAGTATACCCTTTATTAACATCAAAAGATGTAGATGTAGAAAAACAGTTAAATACTCTTGTTTCAGTATCAAACAAAGCACTACTTTTAGAATGAGTATGCCCTGCTCTTTTTAGTCTTACACTACCATTTCGTGCGTTAATTTCTTCCCAACCATTAGCTAATAAGACCTCTAAAACATCTCCTCTATCATTATAATCTTCAAAAGGAGATAGTTTCCAATCTCTATACTCTCTTACCTTAATATCTGTTTTTACTTCTACCACATCATTAAACTCTCTTGCAGTATCCATTATTAAATCATATTCTTCAACAGATATTTTATTTATTTTGCCAAAAACATGTTTATAATCAGGGCTAGGAGCCATCACAACATATCCACCTGCTACTTTATCACTTCCTCCCCTTGTTTCCATTAAAACTCGTGTCTTATCATTTGATGCAATCTTAATAGCTTTATCTCTTGTATTAGGGTCGTGAAAAGCTTTCATATAAGTTTCGTGCTTTTCGTAACAAGTTGTATAACGAGAAGCTAACTTTTGATTTGGCTCTACCTTATCACAAGTGAATAATACGTGGAAACCATTGTTTTTTGTAGTTTGTACATAAAACTTATTTAAGAGAGCAACGGGAAGCTTCTTTTTAAATCTTTCAAAAATATCCCCTGACAAATCATATTTCAGGTCAAAATCTCCCGCACTCACTTTCATCTGACCACCACACAAAAGTGCAATACCCCAACAATTTTTGAAGTTTTTTTCGCACTCTTTTTCTGTCATGGGTCTTGACTGAAATCCTGACCAATCTCTTATTGCGGGAATTTTTTCTGACGTAACAGGTATAACTGAATAACCTGCTTTACTATATTTTTTTGCTATTTCTATGTAATCCATATTATTCAAACATTAATTTGTGCAACCCATTTATATCTTTACAAATTTCATTTTTCTCTTTATCCCAAGCTTTAATATCTATCCTTTCCCCAAAATCTTTTTCAAAACAATACCACTCAAACCAATTATAGGCTTCTTTTGTAAACATCTCTTTTAAGAGCGTATTGATAATGGAATGAAACTTATTATCGTAGGCTATTAAGTCTACATCTAATTCATATAGCTTTCTATTTCTATTTGATATAGATTTTAATTCTTTTATTAACTGTTCTAGTTTTTTTACTTTCATCTTATCTCTCTCTTGCTTTAATAATTTTAAAATTCGTCTAGCTTCGCAAAAAAATGTTGTCTAACTCTATTAGATACCTCTCTTGCTACTTGCTTCCACTCTAAATTGTTGGTTTGTAATACATCGTCCTCTTCGGATATTATATCGTTTGCAACCCACCTTAATAAATCAGGTATATCTTTCTTTTCTATTGCCCTTCCTTATCCAACCCTTTAAAATTAGCTGAAAACTTAATATCTCTTACTACATCCTTAAATTGGCGAATTTTGCCGTAACTTTTAAATTCCATATTTATAAATTTTGATTAATATACTCTTTTAATTTTTTAATCGCTTTGTTTAATGAGCTATTGTTGTCAAATACCCCTATAAAGTTTTCTAATGCAAATTCGGCTGTACAAACTCCATAAGAATTACAAAAGCAACCTTCCCCCCAAAATCTACTACTATATTCTACAAAACAATGTACACTTTCTGTTGAAGTAAGAGGTATATATAGTACTGTATTATCTTTTAAAACTTTAATAATCACAGCAGGTCTTTTCTTTGCTCCAACATAAGTAGTTAATACATCACCTTTCTTTAGTTTAGAAGGTTTATTTATAACATCTTTTCTTAATACTGTAAAATCAGATTTTTGTATTGTATCTCTTACATACTTTCCATCATAAGACTTAGCGGCTTCAAAATTACTCACTAAACCTCTTTTTAAAACTTCGTCAGGTGGTGTTGTTTGCTTCATGGATTTTTATTATCTACAATAAAATAAAAAATAGGCGACTCACAGGTGATTAATCACTTTTAAATTCCATATTTTACTTGTTTTAGATAGGTAGTTTTCAAAACTCAATTTTTACTCAAATTTTTCGAGAGTTGACTTGCTTTTCTTATTCATAATCAATGGTTTAGATTATACCTCTTTATATATTATAGTTGTGTCGGCATTAAAACGACCGCACAACACGTAATAAAAATAATAACTACTCTTCTCGCTCTTTAAGGTACTTTTCTACTACTTCTTTTGGCGTGTCCATAAGTTCAAATATATCTTCAATATTATCTGGCATCCACTCTAAAAAATTTAATATTATTTCTTTCATCTTTATAAATTTTCGTTAATTAATCCGTTACTATTCTTATTACTATTCGTTATGTACAATGCTACCTTATTCTAATTATAAACTTTACCAAGTCTTCAAATTGCTCATAAGGCACTGTTATTTCAATATCTTTTTTGCTGTAGTCATCTTCGGGTACATACATCAATGTTATTTCCTTTGTCTTGCTATCGTGCCTTATTTCCCAATTAGCGTTATCACTTTCAGATAACCATAGTTTTTTCCAATACGCACGGTACATAACAAAGTATATAAGCCATTGTTTTAGTTGTCTATATTTCCATTTTATCCAATCCATAAATTTGTGTTTATTTAATTAATTCTGTGAGCAACGGCTCATATACTAACCGTTAGGCACAATACTACGTTAGTAGTTGCCATAATGCGCTTCGTAATCAACTTTTAAGTCTCTTACTTCATCTGTCATTCCTTTCAAATCTATTGCAATAATTTCATAAGTAAATTTATACCCCATTTTTTCAGAGGCTTCTTTAAGTTGTTTTATACCTGTACTTGCACTTCTATGTGTAGGTATTAACCCACTATAATTTACTTCTCTTAATTGTTCAGGTGTAGCATTTGTATTTACTTCATAATAATCCATACTGTATCCTAAATCGCTTGTTCTTACTACCATAATCGTAATTTTAAAAGTGGGTAACACAAAATATAATGCATAGCCACTAAGTTTATATTTAATTAGTTATTGTTCTTATTTAAGTTTTTGCTCATTTGCTTAATTAGTTCATTTTAAAGGCTACACACCATACCCAAACCGTTATATACAAGGCTACCATCCGTTACCATCAAAAACATTATTCATTTCAACACCATAATAACTACAAATGTCTTGCATCCAAATAGCAAAATATCCATCTTTCATTCTGCATTCAATTCCTTCATCATCAAACAAGCAAGGAGAAAGTATTTTATGCAATGCTTCTATTTGATGAAATGTTGGGAATATTAAAACATCATCAATATTGTCATTATCTTGTCTATGCCATTCAATATTGTTTTCTTCAATGTATTTGTGTAAATCTAATTCAGTCATGATTTAGTTTTTTAAAACCGCCCAGTATATAACACAAAATATAGTGTATAGCTACTTGGTTTATATTTTCAAACATATCGCTTTTTGCAATTATAAGTTTACTTATTTTCGTTTGTGCTTAAATCGGCTACTCACCATATTCAAACCGTTAGCAACTAGGCTATATTACTGTTCCTTAAAAGTACTTGCAATAAAAGTTGATTCTTCATCTTTATACACAAAAGATTGTTCAGGTAATACTTTCATTACATAGCCACTCGTGTACTCTAATATTGTATCTGTCTCAGAATCATAATCAGCTACAATCTTATCACTCCATTCAAAAACCACTTGTACAGGCAGGTTCACAATTCGCAAGTCTCCATCACCTACGGGTCTTTCTTTAATTTTGGGTAATTCCCACTTAAATTCTTCCATATCTTTATAGTTTTCAGGTAACTCTATTTTCATATATTACCAATGTATTATTTCAATACGCAAATATACAACATAAAAAAGCCTTTACAAACTATAAAGGCTTAATTTAACAAAAATTTAATTTTTAAAATGGAGGTGCTTCCTCTTCTAAATCAAGTGGGTCAAAAGCTGTTGTTGTATCAATAGGCTTTAAGTCTTTATAATGATTCTCAGGCTGAGAGAATTTAGGAGTTTGTACTGGTAAACTGTTTTTATTTACCTCTGTGTCATCCTTATCAACTTCAAACACTTTTTCTATAAACACGTCCTTAAAATCTTTCAATGAGTTTTTTAAGCGTACTTTAACATAGTGCCAAAAAACTAAACCTTTTGTATTAAACACTGCATATTTATTCTTTTCCTCTAAATAATTAGATAAATAAGAATATCTGTCGTAGTTCACAGCTCCATACTCTGATAGACCTAATAAATAAGGATTATGTACAATTATCTGCACATCTGATGCATGCTCTATTTTAGAACTAAAATAAAAATCTGTGGTGCGTGGAAAATGTTCTTTAGGGTTAACACGCTCTTTTAATTGCCTGTTCAATTGAGCTAATATTATAATAGTTAATGTCTTCACCTCTCTTTTAAGTTTTATGATAGCTATTATCAAATTAGAAATAGCATCTCCTTCATTAAAAGCTCCGTCTTTCTCTACTAAATTTATATTATCTATTGATAGAACTATTTGTTTTTTAAATAAAGGATTTTTAGTACGAATAGATTCTGTATCCCCTACCTTTTCATCTGTAAACTCATAACGATAAGGTTCTATAAACTTAATAATCTCTTTATAAAAATTATCAGGAGTATAGGTATCGTAAGTCTCAAAAATAAAATCAGAAGTAAGCTCTACATACACTTCATTAAAAGCATCTTTTACTTCTTTACTAGGGGAATCATACATTAAACTTTCAAAAGGAACGTTTGTTTTTTCATGCACTTTAGTTAGTATATACTCCTCTTTTGTTTGTTCAAAATCGCACTTTATAAGTATAACATCTTTTTTTGAGTCAGGGTTTAAGTCCTCATCAAAAATATCTGTTTCTATTTGTCTTAATGTGTGGGATTTTCCAAAACCAGATAATGCCCCTAAAGTGTAGACCTTTTGTTTTGTAAGTCCACCATGAGAATGCTTATTTAAGTGGTCAAACCTTGTTTTTAAAGGTTTATAGCCACCTACTTGACCTTCTTTTATATTCTTGTACCCTTCTTTTGTAGAATGCGATGCACTTTTTATCATAAACTATTTATTAAATAAAACTAAAAAATGTTTTCTTTGGTCAGCAATCATTATAACTTCTTTGTCTTCTCTTACCATTAAAATAAACCTTTGTTTATTAGAGTCTTCAATTCCTTGTAAAAACCACTTATAGCCTTCAAGCATCTCTTCACCATAAATATCAAGGTAAGTAAACTTTGTTCCGTTGTTACCGAAATTAAAGTAAACTTCATCTTTTACTATTATAAGGGAAGAAGTAATCTCACCTTTTAAAAGAAGATTTTCACCATCGTAAGACTCGTAACTATCAAAGCTAAGTATCTCTTGTGAACTTACTGTGAAAGTAATTAATAGTAATAATATTGTTATAATTTTTTTCATATTTATTTAATTTTTAAGTTATTAGCGGCATATAAGAATACCATTTGTACTCATAATCATGCTCAAATTGAGCTATGCAAGTTTCTTCGTCTTTTCCTGAGACTTCTGTTTCTTCCCAACCTTTATCTGTTTTATACCTAAAATTATAAGTCATCTTTTATTTTTTTAATTTCTTTTTCTGTCATTTGTTCCTCTAAGTCTTCTATGGAAAAAAGGTTCTTTTTGTTAAATATGTAATCTACTTTTTCCATAATCTACATTTCAAAACTATCATTCATCAACTGTTGTACTTCTTCTATTCCTTCCATTATTTTTTTAAAAGGTTCGTTTAGCTTTTCGGGCGGATAATGATAAATGTGACCATACTCTTCAATATGATAATAAAAATCTAGTATCTCACTCATTTCAAAATTTTTAATTTCTTTAATATCCATATTACAAATATAATAATTAATAATTACCTAAACTGTTAATTTCAAGTTAACAATTTTATCTTTTTTAACGCCTACACTTACAACCTTAGCTTCAGGAGGCGAAACCCAACAGTATTCTAAGTCGCCGCCATCAATACTAAAGATTTGTTCGTTAACAACTGCCTCTTTATAATCATGCTCGTATAAAGACATTAAGAGTTTACCGTTTGGTAACTCTAAAGCAGGATACTTTTTTTCTAATACCTCCTCAGCATTAGTAATATAGTACTGATATTTTAATGGTTTTACACTTATAATATTTCCACCAATACCAAAGTAATTTGAGTGATTCTTTTCTTTGTTAGGATTCTCCTCATAAAAAACAGCTAAGGGTTTACCTTCTGCAACATTCATATCAGCTATGTATTTACCATTATATTTTTTCTCAACCTTCTTTATATCTAACCCCCAATAATTTCTCATGAGTTTTCTTTTTTAAGTCTCAAAAATATTACAAATTTTTCGAGAGTTGATTTACTTTTCTTATTCATAATAAATGTTTTAAGGTGTACTTCTTTATATATAATAGTTACCTGCAAGTGCTAAGTTTGTGCTTAATTGAAAGGTCTGTTTATATTTGCCCATAAATAACAATTTTTTTCCAACGCTTTTAATAAAACTTTTCAATTAAAGTGTGATAATCATCATTAACACCTCCATAATTATTTTCATCTAATTCATCTTGTAAATCTTCAAGTTCGTTTTCACAATCTCTTATTCCTTCCTTTATTTCAGACAGATTTTCTCGATAGGTTTCAATTTGGCTTTCATTGTCTTCAATCTTTTCGAGAGCTTCTCTAATTATGTCAACTCTTTTTTTCTGTTCTTCTTGATTTTCATAACAAGTAATACAAATAGTTTTATCAGAGGTGTCGTGAGTTAACCCACCTTTGCCATCATTTAAGTCAAATATTTCATCGCATATAAGACAAGGTGTAGGCATATCCATAGTTTCATCATAAAAGTTATTTTCCATAATAGTATTTAATTTGTCTTCCTATCGTCAGCCATTTTGCCAACGCTAAAAAATTGTTATTTATTAATTTAGTGCTTTATCAAAGTTTTGTGCTATTTAACCGCACCAGTCAGGTAACACAGTATATAAAACAGCTTGAAAAAAGCCGTTTCATATACTCATTCGTTAGACACAATACTTTCGCACCAGTTTAAAAATTTCTTTTATATCTGTAAACTTTAGTTCTTGCCCTTTTTTAATCGGTGTAAATGCTATTGTAAATCCGTGATTGGCTTGAAATTTTTCAGTAACACGCTTTCCATTTATATAATCTATGTAAATCCAAGGATAATTCCCACTAAGTTTTACTTCTATATCTAACTTTTGTAATCTTTCAACAAATACCTTTATTTTATCCATCTTTTATCTTTTAAATTCGTACTGTGCCTAACAACGTGTATAAAAAATAGCTTTGTTAGGGCTTGTTAAAGGTTAATTTATTATTTATTTTAGTTCGTGTCTTGCACTAATTCTTTTTTATCTAATATTCTTATTTATTTAAGTTATAGTATTTAATACCTAACGCTTAAAAGGGGTTTTATTTTTAGTTTAATAATGTGTATCTTTTAATTATACGCAAATATACAACATAAATAAGCCCTACACAAAGGTAAGGCTTATATTTAACAAAAAATTGTGATTTAATCACAACCAAAGCAGTCAAATTTACTATTTGTTGGTTTTTCCTTAGAGTTATCTGATACTAAATTATTAACATCTTTTTGTTTTAAAATAGTAGTATAATAACTCCCACTAGGTAATCCTAACTTCCAACCATAATACAAAGCCGTACTTATTTTACTTCTTTCTGGTTTATCATAATATAAATTCATACTTTGTCCCTGGTCTAAAAACAATTGTCTGTCAGCACTCATTTCTAAAAAGACTTTATTTGAATGTTTGTATTTATCAATATACTTGTCTTTTATGTGTTGCGGTAAAAACGCTAAAGCACCTACATTATTATGTTTTACAAGCTCCATAGCTACTTCATCATTCCAAAAACCTAAATCTTTTAAGTCTTGCACTAAATAATTATTAACTTGCTTAAACTCACCTAAAACTGTTTCTCTGTAACTAATAGGAAAATCAAATACTTCAAAACTCTGTGTAACATCTAATAATTTACTTGTAGTAGAAGTAGGCATATTACAAGTCAACAAATGATTCATAACTCCATACTCTTTTATAGAGTTTTTTAGTTCTTGTGGTATCCATTTTTGTGGGTTAGTAAAAACAAGAGTCTCTTTAAAACCTTTACCTGTTTCTTTTGCAATTAAATTACTTTCTTCTAACGCAGATAAATAAATAGTTTTCTGTATTTCTTTATTTAATTCTCTACTTGCTTCATCTCCATATACCATATCTAATTGAGCAAACGTATCAGCTAGACCTAGAATACCTATACCTATATTTCTATGCCCTAAACCTGCTTTTTTAGCCCTCTCTGTGTTCCAAACGTTTATATCAATAACATTGTTCAATAATCTCGTCAAAGACTTAACAGACTTGGATAAAGACTTAAAGTTAAACTTTCCATTCTTAATATGGTAGGGTAAAGGAATACTACCTAAATCACATTGAGCCTCTATTTCAGAATTATGTATTCCTGCAAATTCTATACAGTTAGAAGCTTGAATACCATTAAACATTAGTCTGTTTATTTTAGGTTCTGTTCCACAATATACATCATGTAGTCCTTCTAATACTTCAACTTTTAAAACTTTTACTTTATGTGAAATCGACCTTATAGGCTTGGTAGCAGTAAAAACTCCTCTATATAATTTCAACCCTAATTCTTTTAATAAGAAAGTATCTTTAGAGTTTATAATTATCCTGTAAGAAGGTTTCACTTTATACATTCTACTACCCCCTTTACCATCTGGTAAAAGACTTTCATTAGGATTGTTACAAGCAGTTAATTTAGGTTCTACCCCTAAGAAATTTAAGGTAGTTTTGACCTTATGTAAAAAATCTCTATTATTTGAAGATATTTGTATAGATTGCGCTCCTTTACTATTAGTACTTAATAAAGTTCCATCCGAGTCTATCAAACCTGCTAACCATTCTAATCTTGTTTTACAACAATATGAATTATCAGGTACGAATGATTTATCTAAAATTATAGAATCATCTAAACCTAACACTATAGTACCATCGTTATTATAAGTAATGTAATCGGTATCCGTCTCTTTTAAACCTCCCGCTTCTGTTTTTTTTCTAGTTGAAAATAGATTCACTAGTTTTTTCTTCTCATCATAAAGTTTTATCATAGGCTTATCTACAGCACCTTTGTAAATGTAACCATCACCAGAATAAAATCCTTGGGTATAAGCATTTTCAAAAGAGTTTACACCAACTATAAAAGGATATTCAAAAGATTCTAATTTATCATTTTTAACTAGATTTTGTGCTTCTATCCTAGATGAAGATTTATCTCCTCTGTTTTTAACAAAAAAATTATGGTCTGGAGTACATTTTAAACTTTCTCCATTACTAAATAATACTTTAATTAATTTTTTACTCTCGCCTGTTTTAAAAAATTTTGTTTTAGAGAATACCTCTCCATTCCATGCATTTATCTCTTCATTTTCTAATTCTTTTATCTCTTTTTGTCCATAAGGTGTAGTTATTAAAGTATCCCCACTAACACATAATTGGTAAGATTTTAAAACCCCTAAATGGCTTTGTTGATGTTCTCTGTTGGCATTATCTCTGTTGAATATGTAAGGAACTCCACTACCTGCCATTGCATCAACCAATTGCATCATAAGCTCACTAGCGTCTACTTTATCAATATTTACCTTAGCTTCAGACTCAATTTGTAAATACCTTTCTTCAAACTCTTCTGAAACAAAGTCCGATATTCTCCAACCATATTCTTTATATACTTGATGTGGGCAGAATAAAGACCATTCGCCCTTCTCTGCAAATCTTTTGTAAAATAAATCGGGGATGCATATACCATAAAAACCATCTTGGTCAGTAACACTGTGATGCAAATCTTGACGCTTCATAGGTATAAAATCTCTAATATCCCTATGCCAAATATCACAATACATTGCAAATGCTCCTCGTCTTTTTTCATTTTGTCTGTAAAACTGACTCATAGGTGTTAGCATTTTAACTAATCTTCTAATACCCGCTGCTTTACCCCCAACACTTCTTTCGGTCATTTTACTTCTTACATCTCCTATATAGATACCCAAACCTGAGTTATTAGCACTGTGGTCAGCAGCAGAACCCATAGCTTTTTTAATACCTTCTCTTGAATCTTCCACAGATAATGTAGTACAAGATATTAACTTACCTTTGTTAGTTCCAGAATTAACAGATATAGGGTTACTTGTTGCAAAACCTCTTTCTGCCAATTGATTAAAAAACTCTTTTGCTTGTGAATATGAAGTAGAAGTAGCTAAAGCAATTCTCCAATAAAAATCTAATGGTGTCTCTACCAATTCTTTGTGTTCATTCCTAAGTAAAAACTCTTTTTTCATAGTGTAAGCTGCAAAATAACTCATTCTAGGTTGAGGTTTATCAGGACGACTATGTAAATTGTATTTTTCCTTAAAATAATCTAATAGTACAGGGTTATCTAAATAATTATACTCACTTAATCTTAAATCTTTTTCGATAGATGTTATAACTAAATAACCACCTAAATAAGACATTTCAGGCTCAAAAATAGATAATTGACTTACACATTGAGCTAATCTCTCATCTATTTCTTTTGTAGTTATACCATTATAAAAGAATGTTTGTACATCTATTACGGCTCTATCTATATATTTCCTTAAATTAACATCTGTTGGGTAATCTGTTAATCTTTTTATTAATTTTTGGGGGTTGAAATTAACTAATCTTTTGTTCCTTTTTTTAATTTTCATATTTTAAAAATCTTCAAGATTAATATCTACACTACCTTCCGTTCTTATGTAATTACTAGAACGAGTTTCAAAAAAATTAACTGTTTTTTGAACACCTATTGAATCCATAAACCTCAAATTATGTTGAGTACCAAAATGTTTTTCATAACCCATATTTACTAATAGTGTGTCGCAAACAAACTCTACATATTTTTTAAGTTCTTCCCCATCTACTCCTTCAACACCTTCTCCTATAAAATCATTTATAAATTCTTTCTCTACATCAACAGCATCTAAAAATATACTTTTAACTTCTACCTCTGTAAGTTTATCTTCTAAGTAGTTTTTATAATAATAGGCGTCAAAACCATAGTGAGTTAATTCATCTTTTAGGATACTTAAATTAGCTTTAAAAAGCCCTTTTAATGGTAGGTTTAATTCTTTTAACCAAAATATAGCAGCGAAGGTTGAACTGAAATAAAGTGCCTCAATAGCCATATCAGCAACGAGTGTTTCTGCTAAATTAGTACTCTCTGTAGTGTATTTTTCTGCCCATTGTAACTTCTTAGCTACAAAGTCAGATTGATAAATAGCATCATAAGCTTTTTCTTTTTCTTCCGTATCTGTTATATAAGCTTCAATAATATCCCCATAAGTAATCATGTGGATATTTTCATTATATAACTTATAACTTAAAAATAGTTCGCCCTCTAAAGGCATACTCCCCATCATATTTTCAAATATATTGTCTGCTACAATAGCATCACTATTTGCAAAAAAGAAAAGTAGTTTTTTTACCATTCTCTTTTGATTTTTGGTTAATGCTTCAAACCTATCTGAGTTAAAATCTACTTCTGCTTCTGTCCAATTATCTTTTCTGTGGTCTTTATACAACTCAAAAAGGTCTGGATGTTTTAGTGGATACACTGAGTATCTTTTTTTTTCTTTCATACTTTATTTGTTAATTATTTAGGTTTAAAAAACCCTCACAGACTTTCCGTAAGGGTAAAAAAGGAGGTTGTTCAGACTTTGTAAACCCTGTCTTTCAACTTTTTAGATTTAACTTACCCTACCTCCTTTATGAAGTTGCAAATATACAATAACATTAGACACTACTCAAATTAATTAATATTTTATTGCAACTTTTTTACTATTCAAAAAATAATGTTCATTGTTGTTTTCATAATTTAGTTATTTATGTTATAAAAAACTTTTTGCCACTAGTCTCCTAGTTTAGTTATGGAGTATTACTACGTATTTTTTATTTTATAGAGGTGTCTCCCTCTTTATTGCAACACTTATCTAATAGACAACAACTAATAACTAATATATCTGTTTGTAAATGTTTTAATAGCTGTATCTCAAACCTGCGAACTTCCCTTATGGAGTCTCCATCTACTGTCTACCTTCAACAAAAAGTTTAATTTTTACTCTTTTCTTCTATTATTGGTCTTAAATCTTCTATATATTCTCTAAAACTTTTTGATACCTCTTCTATTTGCCGAAGCTTAAATAGGGAGTTTTCTAGTTCTTTTAAGCTCGTTACGTCTATCTCTAAGTGAATAGTTTTGTTACAATCTGAAATAATTAACTCTGTTGATATAGCCCACAAAGAATCTTTTTTTAATTCCTCTTCATCTATTTCACACTTAGCACAAATAGCAGCTATTGTATGGTGTGTTTTAGTGTTTAAAAATCTACGTTCAAAGTAGTCTTTCATTTTGTTTACTTTTTAATTATTATCGTTATGCAAATATAAGGATAGTATTTAGTTTTTGAAGAGTATTTAACATAATTTTAATGTTAGTCTTGTAACGATTTTATTTTATTGAAAAAGTATACTTTGCTTTTTTGTTCACTATGTATAACTTAAATTACTTAAATATTTTCAAATAAGTTTTATAACACTCTGAAATTTCTCTAGCTGCTGTATCAATTTTATTTAAGGCATAGTCAACTCTTTCTTGGTTATACTCTAAAGGGATTAAAAACTGTTCTTCTGATAAATGTAAAGGGGGGTTTATATGACTTCCTGTTCTTCGTACAAAGTATACAGAAGTTTCACCTATTTCTTTACCTGATAGTTCTATTGCATGAGCATATAAAATAACTTGTGTGTATTTATAAGAACTGTATTTATCTTCTTTCTTTTTTCCGCCACTCTTCAAGTCTTGAATAAAAGCTTTACCCTCTTCTTCCCAATATATATCTATAAAACCTAAAATAAAATAATCACCCATATCAATGACAATGAGTTTTTCGTACTCTGCGCCTTCAGGTCTAATTGTGTCTAAATCTACATTTTCTTGCCCTGTAAAACCTTCGGGGTTATCTTTTGAAAATTCTCCTAATTCCACAGCTTCGCCTACATAATTTCCTAATAAGGCGTAGGTTTTTTTAGGTGTTTTTAATTTAGCGAATTTCTCTTTAATAAAATCTTCTATATAGTCTGACCAACTTTCAGAAGAACTGTATGATATGTAATACCTCCCTAAAAAAGGCTCTAACTGTTCTTTGTGTTTCTCATAAAACCAACTGTTTTTTGTTAGTTTGCTTGGTAATACTATTTCTTGTTTTGGCATTATAGGTTATTTATAAAATCATTAATCTCCTCTTCTTTTTCAGCTATCACTTTTTTAGAATCTTGGTCTTGGTGTTCAAAATTAGTTCTTACATAAATACCTCTCAAAATAGTAAACAGATTAGCTTTATCCTTCTTAGTTAATTTCTTCTTACCAATAAGAGATTCAATTTCTTCTTGTATAGGCTCTGTTAATTCATTTGATTGATATAGTTTTTCTAAAACTGTTCTTTCGTCTTTAATTTCTGTTTTCTCTTCCATATTGTCATTATACTCTTCTATATACTTTACAGAATCAAATTCAAATATAGACTCTTTTTTAAGCTTTCTAAAGACATTAAAAGTTGCAATGGTATCATAAGAACAATAAGTTCCAATCCTCTTTAATTCTCCATCATAATAAGCTTTACCTACTTCATCTCCTACCAAATCAACTTTACTAACGGGTATATTTAAAACTGTACACAAAGCTTGTAAAGAACTCCCTGCTCCTGTACCACCCATTCTCCATAACTCGTTTGAACACATATTAAGCTGTTCCCAAGGTTTTAAGTGGCTAGTATCTAGTACGTTAGGTAAATCTATTTCATTTATTAAAAACCGCTTACATAAGAAAGGGTAGTCGAAGAATTTTCCAGCGTGAGCTAAAAGTCTATATTCAGGGCTGTACGCTTGCATATTATTTAATACAATATTTAAACTCTCTAATAAAGCTTTTTCATCCTCCCCATAAAACTCTTTGCATACTAAATTATCTTGGACATCAAGATAAGCTAAACTAACTGCACAAACCTTAGAGAATTCTGCATAAAGACTTGAACGTTTTTCCCAAAACTCTTCTAATTCTGAGTAATCGGGTATTTCTCCATCTTGCTTATTCTTATATTCCCAAGCAGATTTATATCTATCTGGTAACTCTTCAAAGTTTTCTTCAATTCTGACAGTTTCAATGTCAATTGCTACAACCCTATTTGAGGGTATTGTTTTTAATAATTTCATGTTATCTTCTATTTAATTGTTTTACTATATATTCTGCAAATGTATCTTGTACATGAGCTGCTTCTAATGTTGATAGGTTTAAACCACCTATTCCAGTGAGTCCTCCCCAACCACGAATTAAGATAGCTTCTGTTTCATCATTATCTTGCTTGTGCCACTCTATATTGTTTTCACTGATAAACTTGTATAATTCTAATTCAGTCATAATTTTGTCTTTTAAAACCGCCCAGATATATAACACAGTATATAATTTATAAGCCAATTAAGGCTTGTTTTTTAATTCAAAGGTTCGGTTATAGGCTTACAAAACCATATACTAAACGTTAACTACAATAAGCTATGTTCTTGCTTATAGGTCATTTCTAGTCTAACCAAAAATTTTTCTACTTCTATATTGTTTCTGTTCTTAGAATCAGGTAGTTCTTTACCAAATTCATCTATCATCATGCCAATTACAGGGCTTAACAATATTGTTTCTTTAAGTGGGTATTTTATTCGAGCCATCTGTACTCTATGTGTATGTTCATTCATAATTTAAGTTTTGTGCTTATAAACCGCTTATAGTAGTTAACAAAGTATATAGTTTATAAGCCAATTAATATTCGTTTTTAATTTGTAAATTTCTGCTATGGCTTACAAAACCATATACGAGCCGTTAGCATTAATTAAAACGATTTGGTAACAAGGGCTATAAATAATAAAACCCTTGCCACCGCACCGCTAAAGTGAATTAGTCTTTATTAGGCTTTTTATTTTCCTGTTCGTACTTCCAATTTTCTATGTC
>Ga0307974_1000535_pt1 | contig 23624 bp, 32 predicted proteins | sample OrgLakmetagen784_FD_201812 | JGI IMG/M metagenome (GOLD analysis project Ga0307974, IMG submission 201812) | Saline water microbial communities from Organic Lake, Antarctica - #784 | ecosystem: Environmental > Aquatic > Non-marine Saline and Alkaline > Saline | place: Antarctica: Organic Lake... | reverse complement strand
CGTCTATGGGTGGGGAAGAGATGGAGGCAGAGGGCAAGGAGGAGGAGGAGCAAGGTGTGCGTGTCGGTGGGGGTGGTCTGGCAGCTAGTGCAGCCCAGCCCCCCCCTCCACCCCCTCCAGGTGTGTATGCGTGTGTTTGTACTGTTTTTCTATGCACAGAAGATGAGGTAGATTGTCTGGCAACTCAACACCTGCTTCCCACGTTCTACTCCTAATACCAAGATGAAGCAATTCCTTGTTTTTTCTCCCTTATCAAAAAAGGTGAGGTGGACGAGGTGCCTGCCGTCCCTAGGCTGTGCTGTGCTTACCTTGTTCTGCCTCCCACATCATTCTCAACTTCCTCATCTGACGCTCCCCCTCACGCAGAAGATGAGGTGGACGAGTTGCCTGCCAGCCCCAGGTCAGGGGGCTCTCATGTGTCTCTCCCCCCACCACCCCTCCCTCCTCCTCCCCCCATGCATAGCTCCGGCAACACCATCGATGACGAGCACTTTTTCCCGGTGGGTATGGGTGTGTGTTGTGGGTACTGGTGTGTGTTGTGGGTATGGGTGTGTCGGTGTGTGTGGGTGTGTATCAGGATGGGGTAGTGAGTAGCATGTGCTGGTACATGTGCGAGCCTGTGTGCACCTGTATGAGCGCGCATTCCCATTATCTAATTAGCTGCTGGTGTGGCCACACACCCTTTATTAAGCAAGTTCATTGCCACCAAAGCATTGTATATCAATTTAGACCTAACGCATGGACACACGCACACACACATGTCACTGTAATGTTGCAGGTGCTGCCTGACATGTTGCATGGACATACACACACGCACACACATGTCACTGTAACATTGCAGGTGCTGCCTGACATATTTCATGGACATACACACACACGCACACACACATCACTGTAACGTTGCAGGTACTGCCTGAAATGTTGCATGGAGCTGCCGAGAGGCTTGTGCGCATCCTAGGCTACGTGAATGCACGGGGGGCGGCTGAGCAAGAAGCACGCTCTAAGCAAGCCAACGCAGGTGGGAAAGGTTGTGCAAGTGTTTTATGTGTGTATGTGCATTTGCGTTAGAGTGTGCATTTGTGTGTATGAATGCAGCATACGGTATGTACCAGACTGAGTTGAAGGCGTACTTCATGCCGCAAGCTAGTGAAAGGTTGTGCGTACGTGTGTTTGCTGTGAGTAAGTACTGATTGCTTGTTCAATAAATAAGTTTTGATGTCCGGCATTGCAGGGAGCACTGACTTCATAAGAAGCTGAGAGGGGGGAAATAGTTAGTAGCTTTAAAATAGCCCCTGTGATCCTATAAATCAATCCCACGCCTGCCTTTCTCCTCCATCGTTGCTAGTTCAAGCTACATGGATGTTGTGAGCTGTGTCGTGTTCCCTTTCCCTTTCTTACCCCCCTGCTATTTGGAATGCTTTATGCAGCCTGCCATTTTTCTCGACCTGTGTACATGTAGGCCTGAGCAATGATATTCTTTATGCACATGTGGGAGAGCTTCCCGCTTTCTTGCATAACAACCCCCTCCTCTCTTTTTTAGCACTTACCAAGGAGGCAGAGCTGCCCACAGAAAAAGGCAGACAAAGCGTCACAATTCAAAATATCCTCCCTCTCGCTCTTATCCTGACACAGGTGCCAAGGAGGCAGACCTGCTCACCGAGAAAATGGGCAAAATGTCAGACAGCGAGCGTGCTTTGATACGCAACATGAGCAAGAAAACCTGGAGTGGTGCCCCCTTATTGACCAGCATCTCAGGGTTACCGGTAAGGTTGATCATATTTTGTGCCCCTGAGTTCCTCTACCGATTTGGTTACAAAGCGACCAGAAAGCAAACGTAAGGGAAATAGGCATACAAAGATCACTATTGTGTGTACTCATTTGTAAACACAAGTTTTGACGCAACGTACGAGAGCTACATGAGGAATGTCACCACACTCTGACAGCACTTGACAGAACGTCGCCACACTCCGACATGTCAGCACAATACTCTGAGAGGAATGTCACCGCACTCTGACATGACAGCACAATACTCTGACAGGAACGTCACCACACTCTGACATGACAGCACCACACTCTGACAGTAATGTCACCACACTCTGACAGTAACCTCACCATACTCTGACAGTAACATCACCACAGTCTGACAGCACCTGTCACCACACTCTGACAGCACCTGGGTTTAGAGCAGGAGTGGCACAAAATACAAGACAAAGATTGAGAAAGGTGCAAGCAGCGCAGAGAGGGCTCATGAGTACACCCAAACCTCTCACACACGTGTGAGAGTGAATTAATGCTGCTTGCAAGTGCTGTACTCCTTCCCTGACCGTGCTTTGTACAGGTGGACACTTCGATCAACCCATCCCTCAAGAAGAAGAAGGGCAAGCAGAGGGACTTGCAGAAGCAGCCTGCTTTGGATCGCATCATGGGATACACTGGAAGTGACATGAGCGAGGAAGAGGTGGGTCAGGGTTTAGCTAGAAGCGGTCTACGTTAGATCGCATCATAAGACACACTGGCAGTGGCATGAGCAAGGTTTGGGCTGAAATAGAAGCGGCCTGGTCCAGTAATTGCATCATGGGATGCACTGGCAGTGACATGAGCGCAAGGAAGGGGTGGGTTGTAGTTTTAATAAGGTGAAGGTGGGTTAATGTCCAGATCTATGTGTGATGTGGTCAGAGTCACGTGTTTATTATATTTATACGGTGTTTTATGCGATGGCATTCCAAAGCACGCCGTCAAATGTCAGTGGTGTAAAGGTACAGTGTTGGCTGATCCTATTTGTGGGTGTTGGCTCTTGTGTTGACTGCTTAAGGCTGCGTGGTCAGATGTTGTGATAGACATAGAGGTTACACCAGCACCAACAGGATGAGGTTGGGATCGGAGTCTTGGTGTGCAGGAGGATTGTGTGGTGTCTGCGTAAGGGTGTGAGGTTGGAAACAAATTGCATAATTATGGTGTACGTCAATGCAGATGTTTGAATGGCAGCAACGTTGCTGGTGTGCACACTGCTCTGAAGACTGAAGCTTGCAGGGCTCCACATGTTCTCTCCTCGCTGGCGGCACAGTTAATTGTACTAAATTCACCATTTCACCGTACGTAATGGATGATTAAAGCCCATAATTTTCTTTGATATGTCTGAGTACAAGGCCTCTTTGTCTCTTCTTCTTCCGCAGGCCATCAGTGAGCCAGACGAGGAAGACGAGGCAAACAAGGAGGATGGCGTGGTGGATCGTGACTACATCAAGCTGCGCGCAGCCAAGATCGGTGCCAAGTTCGCCGGGCAACGTGCCAGAGCCCCATTGTAGAATTTGAACCTGGGCTTTTGGATGCTGGCATCCGAGTGCTTTTTCCTTAAGAAATGTTTTCCTCCTTCTCCGATACCGACATTTCATCTGCATCCTGCTAATGTGCACACCCCGGCATTTCTAAGAGGTACATGATGATCTCTCGCCTGTGTTGATAGCTTCTCCTTGGTGGGTGTTTAGACGTACACACACTGTTTCTAGCGGTCCTCATTTGCTGGGCGGCCGGATCCTTTTTTGAGTTACTAAATGACTGCAACCAACTGTAATACTATGGCAATGAGGAATTGAGGTCATTCTCAAGTCAGCTGGGCAAGAACCCCCTAGGTCACCATCAATTTTAGTTTAATTTGGATTATAAGGGCATTCAATCTGTTGACACGAGGCCTAAAAAAGGAACCAAGTACGAACCAAGTAAAAAAGGGACTGTGACACAACTCCCTGGTTCACCGTCAAGACTGTAGGATGGTCAAATGTTGGAAAAAGTAGGGACGCAGCTGATTTTTTGACTGTTTGCAATGACTTCCCATTGTAGGCTCGATTCAACCATCAACAAAAGAAAGACAGCTTATATTAAATCACAGATCAACTGCAATTGATTCAACCAAACCAACATAATTGACCCGAATCAACCAGGCTTGATTCAACCATGAACTAGAAAAAAGGCGGCTTGAATCAAGCACAGATCAACCGCGGTTGATTCATAACCATTAACTGCAGTTGATTACAAGTTCATCTCCATTTGATTAAAGCGGCAATCAACAGCCCTGACTTTTCCGACTATACTGCTTGTCATATGCACATATGTGCAAATCAGTGTGTGGCACGAAAGCCTCCCGGTTCGACCAAAATGAGCCTGCAACGTGTTGCCTTCTGCTCTCCACGCAACAAAGTAGCTTGGTAACTTTCTACTGACTATAACTAGCCCAGCGTTCACGGAGCAAAGGTCCGGGTTCACAACACTAAAGTAACGCCATATAAGTATAGGAAAGAACACTGAGTTCACAATGATCACCACCGACGAAAGAGCTACCAGCTTGCTAGCTACACACTTTAAAGTGAACCAATTGGCAGACACATCAATGAAGTGGCGGTGTCTCATGTGCTTTGCCACTATCTCTCCCAATCATACACTGGAATGGGCAGGGTATCATCCAGCATGCGTCTGAGCCCGGGCCGGGTTGCATAGTACCATGCCGCGTGCATCGCAAAGTGTGCCTTGGGCTGGGGTACGTCCAAGCACGGCACCTCTATACAAAACCGGTAGGCCACGTGCCTAGGAGCGAGACTTAATCCCAGGCGCCGCATGTTCATTGCAAAGAATAGGTCCTCCTGCTCATCGTCAGGAGAGCCCGCGCCAAACTGACGCACCACCTCCTTTGACGCAGCTACACTTCTAAGAGAGAACCCCCCATTCCCCACCCCCTCTGGCAGCACATCACGCAGCAGCCCCTTCCACCGCTCGTTGCCCTCGTGCCATGGTGCACCCACAAAGTCATATGCTAAAAACGGGTCGATGCTTGGGTGCAAGATAAGTGTGTCCACCTGTGTGTGTATGTGTGTCATGATGTCATGATGCATCGTTATGAACATAAACATACTATACACATACGCACACAAATAACCCACCCACCCCACCCCACAACCTCACACCCGCACACCCACCTGGAACAGCAGCACTTTGTCGACCTTCCCCATCTGGTCCCAAAACTCCATCGACTTCAGCAGGTGGTTGTAGTAGGGGATGCTGATGAGGTCAGTGTCCAGCAATGAAAACTGGAGGTTGAGCACGTCGCTTAGGACCTGCGATTGGAAGGGGGCGCACTCAGCCTAGTTGCTGGTGCACACTGTGCGTATGTGCGTGTAATGAGTGTGTACCAGTGTGCGCACTTGAGCAGCACATTGCTAGTGTGTTTGGCAGAGGAAGCTAACGTTTCAGTGTGAGTTCGTTTAACTTGTTCTCCTGTTTCCAAGTTCTGCTTACATTTTCCTAAACCGCTCCAAGTCCTGGCAAAGATGGAAAACAAAGGCAAGACAGGTTAGAGAGAAGAGAGCATCACACAGTAAACAACTAGCTTTCTTATTGAGAACTCACAAGTAGGAGAGAGCCAAGGCCTTATAAGTCACACCCTTAGCAGTTTGCCCGACACCCACAGCCTGCAGCAATACCTGGTGCACGAATTTGTGGTTCATGCGGGAATGGAAGACCTGCATTCCCCAGTCCGGTCCCAAATGCAGCAGCGTCTTCCGGCATACAAAACTGAGGGCGTGGTGGATGCGGCCTTCTATGATCACGGCTTTATGCATCTGCACAGCAATGGAAGATGGGCGGTTTGTGAGCAAGGGGTTAGATAGGACAGTTTGACACAGGCCTTCACCTTTTAGCATCTGTCGGTCAGTTGTTTAGAGATTTTCATCACTTTTAGTGCGCTGGACATTGCACCTTTCCCATTTGTACTGGCACGTCCTCTGGGCTGATGAGGGCGTCATGCGACAATGCTTGAGAGCCCTAGTTGGGAACACATGAAGCCCCCCAACCCCACCTAAACAGTGGGCCAGATCTTTGCAGAAGCCCGATCTGACCCTCACTACCATCAAACAGGGAATCTAAAGCATGAGTCAAAGTCATCAGTCAAGAGCAAAAAATGCCTCCAAGGCCCACCTGCTTTGTCGGCTCTGCAGAAGCTAGGGCCAGCCCCTGCACCGCTGGCAGGATTTGATGGATGTACCGACGCACGGGCAGCCCCAAAAAGCCACGGAAAATAGAGGTGATGAACTTGTTCTTAAATGTCTCCACGTCAAAGCGAGCGGCGGTTTTCAGCCCACTCGCCCTCATGTCTGCATGCTGCTGGTCGCTCGCTGCAAAGAGGCCACGTGTGTGCGCCACAAACTCATCTTCTGAACAGGCAAGGAAGCCATTGTTGTCCCCTGTGGAGTGTGCAGTGCCGGTGAGAACTTGTTTGTTTGTATGTGTGTATCTGTATGTGTGTGATTGTGAGTGGATGTGTGCGTGTATATGTTTCTGTGTGTAGCACATAAGCAAGGAAGGATGTGTAGTTGCCTGTGGCGGAGGGGTGTACATGCAGAGGGGAGTTGAGGATGTGTGTGTGTGTTTGCGTTTCAAGTATGAATGACGATGTTGCTGCCTGTGGGAATGAGTCTGTAGTGCAGAGGGAGCTTGTGGTACATGCTTGTACGTGTGTGTATGTTTGCCTGCTTCTATGTGCATATATGTGTATGTGCATTTGCGTTTGTATGCAAACAACGGAGGAATAACAAGGTCACAATGGAAGCTTCCTCACACAAAACACGTTGTGGAACAGAGGCATACACCCCGGCCAACGATAAAAGCCACATCTGAGCCACGCACACCTATCAGAACGTAGCGAAAGCAAGGCTGAGCCAAGTGCAAAGCCGCTCAAATGATTGGACCTAACTGAGTGATGCATCAAGCCAAGCAACACAACTGCCCTAACCATGCACGCCTTCTACCTCTGATGGGACGTAACTACATGCCTGGAATGATGATGTCATTTGCTCCACCCACACAGTAGGCTATAGGCAGGCAGCCTGCAGACATGCCCTCAACTATGGAGATGCCAAAGTGCTCGTGGTCTGCAGGGTCATCACGGCTGTGTGCTGCCAAGCCCGTCATGTGCCACTGCACAAGTTAAGAAGGCGCACAAACACACATAGATATTAGACAAAAAGCTGGGTCATCTCATGGCTGTGTGCTGCCGAGTCCGTCATGTGCCACTGCACAAGGTGAGTGAACACACATACACACATGTTCACACGCACACAGGCAAAATGGCGTTATAATACAAGGAAATGTGTGCAAGCAAGTCTCCCCCCACCTTTACCACCCACCTGAACCAAAGCAGCGGACAGTGCAGTGTCCCCCCATCTCTAACCCCCACTTTTACCCCCAACCACCCACCTGCACCAAAGAAGAGGACAGTGCAGTGTCCCCCCATCTCTAACCCCCACCTTTACCCCCACCTTTACCACCCACCTGAACCAAAGAAGAGGACAGTGCAGTCTGGATGACCTCCGAGCTCTGGCCCAGCAAAAAGTCTATAGGCAGCCCTGAGGCTTCGACCTTCAGATCAGCCACGTAGCGTGCATGCTCACGTCCTGGCCATACATTACCTGTGATGCCAAAGGGTGGATGAGAGGGCTTATTGTGAAAACGGGTGGATTGAAAACATGGGTGAGTATGTGAATAGCTTGAGTGGTGCTACAGACTGTGTATGACAACGCAAATGCTTGTTAAATCAAGTAGACCACGTGCAGGAACAGTTTCATGTCTGAACCTAGTCTGGCAAAAGGAGACTTTGCCCTGATCGTGTGTGGTGAGCTTACATCTGTACAGGGGTAATGTATTTGCCGCATCTCCTTAAGTTTCCTGTGCCAGGAGACTTTGCCCTGATCGTGTGTGGTGCGCTGACATATACACAGGGGTAATGCATTTGTTGCATCTTTTGATCGTGTGTGGTGCGCTGACATCTGTACGGGTAATGCATTTGTTGCATCTTTGATCGTGTGTGGTGCGCTGGCATCTGTACGGGTAATGCATTTGTTGCATCTTTTGATCGTGTGTGGTGCGCTGGCATCTGTACGGGTAATGCATTTGTTGCATCTTTTGATCGTGTGTGGTGCGCTGGCATCTGTACGGGTGATGCATTTGTTGCATCTTTTGATCGTGTGTGGTGCGCTGGCATCTGTACGGGTATGTATTTCTTGCATCTCCTTACCTGCTAAGATAAGGCGTGTGTTGGGGGGCAGGTCAGGCCTGCAGTTGAAGGCATATGGTGTTGTGCCAAACTTTGGTGCGTGATAATACCTAAAGGCAATGCAAACAGACAGGCACCCACAGAAACACACGCATGCAAGCTTGCACACACATGCACACACACACATATGTACGCATACACATGCATGTACACAAACGCACACATACATTAGGGTCTTGAAGAGTTTGATGGCGATGTGATGACCCTTGCTCTGGCGCCCGGCAAACAGCCGACCTAGCAAAATGATGTTTGCACGAGGGCTGGTGGGATCCGGGGCTTGGAATGGTACAACCGCGGGGTGAAGGATCTGAAGCACATCGAAGTGAGGCGTGCTAAGGCGAAGCGCATTTACGTGTAGCGCATCAAGTGTTGCGTGTTAAGGTGGAGAGGTGGCGCATTAGGATTAGGATGTAGCGCATCAAGGTGTAAAGAGTAAAGGTAACACACAAAGGTAAAGCATATTGAGGAGTAGCGCATCAAGTGTTGCATGTCACGGTGTAGAGGTGGTGCATTAGGATAAAGAGCATTGAGGTGCAGCACAGGAGTAGAGGTAACGCATTAGAATCAGGAGCATTAGGGTGAAGCGCAGGAGGGTGTAGAGGCAGCGCGTTAAGGTGTAGCGCATCCAGGTGTAGCGCATTAAAGTGAAGCGCAGAAAGGTGTTCAAGTAGCGCATCCAGGTGTAGCGCATTCAAGTGAAGCGCATTCAGGCGTATCACTAGCACACTCAGGTATAGCGCAATACAGTGAAGGATCTGCAGCGCATCAAGGTGTTGTGTTTTTGTAGCTTAGTGCAAGGCAAAGAGATGCTTTGCAGCAATTGCAAAATCCCATGCACACATCAATCAGGGCGATGAGGAACCTGATACACTGGTCAGGAGCTGTGCAACAATAGGAAAATGGAGCATATGTGCCCATACGAGACGCGCCCTTTCTAGTACCTGAACCAACTCTCATCAGGAGCTGGTTTCAGGCCAAGCCTGCGACCGTCCTAACCCCAATCGATCTCCTTTTTGTTTCAATGGTGGGAAAGTGTCGCGATGCTCAGTAAAAAAGCGACTCCTTTCAAACCAACGTGGGGAGAGCGATTTCACTTCCGGAGAATATTGCTGATTGAGCGAGCGTTAAGCTTGCACTTTGTTTGTACTCAGGGATCACAACATCAAAAGATGCTTGTGTTGTGTGACAGACAAAAGCTGCTCGTAACAGGCCAGCTTCAAGCTCACCCTTCCTCACACCGTAGACAAGACACAGCAGGACGGGCACAGAGCGGAGCTGTTATCTTGAGCAGAAAGATGTGGCCTGACATCAAAGACATACTTAGATATAACTGATCTTGCTCTCACCACAAACGAGCACAAAGCAGGCAGACACAGAGAGAAGCCGCTCAACAGAGCAGAGCGGTGTTTAGCCCTGAATTTGGGAACGCCCCAGATCCCTGCGTCCCAGAACAAACTAGTGGCAACCTGTGGGCATTAAACTTCACAATCTCTTGAGGGCCTCGCACGGGGTGGACTTCTCAACCTCCAGGGAGCAAGTGTTGTCATGTTCCAACCCTCAGAACAAAAAAAACACGCAGGCCGTGGAAACCACTCCCCACATTGGCTTTGGAAAGGAAACTGGCCACAACTGACCCTAACTCCCAGGGTCGAAGACTGCAAGCTGTGTCCTTGTAAACGCTGCTTGCACACACAACAAGGGCTGCCCTCTCACCTCAAAGTTAGGGAACAGCATGCCGGTCGTCAAGGCCTGCTGTAGCACTGGGGCTATGAAACGCTGGTACCACTTTAGGGAGTACAGGCTGTTGAGCAGGACGGTGTCATAGGACGAAAATGCTTGCACGTGCGGGGCATCCACAAAGCGGTCCAGGTCAAAAGGGAACTGGCACATGTACACCTGCAGAGCAACAACCAAAGAATGGCGGCTGGTTGGAGGTGGGCATGACACACGCAAGTCACGCGTACCCACAGAGACACACTGTTGATAATGTGCTGCACACACAGTGATGTGGAGGAGATCCAAGCAAGAGGCTTGCAGATGTTCACCTGCAGAGCCAAACAGTAAAGGCCCAAACGCTTCATGACACACACAGACACACACACAGGGACATCACCATCAAGGGTGATGTGCATGCCCGAATACACTCACATTCATGCGCCCCAGGCCCTTATACATGGGGTACTTTTCGTTACCCAGGAGGAAGAACAGATCGTAAGCGGGCTGCGCAAGGATCTCGTACATCGTCACAGTCACCTGTGGAGACACACAAAAGGAAGCGCTGTCGTTATGGTCGTGATGGCACTCAGTACCTAAGTGGCTCATTCTCCAGGGATAGTGTGGGGAGTGGTTCTTCAAGCTTGATAGGTGTTCTTTTCTTTTCAGATAGCGTGGTCTGTGCCAGCACAGGCTGCATATCAGATCTGCTTGCAGGAGTGACAAGGTTTTGCAAAGGCCATGGTGTAAAGGGACGTGTTTTCTGTGATTGCTACACTTTTCAATGAACTCTGACTATTACCCATGCGGTAGTAGAATTCAGAGGGGTGTGTCATCTTCAATTGTAAGCTAAAAATCTGAAGCCCCACATAAAATGCCTATGGTGCTTCAATCCAGAGGAGTTTGGCCAATTCTAGGGATGGGCTTGCATGGACAACAGCTCAAACGTGGGCAACGTTCAAGTGCATAAAACGTGGAGGTCAGGAGCGGAAGCATGTAAAGAAGACGTGAGCAGGCAAACTGTGACTAACTATTGCCTCCACGCTCTTTCTTTTCTTTCAGCTTGCAAGGTGCCGGTAAGGTTGGCCAAGGAGGGGCAGCGTTGGCCTCTGTTTAAATTAAAATGTGTATGCCTGGCTGTGTCTCTTTCGTCAGAGAAGGTGTCGGAGAAATGAAAAGCAACACGAAAGCAGATACCAGTATTATACCACAACCTTGAACACACACCTAGAAAAGCAAACCACAGGTTCAGTGGTCGGGAAGAACAAGCTATGCTAGACACAAATTCTTCAGGCAAGTCTCTCTCTCTCTCTCTCTCTCTCTCCCTCTCTCTCTCTCTCTCTCTCTCTCTCTCTCTCTCTCTCTCTCACACACACACACACACACACACACGCACGTTACACATCAAATTTACACGGCTCCAATAGCGGGGACTTGTAAAGTACTCACCGTACGCAGGGAGATGAGCCACGGGTTAAGCTCGATTCGCAAGATCCGGCTGACGTTCATCAGAGTGGCAACATCTTGACACACATTCTCTGCAGTGACCAGAACCTGAGAAAAGGGATGCGCACGTCGCTGAAAGATGTGGCAATGTTCATTTACCGGAAGGTCTGTCTTGCAGCAAGAGCCAGAAAGAACCAAGGAGAGCATACAAGATGCCGACAAGAAGCATTGTTATACACCTTCAGGGGGTAAGAAAGGTCCAATGAAAGACTTTATTGATCTTGAAACGCGTCTGACGCTGTGTGTGACGCGCAGCGTTTGCATTTCGTATCGGTTGGAGTTGCCCTTCAGGCGAACGCATGGATTGTTATTCTCCTTTTTTTCCTGGCTGCAGCTAGGCAGTGTTTGCCTGCCTGCCTGTCTGTTAAATTTATCGGCCGTCCCTTACATCTCAACAACACACGACCCTGCATCTTTGCATTACACCTCACTCAAAATCCCTATACCAGTGGAGAACAAACTACCACCCCAAACACACACACCTCCACTTTAAAGCCCACATATTGTGCCGCCTTTATGGAGGACAGCAGGTAGCGCTCTCCCCCCCCAAGTGTGATATGGTATGGTGTGAAGAACCCTGCCGTTCGCATACGCATGCTGTCATCCAGCCCACGCCAGTTTACAGCTTTGGGACCCACTGTGCGTAGGACCTGCCGCTCTGCATGAGGTGGTGGCAAGATGTCCAGGCCTGAGAGGGGGGAACGTGCTGGGCCCTCTGCTGTGGTGTGGTTGGAGCGCAACGAGTCCTGCAAATGGCGAGAGCACGCGTGTGTGCACGTGATTCATTTGAGCTTCCGTGGAGAAGAGAGCCCAGCCCTTCCTACATACATGAAGGCGTGTGCGTTGCACTGCTATCTGCAGCAACATATTTTAGAACTGCTGGCGAGCACAGGTGCAGCTAGATTGTGGGGAGATAGAGGCTGGCAATGGCCGAGACGGGTGGTCTGTTAGTCCCTTGGCTTAGCTCTGCAGTCTCTGTGCCTAGCGCTTCGCTCGTTTGAGCCTGGTACTCCAGTCTCTTAGCAACTTCTTTTTGCTTCTGGCACTCTGTTGAACCTCCCTGTCTGGGCCCTTTTTGTCTGCTGGTAAAGGAGTTCTACGGTATTTGGTACCAAAGTGTTTTTACTTGATCAATGTGGGGAGTGATCTTCACTGCCCATAATTCTTCTTGTATTTGTGGGGAGAAGATGCATGGGTTGCAACAACCCCGAAATGGTAAAAGCATGCGCACAGGTGCATGGGTATATGTGTGTGTATGTGTGTGTGTATGTGTGTGTGTGTGTGTGTGTATGTGTGTGTGTGTGTGTGTGTGTCTACGTGTGTTTGTGAGCACACATGCGATAATCCATGGAACAGCGTGCTTATTTCCGTACAAGCATGTCTGATGCATACCTGCCTGTCACTTTCCTTCCTGCTAGACCTCAAGTTCAGCAGGAAAGCCGTTTGTGCGATGATGTACACAGCAGCGAAGAGGGAGAGGACATAGCGCGTGCGGGGGCGACGGTTTGTTTTACTGCCAAGTTGCATGGTACGCTGCAAGGAAAGTAAGCCAAAAGTTGGACACGTGTTGATCAACTGGCACGCACGCAAAGGTCTATTTTAAGGTCTATTTCATGCAAGCGAGGCAGTCAACCCACATTTGATGCTCATCACTTGGCCTTTTCAAGGGCTGTGCTGCCATGTCCAGGAAGACTGGAGCTCACAGTGGCCAGGTCCTGTCGAGGAAGGTTCATTCGTGCTTGCACTGTTGCAGTGATACAAATTATTTGTATTATATCAGAGTAGTTGATTGTAATATATCAGAGTAGTTTTTGAATGCGTCGTGATTTCAGGTTCTGTTGCAGAGAGCCAGCTACTTCGGTTAAAATTGCGAACGGGCCAAACATGCGTCAGCAAAAAAGGCCTTTGAACTCGACGAATGATTACCCCTTTACGACGCAAGCTTCTAAGCCTTCTAAGCGATCATCTCACTATTTTTACACAACTACCTGACCTAGCAGTTCAACCTGAACTAGCAGTCGCACTTTTTCACTTTTTACTGAAGGCCCTTTTGTAAATCTTGTATGTATTACGGCGCGTTTACAATGAACTTTGACCCGTTTGCTCCTTCGAGCTCTGAATGCCTTTCTTGGCTTGTCATCACAGTATCACTGATTTTGAGATCAATGCATTCCTGAATCAAGACTCATACAGACTCCTCAAGTTTGTGTCAGAATTAGTTTCAATTTTCGGCACTGGTTGATTTTGGTTCACCAGCCAGTTGCCATCAGCCAGAGTCTCGGGCTGTAGGCCATCCTTGTAACCCGCCCTTGTAACCCTTGACCCGAATGTGTGATTACAACGCGCGTTTAGATGTCAGGTTAAGGAAATTCAATCGGGTTAAATAATTCCCCCCTCTGGGAGAAAAAAAATATAAAAAGGTAAAGCTAAATTCCAGAAAGGCCAGGGTGCATTTGAAATGAAAGTAAAACAGAGGAAAGCATGCCGACAGGTCAAAAAGGCCAGGAGGCGGACCTGAGCTTTGCCTCTGGAGTGCATGCCACAATTATGATAGTTCACAGGGGATTACTAAACATATTTATGAGCACGTTGGCACCAACAGCGACAGACCTAATACTAACCCTGTTTGTTGTAAATGCAAACGGGGTAAATGAATTAACCGCGGTTAACCTCGGAAATTGCAAAGAGGGTTAATCAAATAAACCTTAACCCGCCGTTGTAAACGCGCCGTTAAAAAATAATGGAAGGGTGTTGCGGAGTAGTCAAGTGTACCTCTTATAACCAACAAGTGTACCTCTTATATAGGCAGGTATGTCACTCTTTTTGTAAAACTCCTAAAGAAAAGCGCATTACCGGTGTCTCTGAAAACGTGAATATACGTCTTATTAGGATCACAGGCGGGAAACGGAGTGTGTCAGTTTTCTGAACCCCTCCATGCCGGTAGTGTTTACACTATCTGCGTCCTTTTCTTTTGTTCATGTGCCTATACTGCTTGTTGGATAGGAAAAGTGTCTACATAGTATGTTATTTCGATCAGATGATGTACATCACGTCTATTTGGTTGGAAGTCCCATGGTTTCATAGCCAAGGGCAGAGTAACTATGATTGCTTCTGGCTCTCTAAATCTCCGCCATTGTTGAATAAGGTTGGATGGTAATAGAGCCAGCTTAAACTGTCCCCATATCTGTGTCTCAGCAGAAGGGCGTACACTGTCTTGTTGCACCATTGCTGCACGACTGCCTATGCCTGCTTGTGCTAGCATGCAAGCACCCTGAGCACCTTGATTAATTGCTTAAAAAATCATCGGTGCACCGAATTTCATTGGTGTACTCATTGATTGATTGCATGGCTAACACGCCATATGCGCATGTACTTTGAAAGCAGAGGCGGCAGCATGTATAGCTGTGCTACCATGCTGAGACATCCAGCTTGAATAAAAGAAGGACATAAGCTGCTCCATTCAGATAGATCTGAATTGACTGAGCTTGTCGCGCAAGTCGCAGTAAATATGAGCGGCGTACGTGAGACCGCATCAGCTTGTTTTCCCAGTGTTCTGTCTAGCTCTCTTGGCTGCCGCTTGGGCATTCAGCAGCTCCTGCGCTTCCTCCAAGGTCAGCTCCTCTTCACTCCCTGATTCATCGTCGCTGCCTTCCTCCTCCTTACCCCCTGTTTCAAGAGCAGAAAGCACAAGTTGAGAATGGTATGCGAGGATTTTACCTGTGGTGACACCATGTGCTGACCTTCATGGATATAGAGAAAAGGAAAAATTCACCAGCAGTGTAGCACATACAGCCACTAGCAATAACAAAGAAAAGAGGACGCACGATCAAGGGAGGAGGACATGCCACGAGATCGGTTGGTCAGCCAAGACTTTCACAAGGCCTAACCATTTTATCCCGAGCAAAACCTTTGTCTGTTGCTTGTTGCTTACCAAACACCTCCTGCTGTTCACCAAACAGACCGTCCCCAAGCAACTTTCTTTGGCTGGCCACTAACATTGAATCGCCTCACAGCTCAATCAAATTGCCACCACCACTCACCAAACAGCTCGTCCCTGAGCTTGCCCTCATGCGCAGCAGCAATTTCCTCGTCAGTGGCGAGGCACGTATCCAGTAGGGAACGGATGGCACCCGTCTGTGTGTGTGTGTGTGTGTGTACAATTGTGCCTGCGTATATATCTGTGCGCATCTGCGTGTATCTCTGTGTGAGTGCGTCTTCACGTGCATGTGTGTTGTAGTTTTTAGCCGAGCACCGTCGGAAGTCAGAGGCGGTTCTGGTAACTGGCAAGGGAACGGATGGCGTCCACGTGAGCACACTTGCCACATCTGTAAGACGAACGTGTTGCCAGCTTGCGTGACAAAGTTTCGGAAGGACTAGAGCACCTCCCAGCTAGTAATTTGGGTTAGACCAGATTGTTGAAGTTGAAGTGTATCTTGGGAAAGCTTTTGCTGGAATGTTTGTACGTGAAAGGACCAATGAAGTTCTGCAGCTAATTCTAGCAGTACACCTTAGCTTGGCTGCAAGGCAGGTAATCAAAAGGAGCAAATTGCCATCTTGAGCGTGCAGGCACATGTGAACGGAGCGCCTTCGCAAACCGTGATTGCTGTCCTTTGCTGTAACACGACACAGAACGTTTAGCACATACATGCCCTTTATAATTAGAAAAACGAAACAGAAAATTTAGCACATGGCATGTGCCACATGCCCTTGAAAGTCTAAAGAGTAAAACGCTACACGCTCCCGACGCGCACAAGAGAATGGCGTACACTCAAAAAGAAGCCATGTGAGCTAGCATTAGATCGGGAGAGACCCACCTTCAGACCGTTGCCGATGAATACGAGCTCCTGACGGCGGTCTCCGGTTTCGGGGTGGTCAGGGCTGAAGTCAGCAAGGATGCGTTTCAGGGTGTCCTGGTCGCGAGTCCATTCCTCCTGCGCACGTGTGCAAGTGCGTGTGTGTATGTGTGTATGTGTGAGTGAGCATGTGTAAGAGTGTGTACTTATGTGTTTGTGTGCATGAGAATGTGTGTATGTTATTGCATTGGAGTTATTGTGTGTGTTCTTGCATTGGTGTTATTGTGTTATTGCATTGGTGTTATTGTGTGTGTTATATTGTGTGTGTAGCTTACGCGTACTTGATGAAATGGAGTAAGCATTCAGCAATTCTCCGACTTACTCACAAAGGTATGGAAGCATTGGAGTGTACGGAATATAGTCCTGTATGGAACAAGTGCTGTCCAAATGCAATCCAAACACACAAAGCACCTGTTTCTACCTGAGGATCTCACAAATACAGATAAAATTGCCTTATTGCAATCAGAACAGACAGGAACAAAATGCATAATGCTGTTATTACCTCAGGCACGGAGGCAAACCAGGCGCCTTCCTTCATGACCTGCAGCAGCGCCCCCACATTGTCCCACCCAAGCATGGTGTCGTGCTGCGTGGCCAGCCAGAAGAAACCCTTCGACCTGTGTGTGTCACGACGTCACGACGCATTCACGCGGGGGAGCATATGTAAGAAAGAATATGTATGTGTGTGTGAGAGCTGTTTGCCCTATATTCACAGAGATGCGCGCACACACATACATGCTCTCACACACAAATACACTGGCACACCGTAGCATAGCTCACTTTGAGGGAGCGAGATCAACCATTCGCAAAACATTACATTGATACAGCGCTGTATACACACACAATCACACAAAACGGATGCGCATACATACACAGATACATATGCTCACACACACACGCACACACACATACGCACACGCACACGCACACGCACACACACACACGCACACACACACACTGGTACAGACTGGCTTAGCCCACATCAAGGGGAACATCCACAGAAGGTTACATTGATACAGCAAAAAGGGTGGCTTATTCCTGCACTTGTCCAATCCTGGACATTCAGACATGCACCGACACCATGACTTGTGCATTCCCCTTTCCCATGGCTAAGGGTTTTGTAAGGTAGGTTTGTAAGGCAGGGTTTTCAAGGTAGGGTTTGTACCAACACCCACACGCCCAAGTTGCATACCTCTTTCACATGCCCTCTAGAAGCAGTGCGTTTTTCCTGAATCCATTCATTTCTCCAACTCAGTTTCATGGTGTATACCGCACTCTCCCACCCACCCACCAAAGTAACCCACACCCACACCCATACCCACACCCACACTCATCCCTTCACCTACTCCTTTTCACACACACATACACACACATACACAAATACACGCTCCCCCTCACCTCACAACCTCCCCCAGCTCCTTTGACGCCGCACTCAGCACCGTATCCCGGGCCGCTGCGTAGTCAGCAAGAGCCTCTTCCATGCTCTCGTCTCCATCACTCCCTCCCTCACTCTCACCACTCCCCTCAACCGAAATGCCTTGCTGCTGCTCCTCCTTCTCCTCCTCCTCTTTGGCCTTCTTCCCTCCCACCTTTCCACCTCCTGGCTGCTTCTTCTCTTCCTGGTCTTGCCGCCACCGCTGCTGCTGCTGCTCCTCCTCCTCTTCCTGCTTCCTTTTCTGACAGCACGGCTTCATTGCTTCCTTACCACACTCCTTTTTTTGGCTGCCCCCTTTTGCGCATCCAGTCTTTTCACATCCCTTAGCACAGGCATCATTCTTTTCTTCATCCTGCACTCGGCAGACAAAACGCTTACTTTCTAAGATATTAAAAACGTCAAGAAGACCCATTAAAAATGATGTGAGCAAATGGCGCCACGACCATACCCAGGTGGTCGTGGCGCAGAGAGGCGATTTTAAAACCCTGGTAGTGATGGTGCAGGAAGGACAAACCACACACAGGTGGTGTAACTCACATAAGAGAGTGCCAGATCTCATCACAAAATGAGTACTTACCTACAAATGCAGCTTTTTGAAAATCTTACGCTGGTCAACCAGTAGGATCAACTGACATTTCCAGCATTGTCATACGCCTTGCATGCAGTGCGTATGTTTGTGCTGAGGTGTATAGGTGTAGCATCTCTCCCACTCCTGCATCACACCACCACTCGCTGGCCTCCTCAATCCCCTAATCATGCTCGCTGTCATCTCAGTCATTTGCAACCACTTGTTTTTGCTGCATTGTCATACACCTTGCATGCAGTGCGTATGTTTGTGCTGAGATGTATACGTGTAGCATCTCACCCACTCCTGTATCACACCACCACTCGCTGGCCTCCTCAATCCCTTAATCATGCTCGCTGTCATCTCAGACATTTGCAACCACTTGTTTTTGCTGCAGTGCCGTATACGCGTCCAAATCTGTGTAAGCACATACACACATGCAGCAGTGTACACACACACACACACACACACACACAAACCTGCGTTTCTTCACTACCCTCCACTGCACAGGTGCACATGCATATACACAAATAACACTCACCTGCATCTCCTCATCGCTATGCTCCTCACTCCCACTCTCATCCTCACTCTCGCTGTCATCACTGTCGGTTGCGATGACGCGAGTGAGAAAGAACTTGCGCATGAAATTGCGGTACAGGCGGCCTGCGCGATGACACGTTGGTTTATATGCTTTGGCTCTATGCGGTGTATAGAGCGGCTACTGTATTGGTTCAGTATCTTGCACGTTAAAAGTACGTTGATGTTTTGCACAACAATTCCAAACATGTGTGAGCATGCTGCAGATGGAGAGGATGGAGCTAAAGTGAGCTCGCGATGTGCGGAAACAATGTCCAGGCCTTGTATGCCAAATTATGTATAGAGTATAGAGGTGAGATGAAACTTAACATGTCGGATTGAACCCTAAATTTGTGCAATCGACGTTGGTACAGAATTGGACCCTAAATTTGTGCAATTGATGTTGCAACAGACAGGGTAAGGAATGGAAGCAAAAGCTTGGCGTTGCTGTAAATACGCCTGCTAGTGCATGTGCAAGACAAGCACACACAAACACATGTGTGCAAACACATGTGCACACACACATACATGCACGTACGCAAACACACATACACACACTATCTCTCTCTCTCTCTCTTTCTTTCTTTTATATCTCTCTTACGCACATACACACACCTGGATGGAAGGGCTTGCGTGCAGTGTAAACAAAAGAGGTGACTTTCTTGCCAGATCCTTCATGCTTGCGTGCTTCAGTTGCGCCTGGCTTTGACACGTTTGAGCTTTCCAAGGCTTGCAGCCAGCCGGCTGAGCGAGAAGTCTGCAAGACAGTTTCATCAGTAAAAATAGCTGACATGGTTTGACTGTCCATGATGTCCGCATGCTTGTGTGTATGCGTGTGTGTGCATGTGTGTGTGCGTGCGTGTTTGCGTGCGAGTGTTTGGGTGTGTGTGACCATACCGTCTGCCGGCTGAAGGGAAGGTTGTATGAAATTAGAAGATGAGACAGAAAGGTGGTTGCACAAATTATAGGCCTCAAGGGAGAATTAAACTCCAGTGCTTGCTTCGCACACCCATCCACCCCCCCACGCCCACCTGTCCCCTCATTCACGTACACATGTTTCAAGCTGGCACCAAACTTCCTCACTAGAACGGTCCTGCTGTCTCACCTTCTCCAAGTCAAACGCCTGTGTGTGTGAGATTTCTTTCAGGGGCACACTCGCTTGTGTTGCTTCCAAGACCCGTGCACACGGGTTAAGGGAGAGCGCTAGGTCTCGGACCTCTGCAAGTCCTTCCTTGCTGATCTGGAAGTGTGCATGTGTGTGTGAGTATGTGTGTGTGTGAGTGTGAGTGTGTGTGAAAGAGACAGACAGACAGACAGAGAGAGAGAGAGAGTGTGAGTAAGTGAGAGTGAAAGAGAGAGGTCCTGCTTAAGGGTGCTGGGGGGACCTCCAGAAGTGGAGGAACTAATCCTGGCCTTGTCATGAATGGTTGTGGCATGTGTGTGAACAATGTGTGTGATGTTGTCATGGAATTGTGAGGCATGCTCTAATGTCCTAGGCTTTCCAGCCTTGTGCGCTTTTGATCAGAACCTGATATGCTTATCCTGAACATCACCAGTTGTCGGCTCAGAAAGGCAGCATTGTGTCCTTCACAGGCGCGGGCTTTGATCGATACATTAGCTTTAGTACACAATCATCCACGTAAACACATGTACACGCACACATACACACACGCACGCACGCACACACACACCCACACTTGTACACGCACACATACACACGCACCAAGTCACACTTGTTGATGACAATCACGTTTGCAAACTCCACCATATCCACTAGCAGCGTTGCCACACTGCGCTGATCGCCTTCTGGTACCCTGCAAAAGAAATAGGGTTGTCACCTCACAAGGCTCGTGAAAGGAGTGTGTACAAGGGCCCTATGCAGAAAGCAACGTGCAGCCTTACTCGTCAACTTCAAACTGAATCGCCGCAACAAACAAGCAGCCACCTGCACCTTACAGCTTGGAACCTGCTACTCCTGAATACCCAAATATGATGGTAACATTGACTCCATTGACCAAACGCCATCACGAGGGTTTGGCCAAGTCCCAGAAACTTGCCCCCTCCCTAGAGTACTACTCCCTTGCCTAAACTTCCTAGCCGCTCCTTGTCCACGTGCCCACCAACCTGCCCACCCACTCAATACTAGGGTTGGTCAGAGCCATAGATATACAGTGCATATACGGTATGTTTGGCAGGAAAATCACCAAACATACAATATACGGTCACTTGCAGTGAATATAAACGGTTCTGGCCAACCCTACTCATTACCCACTGGGCATCCACCTGTTCATTTACGCGGTTATAGGTTATAGGAGAGGTATGGTTATAGGAATGGTATGGTTTGCCTCGATATTCGATACGTTGACAATTAGTGTAAGAAGTGAGCTTATTTATTATGCTTTGGAGGGGAGTGGAGGGTCGGAATTAGTTTGATTGAAGGTTTAAGGTTGAGATCATGTCTGCATCTGTACCTGATCTAGCGAGTTCTTTTTGGGGGGTATCATTCATGCGTACAGATTGCATGCGTGTAGCTGCAAAAATGCTAGACAGCATGGAATCTTCCAAAAAATTGGCATTCATGCAGTGTGTCTTACAATATTTCTACCCCGCGCTCACAGTACACGTGTTCTCAAGCATATACGCTTTGCATAATTTTCCACATGTAGGCTACCAGCCATGCCGCAAGACGGCAGACTCACTTTGGCGGGATTCTCATCCTATGGTGAGTTTTGTTTGCGAGTTTGCACCGACTTTTTTTGCTGTTATAAGATGTACGCAAGCCGCCTTGCGCCATAGTATGTGTCAATGACTACAGGTAGTCCTAAAACGCGATGCAACTAGGGTTCCTCTGTGACCTGCAGTAAGAGGTTGCCTATCTGCAGCATCCATGCACCAAATAGTGACATGCAGGAAGCAGAGTTGCTCCGTTTGACTTGTAGATCGTACAAATTGGTCATCTTTTAATTGGATGGCACTTCTTGGCTCCCTTGGCCACAGAAACGGCAGCCGCTTGCGCACGTGCTTCAGCAGCAATGCAGAGTAGGATGGTCACGAGCCAGTCACATGCCGCCCCCCACCAGCAACCTGCAGCGCCACATGCTACTTCTTTGCCAACGTTACCACTCCCTGCTCAGCCAACAACACCCATGGTAACAAGACAACGCAGCCGCTCCTTTCCACTCGGCATGCGTACAAGTCAGCAACAGCGGCAGCTGCAACAGCAACAGCGGCAGCAGCACTCGAGTCCAGACAACCGCAGCTGGCGGGACCGTTCCCCCCCTTGCCTTTTCAGCAGGCATAGTTGAGCACGCAGCTTGAGGGCTAGAGCTGAATGCCTGAGTCTTAGACATGATAAATTTGTGGAACATTTGATTGCCTTCTAGGGCAAAAACACAAGAACGATCTCTTCCTGTTGGTGGGAAAGTAATATGGGAAGTGCATGGAGCAATATGGGTTTTACCTAAATAAATCTCGTTCGTTTTGTTATGTATGCTACTTGTTCAAGTGTTCCTTGTGCACCAGGTGGTGTAAGGCCTGAGGGTGCAATTAAATAAACGTGATTGGTGAAGGCACAGGTGACCTTCCTGTTTCATTTGATATACTGTGAACGAAAGCAGTCAGCGAAGCATGGTATTGTTGGCGGGGTTACCGTATACCGTCTGACGGTCGCTATTCACCGTCAGGATTGTTTTTCATATCATTCAATGTACAAACCATATATTTAAGCTTGAACAGGATGGATGTTTCTAATGTCTTTTTGTGTAAATACATTGATTTTGCATAAGTAAAGGTCAGGCCAGACTCTTCGGGGTTGCGGGTTCGAATCCGCCTGGTAGCGTGAGTACTTAGCTGTCCGACAGCTCCGTCTCCGTTTCCTTAATCCATGCTTGAGGTGTTTTTCTTAAAAGTCTGCCTATACTGGAAGTCACCAGCGTGATGCAGGACACAAAATATCGCTGCCAATGTTCAGATCAGGCACAGATCACCCCCTGCAACATGATGCAGGACACAAAATATGCCAAACTTTACGAAACCAGGGCTCTGGTGCGCCATCCCTCATCCTGCATCATATCGCAATGGGAAATTTATGCTGGTTTGAGAGTAGATACGAGAGTGACCTCTCCCTACGTCTCTCATTAGTCGTGACATCACCTAGCTCCAGAAGGCAGTGAGGCAAAAACAACGCGTGTCTGTATTCCATAGGATTAGCTTGGGCTTAATATAATGCTTGCTCATAGAGAGCTTTCATTACTTGCTGCGGCATTTTTGCAGGTGGCCACGCATTGGGTGCTGTTGTGGCTAGGTGGGCGTGCGTTTCCCCAGCACTTGTCCCTGGCATGCATGCTGCTGAGCAGCAACGCATTAGTGGGCGGACCAGCGACAGCAGCAGGTGGGGCGTGTGTTCTGGATATGTGTGTAAATGCGTCTGCGTATTTTGTATTTTGCCTTCATGAAACACTTGCGATGGGGCTGTATGCATGCCAGCACAAAGGTATTATGTGTTGTTGAAGAAAGCAGTCGGCCAAAGCGCATTCACCCCACTGTACTTCTTTGCCTACCCAGCACTGATTGGTGCAGAGCATGAAGCACTCTTGTCCCTGCACAATTCTCATACCTACACTTCCTCTGTTAAAAGTAAAAGTAAAAGTAAAAGTCTACGCTGGAAGTCACCAGCGTGCATTAAGGAAAGGCTCTCAACTAGTGCTCACACTAGCCAGAGCCCCACCGAAAAACGAAAAAGAGAAACAACAGAGACTATTGAGGATCTGGCGGGTTGTCAGCCATGCAATCCGGCCTGCGCCTAGCCCTCCTGAAGCCAGCCGCTCTACCAGTAACCCCCCTTCCAGATCCCCCATTATCACTGTTGTTGTTGTTAAA